>Ga0129317_1002303_pt1 | contig 11287 bp, 16 predicted proteins | sample Cm1ome_FD_94430 | JGI IMG/M metagenome (GOLD analysis project Ga0129317, IMG submission 94430) | Eastern black-and-white colobus group fecal microbial communities from Wisconsin, USA - Cm1105 metagenome | ecosystem: Host-associated > Mammals > Digestive system > Large intestine > Fecal | place...
AGGTCAGGTAAGCTCCGCTTGCTCGTTCAGCCACTTGTCAAAGGATTCCTTGTGAATTCGCAGGCATCGCTTTCCCAGCCGCATCACCTTGAATTGTGTGGTTGTTTCGCAAAGCCCATAAGCCTTGCGAAGGCTGATGCCAAGGATTTGAGCCACCTGCTCGGCGGTATATGTCCGCTGAACGCATTCCCCTGCAGAAGAATCACGCATCATATGTTCTCCTTTCACTGTGCTGCACATTTATGGATCACTGTACCTCCTTCCGTTTTTTCTGATTAGCAGGTACAGACATTCTATAAATAGCTACAGCCTCTGTCAACAGTGTCGCCATGTAGAATATGGGGCAAGCACAAGGTCGCGGCCCGCTTCACCGCGTCATAGCCCCGCCTGTGCCGTCGGCATTTTGACCATCGTACACCGCAGGAACTCCCTCTCCATTCAGTGGAGGGCTGTAGTAGAAGTCTCATTATTTCCGCATGGGATCGTTGCGAACGCGCTGGCTGCAGCGCGGTTGACAGGCTGCGTGAATCGCTCGGGTATCGCGGATACCGTCCTTGCGCCGCCCTGTCTGCCGCTCCCTCCACACGGATGAATGTCCTGTGCTTGCTATGAGGCAGATTGATCAGCCTGTTTATCAAGGTGCAAAGAATCTATGGGGAAAACTGTTCGAGTATGGTTCTGATGACGCACCGGTCTTCAGCAGATACAAGAGACGCTGCTATTTTCAGAACTCTGATCTGTTCGGCGCACAGCGTATGCTGCTGCGGAGAATACCAATCTGCCACCTTATAGCCGCCGCCATAGCGCCCGCGGACAGATTCTATTGGGTGAGAGAGCATGAGCTCGTGCAAATCATTTTGCATCGTCCGAACGCTGACGTGAAATTCCACAGCCAGGTTAGAGGCCGTGTCAAAGCGCCTGCGCAGCAATACTTGCCATACTGCGCGCTGACGCTCTGTTACTTTTGCGTCTGCGTTCACGCTCAAGCCCTCTCACCTTCTTTCGTGCCCCATAAGGTAAGACTACCGCCTAAATATGCAGACATGGTTCCTGTTTAGGAAATTTGTTTTTATAACCTGTCAAAACTTATTTAGCAAGCAATATGAATTTGACGCCATGGCTCTGAGCAATGAAAAAACATAAGTATCAGGCATAAAGAACAGTACATTTTCCAGTCGGCCATTGATTAAAAATCATGCTTATCGGCATTAGCACCTATTGAAACCTGTAGCTATCAACAAGCACAGTACGTTCAACCAGACCAAACAGCGCTCCGGTATTTGCTATCCAGAGCGCCACTCATTATCTGAGTACAGACTTTATGTCCTCTTTCTGCACACAGATCAGTGCAATAATCCATCTTACGCTCGCTCATTATAGGTCTCCCTTACAAATGACCCTTGAACCTCTCGGAGCGTATATGAACATAAGAATGAAAAAACTTACAAAAGAACGGGCGCTTTTTCGCGCCCGTTCTCTACGTTCTATCACAGATATCTGATAGAGAAATCAACCAAATCTTTTTCAAATCATAGAAGTAATTCGGAGACATCTCTTCCTTCACAATCCCGCATAAAAAGTCATTCCATATTGATTCTCCGCTTTCCATGCCGTGAATAAACAGCAATGTATCCGCAAGGAGAAGTGCTTGTTCTTCCGCCGCTATTTCATCCTCTGCAAAAGCAGTATCCTCCACATAATCTGATTGATCCAGTACCTTCCATAGTTTGCTGCGAATATTCTGAGGCAGTGCATTGTCATGTTCTACGCCTAAATCAATACATATAAGTTGCACCCCTTCGCTTCGAAAGATATGTTTCTGCACTATTTCTGCACAAAGAACATCATTGGCATTTCTTAATGCAATAATGAACCTCCTTATGCCGCGTCTGATGCTTACACTTACAAACCGGTTTATGAACATTTCATACTTTGATGTGTTTTTTGCATCATCGGTTATCACGCCGCGCGTCATTATTGCACACGAAATTCCTTCTCTTGGATATGGTCGTTGATCATCCGCCTTGTAAGTCTTAGATAACGTTCCTGTTTTATGGTATAACTCCATCTCAAAAAGACTCAAGCTCTCTCTTCTGCCCATTTACCTCTCACTCCCTCTTTTGCCTTGAGTGTATTGTATCACATTTTCATGTTATGATGTGATTATTTCGTATAATGATATGTTTCGTTGGGGAGTTTGAAGATAAAATGTAAATGAACCAAGAAGCGGGAGTATCGTATGAAATCTCGATCCATGATTTTCGGGCGCAATCTCAAGACATTGCGCGAATCGAAAGGCTTAAGCCAAGAGCAAGCCGCCAAAATGGTCGGCTTATCTATTGCGCAGTACAATCGAACGGAAGCAGGAAAAACAACCATTGACTTAGATCGTGTGGCTCTGTTTTGCGACACCTTTGGTGTACCTGAGGGGGTTTTGCTGCTAGGCGTATTCGATCAACCGGAAATAGATACAGAAAAGGAAACATTGCTCAACGCAATTCTCGCTTTAGGAAAAAGCTGTTCATCTTCGTCCCTGCGTCTTCTTCTGCGCATCACACAGGATGTTTACCAGCACGATGGAGAACTGAATTTGGAGCATCATCATATAATATAAAGCAAAACGGACGCAACCAGGCGTCCGCTATTTTATATCTGGAAGATCAGCCTCTTGCATTCGTCTTGCCAGTTTTGTCAAAGCAGAATTCTGATACCGAATAAGCGTTCTTCGACACCTTCCATTCTTGGCACCCCATTTCATTTCATATTCGGCAATGATTCTGTTCCAATCAATTCCATCCACAAGATGACGCTGGATAACAAAGCGTTCATCGTCACTCAGAGATCTCAGCATGCTATCAATACAGGCAAGCCAATCCTCCAGATCATTCATCTGCTTTAGTTGTTCCTGAGTCAAAATCTTATGCTTCTTCTGCCGCGAGCGAAGATAGTGGTATTCCGCAGCACGGCTTCTCTGATGTTCAAGCAAAGATTTAATGCTCTTTTCATCAATTACATCCAACGCATGTGCCTTTCTTTCATTCTATAGTTGCAGAAAGAGAAAAGGAGGATACGGCAGGCCGTTAGACTTGCAGCATCCTCCCTTGATGGTTAATAGTATGTCACAGGTCCAACGCTTGCACTTCCCGTATCAGAGATACCGTTTACCGTAGCCATCGAAGAGCACGATGCCTTATATTCTCTTCCGGGAACCAATGTGCAGGAAACAGAAGAAGTATAGGATCTTCTATTCGCTCCATACACGTTTTTTGTCGAGGCGACTGGCGTCCACACACCATTCACCTTATGATAAAGCTTAATATAAGAGAAGCCTAGCTTTGATGCTATGCCTGTAGCGCTTACTGAGGCCGATGCGTATACTTTTCCACCCGATACGGAAATAAAAATATTTGTATCGTCGATAGCGTCACTCGCATAGGGAATGATTTCATCAGCAAAGGCAGTCAGTAAGAATGCAAAGATCAATACGAGTGCAATTCCAATTGCAATAATACTTTTTTTCATAAGCCCTCCTTATTCATAAAGGGAATCAATCATCTGAAGCAGCACATCTTCATCCAGCGTTCCGGCAATTGTTATCCAACAATTGGATTCAAACCAGGATACCCTATAACGCTCCATGTTTCTTACGAAATAGTAATCTCCCAGTTGAGTATGAAGTACATAGGAGTACTCGTCATCGTTTCTTTCCAGGTTCAAGTTTCCAGTTGTTGTAGAATCAACGGCATAAACAGTAACGAAGAACCCGTTATCTGAACCATCACTATAATAAGCATCAAACGCTTGAATATTGGGCTCCAGCGAATATCGCGATATGTCGATCAGCTGGAAGCCATCCGGTATCCACTGCGGAAGATGCGGCTGAATGCCCAAATCTTGCAGAGTTTCTTTCAAGTCGAGTGCTACTCCGCGAATTGATTCAATTTCAAAAACCTGTTCAACATCCGTTGTTTCGGAAGAATCTGTGGTCACGGTGATGTTCAAAAGCTCTTCTGTCCAGTGAACCACATATTGAATAACATCAAATCCCAGCGCATACGCCACGGTACTGCCAATCAGAAGAATTGCGAACAGGAGCACAAATGCAATGGCAGAAGATGGAACCCTTTTATAACGAGGATGCGGAACAGGTCTTCCTTGGACACGTTTTTGCATCGCCTCCTCATGCTCAATTCGTTCAAGGAGTTGACTCCACCTCCGTTCTTTCTCTGAATATGCCCATTCGTGCCGATCTGGAAACAGGCAATTCAAACACCTGTCGATCAGCACAGTATCGATCTTTTGCTCACTCGTAAAGAAAAACTGGCATTCCAGAATTCGATAAGCATCGTCTTTCGATAAATCATTCTGGTGCTTCTTCAATTTGTGAAGCAAAAACCGATATCGCATTCTCGTTTTCCATCTTGGTCTGTTCATGTGTTTGTGCCCCTACAAAGCATATATGGCAGACTCCCTATCAAAACTTACAGCGTTTTGAAAAAAATAAGAGAAACCGCCAAGAAGAGATCCTGATTGGCCAATATCTTTTTACGAAGGCGATTCACCTTGACCCACAGAGCGTTTTCTGTCAGGCCAAATTCCCTTGCGACAACCGCTGTTGGCTCTTTGTTGACACAGTATTTTATAAAGATTGCCGCATTCTCCTTACCCAGCAACTCCTCCAACTGACGCACTTGTTCCTCTTCAATAATAACTTTCAGCACGTCCTCCTGACTGAGCGACTTTTCTGCTTCATGAATCGCTACATCGCGATGATCATCATCAAAGCTGAATTCTTTCCATTTTTCATCCCGTTTTTGGCTTTTATACTGTTCTTTCAACTTTAACCGTAGCGTAACGACCAACCATCCGTTGATGTTTTGATGGTTCACCAGGTCGTCAGACTTCTTGATCAATTCATAGAATACCTCTTGAATCGCATCCTCCAATTTCTGAACCTGCGTTGGATTCCCGGATACAAATGCAAAACCCAGCGCAAATAGGCGTTCATAGTTTTCCTGATAGAGCTTTTCTGCCCATTCTATGTTGTTCATCTTCATACCCTCTACGCAGCTTTTTAGTGATCTGTTCGTTTATATCAAACCGATTTTATCATACTCGCTCTAAATATGCCAACCATTATCCTAATCAAATAAACGGAAATGACATTTCCAACAGATTATTGCACTCATTTGGCATGTCATTGTCACTCCCAAGACGGATTATGCTGTGCTATACTTTTTTGCAGCAAAACAAGTTGCAAAGGAGGTCATGATGTATGACGTTGCAGGACATTACCGTATTATTCCAAAATTATAAGCAATACAATGCGGAGCTTCTTATTCTTCAAGAATGTGTGGATGAGCTGCAGGAAGGCGAAACGGAAGAAATACAAGAGAAATACGCTGTACTTAAGCGGCGTATCATCTTAATGGATCATTGGCTTAGCTTTCTTCCATATTCGGAATCAGAAATTGTCAAAATGCATTTGATTGAAGGACGATCCTGGGTATATATTGCGAACAAGCTGTCGAGCCAGTATCAGGGAACCGTATCCTGTGACGAACGCACGCTTCAGCGAACCCAAGCAAAAGCCCTGGCACGCATCAACAGATTTGTTACCAGGCAATTTGTCGATAAGCTGGATTATCTGGCAGACAGCCTCCCAAGTTAACCAACCAATAAAAAAGCCTTTATGGAACGATAACTTCCACAAAGGCTTTTTTGATCATTTAGATTTTATCCCAGAACAAATGAATCGGCTGTTTGTTGAATCCGTGTATTGGCGGACTCATGACGCGAATCTGACGCTATACTGCCGATTCGCAAGTTTTCTTTCTCCGATACAATATGATCATCATCCGAACCGGCAATAAACAAGATTACGTCGGTAAACAGGATAAAGATAGAAAGGAGAATTTGATGGGATTGAAAAAGACCGCAACATTGCTTGTGATGATGCTCGTACTCTTTACCGCTTTGGACACACGAGCTGATGAACAGAGAACGGGGATATATAATACCCCCGCAGTCAATCTGAGGATAATGCCCTCTTTGACCAGTCTTTCGCTTGGTTTAGCCAACAAGGGTGCCTCCTGCGAGATTCTCGAAGAAACAACAGTTGGGGATTCGCTCTGGTATCGCGTCAAGATTAGCAGTGTAACTATCAACAAGAAAAACCTCAAGGGCCTCACAGGATGGTCATGTGCAGAATTCATTGATCTGACAGAGGGTCCTTCAGCAGAAACCTCCCAAACGCAGCCCGAAAATGATATCTCCGGGCAGGAAGATATTGATACGACAGAAATCCTGAATATGGAAGATGCTTCCATCCCGTCTTCGGAAGACTCCGAGGGCGGTGTCGGTTAACCAAATCCAAAGGCAAATAAAAAATGTCCCTGTATCACTAGCTTGGCCGCTGCCATCCTCAAAAGGATGGATGTTCTACAAGGACATGTCCATTCTAGCACAGTTTATCTGCGGTGTAAATCCCCAATTTTTCACATGAGAATGAGGCAAGAGCATAAATGGAAGAACTCGTTAAAGCCGCTTTGTCCCATTACGCGGAATACAAAGCTGAAGCCGAACTATACGACAAGTGGTTATCAAACCGTGAGAACCCCGATATTCGGGATGCTCTGATCATTTTACAGCTTAAATTGGCTGCTATTCAGAGTTGGTTTGATCTGCTCAATGCAGATGAGCTCTTTGTTGTTCAGAAGCATATCATTGAAGAGCTCGAATGGCCACGGGTTGCCTTTGAGTTTTCAGAGAGATGGAAAAACGTGTTCATTCGGTCAGAACGCTCGCTCGGCAAGTTTCAAGCCAGCGCGCTCAGAAAGATCACAGCGTTTTGCAACGCGCACAGGGAAATCACACTATCCCTGTTCGGTGATCTGATCGAACCCAGCGAGGAACACTGAGCCTTCTTTCGTCCAAACAGCGACGCGGTTTCCTCCTTCCGCGCCGCTGTTTTCTATTGTTGTAGACTTTCCTGACAGCATGAAAGGAAGTGCATCTTTTGAAAAAACATCTATCAAAGCATCCGAAGGAGCCTATGCTTCAAGGCGAATTCGGCAATTACACATGGCGGGAACACTATGGACCCAACAACCTGTCAAAACACGCGCGGGGAGGATATGTCCGCCACTTGCAGCGTGATCTGGTTGCTGCTGGATACCCAACCAGGATCGACGGATACTTCGGAACAAGCACGCAATCGGCTTTGATCGACTTTCAGTTCGATCACGGTCTCCACGAAAACGGAATAGCCGATCTGCGCACCAAGGAAGTTCTGATTACCTATTGCATCTGTCTATAAGCGCTTCGCCCGATCATCTAAGCATGATGATCGGACGATTCTTTTGTTTTTGGCACCATGTCCATTTCTTCCTGATATCTTCCTAGCTTCTTCATTTCGGTTTTTCGGCCATTTTCTTACAATAAAGTCAAGCAAAGGGAAAAGCCCAGAGCTCAAATGAAAAGAAAGCGGGTGGTTCCATTGGTGGTCTTCGAGCATGCATGAAGCGCAGACGAGCTTGGCTGCTGCTATCCCCAAGGGGATGGATGTTCTGCAAGGTTTCATGGCATGCAACAAGCGCTGAAATGCGCTCTTCATTAACCCATCTTATAGCCATAACAATCGGTTCATTGAAATCAAGTCAACTTGAAAGGGAAAAATATAATGAAGAAATTTGTTGCTCTTGTTCTGGCAATTCTTACGCTGATTGCTCTGTGTGTCCCAACGATGGCAGCAACCACGGGAACATATAATACTGCCGCTGTTCATCTGCGATCTACGATCGGTGGCGCTTCCCTTGGGCTTGTCAACAAGGGAACGACCTGTACGATCCAGAGTGAGCAAACTAGTAATAGTGTCAAGTGGTATAAGGTCACGATTACCAGCAATACGAATAATGGTGGCATCAATTTGAAGGGGAAGACCGGTTGGTCGCAGGCCAAGTATATTTCCACGGACGGCGATTCTGAAGGTGGCGGTTCTGGCAGTGGACCTTCTTACGATGACTTTCCCAATACCGGCAATCTTCGCACTGGTCATGTTACGCTGAGTTCTGGTTCGCTTAATGTGCGTTCTGTGCCAAGTTCCTCTGGCACAAAGGTTGGTTCTCTTAGCAATAATGCAGAAGTTACTTATTACGACGGTGCGCTTAATAGCTGTGGAAGTGATTCTTATAAGTGGTATAAGCTAACGGCACCTGTAAAGGGGTTCGTTGCTAGCAACTACATTACCGCTGGGCCTTCTAGTCAACCCAGTCATCCACAGAATGCTGCGCAAGCATTTGGCAGTGCTAATCTCTACGAAGGTTGTTCCAATACATATGTTCGAAATGTAAAAATGGCGCTCACTAATGAGTATCGCTATCTTGACACGTCCAGCAGCTACTTCGATGCTGCAACTCGCCAGAGCGTAATTGACTTTCAGTGGGATCACCATTCTGAACTTGAAGAATATGAATTTCAGGATGTAGGCGATGGCATCGTCGGGCCTAAAACCAAGGCCCTGCTGTGGAAGTACTTTGGAGAACATCTTTCTATGAACGGCTATATGTGAGAAGCTGTAGCACCAAAATATCTCGTATTAATTAAACAGTTTGGTGCAACTAGTCCCCTGTGCACTGTTCAGTACATAGCGCATCCAACGCAAGCAGACAAAATAGACTCATACGCCAGGGAATGTTTATCGTACCCTGCGCGTATGAGTCTATCTCATGTAAATCAATACTGCCATAGATATGCAGGTGTATCTGCACCTACAGTGGTTGCGAACGTCACTTCTCCCGTGCAGGCATTAACCTCGACCACATACTTCACAAAAATAGACTCATCCACGCCTCTGTATTTCTTTTTTTCCTCTGAAGGAATATTGGGGGTTTTGACAATGATTCGCCATATGGGTTTTTCTGGATCAGTCACCAAATAATTGATCGTGCACTCTCGAAGATCTGCAAAGCGTTCGCTAATGCCTAAATGTGGCGCATATGCTCTAGCAATTTCCTCTGCATGTCGCTGCGAAATGGCTTGGTCGTTAGGAATACCGAAAGTTTGGCGAATCGTGACGTCATAGGCCAAGCCAAGGCTATCAGCGGAATACGGATAATCTTTTAGCCATTGTTCGACGACAGGTCGCCATCGTTCTGCCTGAATAGCTTTTTCTTCGATCGTCATTGTGCCTTCATACCATGCTGAATACGGAAAACCCATCGTGTCTCCAAAGGATGGCAGATTCGTTCTGTATGCACAAAAGTCTGCTGTGGGCGGACTCATGCCCATCAGCGAACCGTCATACCCGTTAGCCTGTTTGCAGACCAGCGTTCCGCCATCATACACATAAGTGAGCCACACAGGAATGTGTCCTTCATTAAAATGCGATTCGTAAACAAAACGTATCCGATAGTCGAATTCTCTAATTTCATCCTGCGTGTATGCCGTTGTTTCAGCCAATCGTTTCTTAATATCAGACAGAATCTGTTCTTCTGAAGCATCCGTTGAAAGTGGAGTCGCTGAGACAGCGTTCTCCCATACATCAGGTTCATTTCTATGATGTTCTGTACCGTGGCTTTGCCAGTATAGGATTTCTCCTTCTGAATCAAATAGTGCATAATGCTCTCCGCCATGGAGTTGAAGATGTGCTTCCCACACTGGCGTAGTATCCGAATGCTCAATATGTCCATAACCGAAATAACCAAATCTGAGACTGCATTCCGTTTCTTTTTCCCTTATTGTGTGCTCTACGCATTCGTAAGGCAGGTTGCATCTTTGTGAAAAAAATCCGATTAAGACTTCTTCAGCCTCTTCTTGGCTTATCTTGCTCTGCGATACGGGAAGAAATACATCTCTGTCAGCTAAAGCAATCTGGTCAAAAAACAACATGAATGCAAAAAACAATACACTGAGTTTTAGCGCTTTGAGCAATGGAATCCTCTCCTTCACATTTGAACTTTCATAGTGAGTATGTCAAGACTTATCCTGTCTCCCTTAAGAAAAGATCTTCTATATGGTGTCCTCCGTCAATTCAACGTCCCGAAGAATAGCATAACACATACAGCACGGCCTCATTTAGTATTGGTCAACCAACCTGGTCAGTTTCTGCTCCCGGTTGCTGTTAGGGCCCATGACAACGCCCATTTGCCGCTCACCTTCCTTTTCCTGTATTTGCCCCTTTGTTTGTGGCTTCTCCACCGGCATGGGTCATCTCATTGCCTTTCACTTTATAGACGAACCGAAGGGCAGCTTTGTTCGAGGTTTTGGAAATATTTCTATCCCTGCTGAGTTTCTGAGCAGGGTTTTTTCTATCGACAAAGAACTATGTGCGTTTCTTCCCGATATCTTCCTGGCTTCTTCATTTCGGTTTTTCGGCGGATTTCTTACAATATAAGCAAGCAAAGGGAAAAGCCCTGAGCTCAAATCAAAAGAAAGCGGGTGGTTCCGTTGGTCAATGATCGACGAAGCGTATTCGGGTAGACAGCTTGGCCGCTGCCATCCATAAACGGATGGATGTTCTACGAGGATATGCTTCCAAGCCAATCATTACATGCGTAATTGATTAAAGGAAGTGTTTATCTCATGAAAAAGTATATCTCTATTGTTTTGGTTGTTCTTACTCTTATCTCGTGTACTGTCCCAGCACTTGCAGCAACCACCCACGTTGATACGAGTTGGGTATCTACCACTTCTGAATCTGATTTGGGTGGTGCGTATGCCTGTATGTATAAGTCCAAATCTGTGGGAAGTGATGTTGTAAAGATTTTTTATGAACCCACTTCTATTCAGATTAGGTTCAACCAGAATTCACTTACCTGGGTTTCTGCAAAGTGTGGTAATACTACTGGATATATGCGCATTGATCAAGTGAAATATACCAAGCAGCAACTTCGCAAAGCGCTGTTCGGAAACTATGCAATGCAGCGTGGCTTCGAAGGCCAGCCTGTTGCGAACCTCCAGCTATGCCTGAAGAAACTCGATTATGATGTCGGTGCAGCTGACGGCATTTTCGGTAGCGGTACGGAGCGAGAAGTCAAGAATTTCCAGCTTGCCTGCAAACTTGAAAACGACGGAATTGCTGGAACTAATACTCAGAATGCTTTGATTGATAGGATCTATTTCTGATTCTTTGCAAACACCAAAAACTGGTGTGAAGTTTAAATGGGCTGAGGCGGCAGACAGGATACCCTGTTTGCCGCCTTGACTGCCCTGAATCAGGAATTCTGTCGCGTGTCAAGCATTGCTACTGAGCCAAGGTTCCTCCCCCCTCGAAAGAGATTTTTATTAT
>Ga0129317_1002304_pt1 | contig 11261 bp, 8 predicted proteins | sample Cm1ome_FD_94430 | JGI IMG/M metagenome (GOLD analysis project Ga0129317, IMG submission 94430) | Eastern black-and-white colobus group fecal microbial communities from Wisconsin, USA - Cm1105 metagenome | ecosystem: Host-associated > Mammals > Digestive system > Large intestine > Fecal | place...
CTAATAACAGCTTTCGACCAGCTATTACCAAAACCCGGGGATTAACAAGATCTGGAAACAAGGAATAGATCACCAGAAAGGTGATTATCAAAAGATAGGACATTAATACTAGTTTATTTTTTACACAAAAAAGTTCGTCAGTCACATAGCTGCAACGACGATCGTGATTAAAAAATGATCCTTTTTAATCGCCGCAAAAGTATGCATTAATTTTCGAACAAACAAAATACAAAAAATTCATCACCCCTTGCCTAACAAGGTATAATGAAAAACATAACACTTAAAATTAACACAAAAAAACTACTTTGTAAAGGTGATAAAGAGAATCATTATTAACCACTTTTTCCAATATTCACACAAAAAATTCCAGAACCCGCATATATCATAGCATACAGACTTTCAGTCACATACGGTATATAAATCAAATATTAAATCAGCCCCAATAAAAAACATGCCATGTCATAAAACAATTCATTTAACCATTCAAGAAGGTAGACCTGATTAGCCAAAACAAATTATTCTCTATTCATTACTTATTTAATATTTTTTACCAATCGGCTGTTATCTTGTGATTTACAGAAAAACACATTTCGGAGAAGAACTGAAAATTATGGCATCAATCACTTAGCTATTTCTTTTTTACGCATTCCAAAGTACTGATATTCAAGATTAAAATAAGGTAAACAGCTTCTAAATCGTGAACGATTCAGGGAGTCTTTTGTTTATTTAGCGAGCTAAACAAAGAACACATACCTCCGCTGAGGTGCAAGAGTAATTACCACCAGCAATAATCCGGTATGTTTTTATGCAAATACATTTTTCGACGGTTACAGTATGTGACTGACGAACATTGTCGTATAACTTAACTTAAAAGAACGCATGATATACCTCTTGATTTTAATAGCCTTTGTAATATCTATTATCTTTTCGATGCTGATTATTCCACGTATTCTTATCGTGGCTTTGACGAAAAGGTTATTCGATATTCCGGATGAAAGAAAAATACATACAGGAGCTGTCCCCCGGTTGGGAGGAATCTCTTTCGCTCCTATTATTCTGTTTACGCTGGCTTTTATCTCAGCCATCTCTTACCTGGGATACCTGCAAGGTCTGCCGATCCCTCCTAATATCATTTCACATGTCACACCTGATTTTTACCTGCTCACATGCGGATTGATCCTGCTGTATCTGGCTGGCATTAAAGATGATCTGATCGGATTACATTATTCCACCAAATTTATCATACAGATACTGGCGGCTTCGCTATTGCCTCTATCCGGGCTATGGCTCAATAACCTGTACGGATTATTCGGTATTCATGAACTGCCGGCATGGCTGGGTATGCCGCTGACTATCTTCGTCATTGTTTTTATTTGCAATGCGATCAACCTGATCGACGGAATAGACGGGCTGGCTTCCGGTTTAAGCGGTGTCTCCCTGATGGTATTAGGGGTATTGTTCCTGCATAACCAGATGTGGACATATGCCACGCTGGCTTTCTCGACATTGGGAGTGTTGATCCCTTTCTTTTATTATAATGTATTCGGGCAGGTCGAACATGGAAGAAAGATATTTATGGGTGATACCGGCAGCCTGACTTTAGGGTATATCCTGGCTTTCCTCTGCATTCGTTATGCAGTGTATAACCCGGAGGTGACACCCTACTCCACCAGTGCGATCCTGGTTGCTTTCTCTACCCTGATCGTACCGATGTTCGATGTGATACGGGTGATGTTGATACGGTTCAGGAGCCATAAGGGGTTGTTCTCGCCGGATAAAAATCATATTCATCACAAATTTCTGAAAATGGGATGCAAACCGCATGGAGCTTTATTATATATACTTGGTATCTCTATATTTTTCAGTGGCTTAAATATCATACTCGCCCCTTTTGCCAATATAAATATTTTATTCTTAACGGATATTATCCTATGGACAGCTCTTAATCTCTGCCTGGACAAACTTAAATGCATATAGAATTTATTTAACGAAAAGAAATTACTTAAAAGGTTTAATTGAATTATGAAAGCATGTTTTATGGGACTTGGTTACATTGGCCTCCCCACAGCAATTATAGCTGCCGAACACGGCATAGAAGTTATTGGTGTAGACATTAACCCGCAGGTTGTCGATATGACCAATCAAGGTTTAATCCATATTGTGGAACCCGGTTTACAGGAATTATGCCGGAAAGTAGTAACGTCCGGCCATCTGAAGGCTTCGGTAAAGCCGGAAACCAGTGATGTATACCTGGTCGTTGTCCCTACCCCGTTCAAAGGAAATCACGAACCGGATATTTCTTATGTGGAAACGGCAACCCGTTCGGTTATCCCCTTGCTGAAGGAAAATGACCTGTTCATCATCGAGTCTACTTCGCCGGTAGGGACAACGGACAAGATGACTGATTTAATTTTCTCCCTCCGTCCGGAATTGAAAGGAAAAATCTACATTGCTTATTGTCCGGAACGTGTTTTACCGGGAAATGTCATTTATGAACTGGTCCATAACGATCGTGTCATCGGTGGGATCAACCCTGAGTCGACAGAGAAAGCGATCGGGTTTTATAGCCGGTTCGTCAAAGGGACCCTGCACAAGACAAATGCTAAAACGGCGGAGATGTGCAAACTGACCGAGAACTCCTCCCGTGACGTACAGATCGCTTTCGCCAACGAACTGTCGCTCATTTGCGACAAGGCCGGCATCAATGTTTGGGAACTGATTGAACTGGCCAACAAGCACCCGAGGGTTCATATCCTGCAACCGGGTTCCGGCGTAGGAGGCCATTGTATTGCCGTCGATCCTTATTTCATTACGGCTGAGTTTCCCTATGAATCGCAATTGATAGCGAAAGCCCGTGAGATCAATAACTACAAGGCTTTCTGGTGTGCCGAAAAAGTAGAGAATACCATGCTTAAGTTCGAACTGGAACATAACCGGAAACCAGTCGTTGCCATGATGGGACTGGCTTTCAAACCCGATATCGACGATCTGAGGGAATCGCCAGCCAAGTATATCACGACAAAAGTCATGCAAAGCCGTAACAATGCAGATATTCTCGTGGTGGAACCGAATGTTCGTGAGCACAAAATATTCAAACTCACCAACTACAAAGAGGCATACGAAAAAGCCGACATAATCGTCTTCCTGGTAGCTCATAAGGAGTTCAAGGAATTACCCTGGAAAGAGAATAAAGTGATATTGGATTTTTGCGGGATATATAAAGAATAATGGGGCAGTCTTCCATTAAGAAAAACTATGTACTGAACCTGATCAATACGTTGACAGGTTTGGTTTTCCCTTTGATCACATTCCCTTATGCTTCACGTATCCTGTTTGCTGACGGGATAGGACAGGTTCAGTTTTTCCAATCGATCATCGATTATATTGCACTTTGTTCCGCACTGGGAATACCACTGTATGCCGTACGGGAAATTGCCCGGTACAGGGATAATATTCCGGTCCGGAATAAAATTACGGTCGAGATACTTCTGCTGCATACACTTCTGACATTAACAGCTTACATTGTAATTGCCATTTTAGCTGTTACCGTAAAAAAAATAGAGATCAACATTCCCTTATTTCTTCTTTTAAGTGTAACATTATTATTCAACACCATCGGAGTAACCTGGTTTTACCAGGCAGTGGAGGATTTCAAATATATTACGATCCGGTCGTTATTTATGAGGATCTTCTCGTTAATAGCCCTGTTCGTTTTTGTCAGGACTCAAAATGACCTGCTGTATTATGCCGGGATAACAGTTATGGCCAATGTCGGAGGAAATATATTCAACTTCTTCCGGCTACGAAAATTCATTCATCCAAAAGAGATTTCTTTTAGAAACCTCTCACTTCTAAAACACCTGAAACCCGCATTGCAGATATTCGTACTGAATCTTACGATCAGTATATACGTCAATCTGGATTCTGTCATGCTCGGGTTCATTAGGAACGAAGAGGCTGTGGGATATTACACTGCTGCGACAAAACTGACTAAAGCGATCCTGAGTATTATCTCGTCTTTGGGACTCGTTCTGCTCCCTCGCTTTTCAAACATGATCAGTAATGGAGAGTTTACTGAATTTAAAAGCCTGGCAAATAAGGTAGTCAGTTTTACGATAGCATTGAGTCTACCGCTATCTATCGGATTAGTATTTACAGCGCCTGTCCTGATCGATTTATTTTGCGGGAAAGAGTTCGAACCGTCCATACTGACGCTTCAGTTGATCTCCCCTATTATCCTGTTCATCGGTCTGTCCGGAATCATCGGCATGCAAATATTATATCCCCTGGGAAAAGAAAAGATCGTAATTATCTCGACTGCTTGCGGAGCGATCGTCAATTTCACGTTGAACATGTTATTAATCCCACAGTTTTCCCAATATGGGGCAGCAATTGCAACGACCATCGCTGAACTGACAGTCGTTACCACCATCATTCTTATCGGAAGGGGATTTCTTCTCATTCGTTTTATATCCAGGCAGAACTTACGTTATGTAACCGGCAGCTTATTAGTTGCAATCTGCTTGCTTATAATCCGGTATATTCATCTATCGGAAATATACACATTAATCACCAGCATATTCAGTGCGGGTATTGTATACGGACTTTATTTGTATCTGAACAAAGATCTTTTCATCATTCAAATCATAAGTACAATAAAGGCTAAAACGTCAAAAATATTTTAATATGAAAAAATATGATTATTTAATTATAGGTGCCGGATTATTCGGTTCTGTTTTTACCTACAGAGCGATTCAATCCGGGAAAAAGGTACTGGTGCTGGACAAACGTCCGCATATCGGAGGAAATTTATATACGGAAATGGTGGAAGGGATCAATGTCCATAAATACGGGGCACATATTTTCCATACCTCCGACAAGGCTGTATGGGAGTTTGTAAATTCAATCGTTGAGTTTAACCGTTATACCAACTCTCCTATCGCCAACTACAAAGGGAAACTATACAATTTACCTTTCAATATGAATACATTTTACTCTCTATGGGGTACCAGAACACCGGAAGAGGCCCGGCTAAAAATTGAAGAACAAATCAAAGAGGCCGATATCACTGATCCGAAAAATCTGGAAGAGCAGGCGATCTCTTTAGTAGGAAAAGATATTTACGAAATATTGATTAAAGGATATACCGAAAAGCAATGGGGCAGAAAAGCAACAGAAGTTCCGGCATTCATCATAAAACGAATCCCTGTCCGGTTTACATTCGATAATAATTATTTTAACGACAAATACCAGGGAATCCCTATAGGAGGATATACTAACTTCATCCGGAAATTACTCGCCGGAGCAGAAATAAAATGCAATGTAGATTACAATAAGGACCGGAATGAATTTTCTGATTGTGCAAACAAAGTTATTTATACAGGACCTATCGACGAGTATTTTGATTATTGTTTCGGCAAACTGGAATACAGAAGCCTGAAGTTTGAAGAGGAAATACTGGACATCCCCAATTACCAGGGGAATGCTGTCGTTAACTATACTGAGGCTGAAATTCCTTATACCAGGATCATAGAACACAAGCATTTTGAATTCGGAACACAGGAAAAAACGGTTATATCAAAAGAGTATTCTCTCGACTGGAAACATGGAGTAGAACCTTATTATCCTATAAACGACCTAAAAAACAACAGTTTGTATCAACAATATAAAGATCTTTCGGAGAATGAGAAGAATGTGTTATTCGGCGGGCGATTGGCTGAGTATAATTATTATGATATGCATCAGATTGTCAAAAAGGTTTTAGACATAAAAGAGATTTGAATCATGGAAAAATACTATATCTCAAAAAATTACAGAGAGAGTAATACGGCTTCCTCAAAGGCTAAATCGGATTGTGAAGATATATTCCAATCTTACGGGTATCAAAATCTGGGATTGGACAAAAAGAATATTACAAATAGTTTAGCCGGTAAAGCCTGGACCTTCTTATCTGCCTACAAGGCCTTCCTCACGATGCCTACCGGAAAAACAATTATCCTACAATATAAAGCGCCCTTTACAGTTCCTTTATTTAAGCGTGCTAAAAAGAAAAAAAATAAAGTGATCCTCCTGATACATGATATCTGGACTTTAAGGTCACAACCCGAAAAAGACAACCTAGAGATCATACGGGATGCAGACGGAATTATATCACATACTCCCCATATGCAGAAATGGTTAAATGATTTGCTGGATATCTCACAAAAGAATGTCAGATTGGAAATCTTCGATTATTTATTATCGGAAAGAAATAATATCCGGAGTAAAAGAGACAGTGAAACTCCCGGTATTTGTTTTGCCGGGAATCTGAAAAAAGCCCCATTCCTGACAGAACTGAATTTTCCGGAAAACAGCTTGTCACTTCATCTGTATGGACTAGGCATGATAGAGGAAATGATTAAAAATAAACCTTTCATTACCTATCACGGATCTTTTCCTTCGGAGATGCTGATCAATGAAATACAGGACCATATGTTCGGATTAGTCTGGGACGGTAACTCCGCAGACAAATGTACTGGTACTTACGGCAGATATTTGCAGTTCAACGCTCCTCATAAGATTTCTTTATACATTGCGGCTGGAATTCCGGTTATCATATGGTCGAAAATGGCTATGGCTGAATTCGTTGAAAAGAATAATATCGGCATTATGATCGACTCTCTTAATGAAATACCGGAAAAAATAAAACGATTATCTCCCGAAGATTATGCGAAAATGGTAGATAACGTATCCATCGTAAAAGAAAAAATTACCCGGGGAGAGTTTTTAAAGGAAGCTTTAAGAAAAATCGAACAAATAGTATAGTATGATCATTTATTTGATTTTTTTCTTATTCGTTCTTGTGATTAACTTTTTTGATTACAAAACCTATAAGACCATAATCAATCCTGTTTTCTTTTTATCGGTTCCCTTCTCCTGTATCTTGTTCCTGTGTATAGCATTCAATTCTACCTTATCTTTCGCACAGGTATATCCACCCAGTATAATCATCTGGATAGCGGGTTTATTTTTCTTTTGGATACCGGGAAGGTTTTTTGCCCTCTCGATAAAAAAAAAGACTTTTTCAGCAAATGAAAAAAGTATAACTTATAAGAATATTCCTAATAAACTCATTGTATGGATTGGCATATCGGTGATCATATATTTTCTGTTCAAATATAAATCGATAGTCAACACGGCCACAATCGGAAGCAAAGAGTTCGGAGGAGAATTAATGATCGGTGGGATTGCCAGCAGGTTATCCAATGTATTAATGCTGTTTTTTCCATACTTTGTATGCATCAATTTAAAAAGCAGGATTCTCAAATACGGATTGGTTGCAGCTATCTTCTTCCTGATTATCAGCTATGCCGCTAAAACCTGGATGATGAATATCATATTGGCTTCGTTTATCGTGGGAACTTTCAGAAAACAGATGAAAGTGGGTATAAAAACAATCGCACTGCTGGTATCCGTTTTATTCCTTCTATTCTTTTTGTACTATTTTTTACTTATCGACAGTGATTCTCTGCTTCAGTTCGTATCCAGGCATTTCTATTTTTATATTACTTCCGGAATTCTCCCGATGAGTTCTTATGTAGAAGCCGGTGACTTCTTTCATATTGACAACAGATATATTATGATGCCTTTCGTAAACATGTATTATTCACTGAACGGGATACCTCCGATGGACGTGCACAGTCCGCTCTGGTATGTAACCGATCTCGATATAGGCACGGAAAGTAACGTATTCAATTTCTTCGGTACAATCTTCATTTACTCAGATCCTGTTCTGTTCGGTATTTATTCATTTTTATTCGGAGCATTCTCATACGGCATATTTGCCTGTGCGCTTAAATCACGTTCCATCTTTATACATATTATATATGCTTACAATTTAGCCATTCTATTCTGGGGGTGGTATAACTGCGGGTATAACCTGTTAAGATACTGGGAGATTTTCGCCTATGGGTCCATATTATATGTCATAAACCGTTTTTATTTTCATTTACGTCAGAACAAAAAAAATCAAACACTTATTTCATATGGTTAAAACTAAAGTTACCTTCATTATCTGTTATTTTGGGAAATTCCCCAGCTATATCGATTTATTCCTGCGGTCATGTTCCATAAATACCAATTACAACTGGCTCATCTTTACTGACAATAAGCAATATCCCCATGGGGTTGCCTCCAACACTGAATTTATCAGTATGGAGTTTAAAGACCTGCAAGCACGTATCAAAAAAAAAATAAACGAAAAATGTATTTGCCCGACTCCTTATAAAATCTGTGATTACAGACCTGCATTCGGAACGATCTTTTCTGAATATCTGCATAACTCGAAATATTGGGGATTCTGTGACCTGGACATGCTATTTGGCAATCTGGATAAATATCTATCCGGTCCGATAGCCGATAAATATGATGCAATATATAATCACGGTCATCTGACACTGATGCGCAATATACCGGAAGTGAACAAAGCATTCATGTTACCTTTCAGCGGTATCGAATATAAGTATGTATTTTCTCATAAGGCCAGTTTTGGATTCGATGAGAAAAGAGGGATCAACCAGATTTTTAAAGAATACGGATTCAATACATATCAGGAAGATACATTTGCAGACATTTACCCACCGGAAATCTCTATTCCCCTAAAACTCATCAATAAGAAAAATTATGCAGACCAAATCTTTACATGGGAAGATAGAAAGGTCTACCGCATTATCAATAATGCGGTAGATGAATATAGCTATATTCATCTACAAAAACGACCATTCGCTAGACATAACCCGGATCTGCTAAAAGTAAAATCCTTTTATATTCACCCTTTTTCATTCGATGAAAAGAAAACAGACCATCTGTCGCTGACACAAGAGCAGATAAAAACGATCAAAAAGTCCAAAATAAAAAATCTTCGTTCTTCACTCATTTACAAATATCATCTGGTTATCAACTGGATACTATATAATAAAAAACCTGTCAAAAGACAGTATTAATCGACCGGATATGAAAAATAAGAAATTACTGATTATCGGTTCCATCCCGAAAGGATTAAAAGGCATAGGAGGGGTGACAGTCCTGACAAAAAATTTTCTGGATTTTCTGAACAGAGAAAAAATAAAGTATTCCTTTCTCCAACTTAATAAGACCAGCAGCAATATACTCAATTATCTCTATACCCTGATCTTCTCGGTTCCGAAAATACTCTTCTCCGATATCATTGTAGCGAACATGTCCAACAATAGTGCTTTATATGTATATCCTTACATTTGTTTCTGGAGCAAACTTTTCAATAAAAAAGTCGTTTTCAGAAAATTCGGGGGTAACTATGACAAAACGTATAATAACTGTTCCGGCCTAAAAAAGAAAATCATTGATTACGCACTGAAACATTCCGACTTATTACTTTTTGAAAGTTTCTACCTTGTTGATTTTTTCAAAAATCGGTATCCGGAGGTTTCTGTTATCAGATTTCCAAACTGCAGGATAAAAGGAAGCGTTCAAACGCCTAAAACATACAACAGAAAATTTGTATATATAGGAAGTATCAAAAAGGAAAAAGGACTAAGAGAGATTCTGGCCTGCTCCCATCAGTTGGATGACAGCTATACATTAGATATATACGGACCTCTTGACGGCAATATATCAGTCAGAGACTTTCAACAAACAAACGTTTCCTACAAAGGTCTTCTCAAAGCAGACCAGGTACAGGATACACTGGCTTTATATGATGTTTTATTATTGCCAACCTATTATGACGGGGAAGGATATCCCGGTATTATCATCGAAGCTTTTTCCATCGATATGCCGGTAATCACAACCCGGTGGAATGCTATACCTGAAATTGTTACAGACCGATACAATGGACTGGTAATCCCCATCAAAGATGAGAAAGCTTTGCTAAAAGCCATAAAGGAAATGGATGGAATATATCATTCATTGAAAGAAAACATATCGCCTTATTTTGACGAGAATTTCAACTCGGACATTGTCAACCCTTTTATTCTTAAGCGTATCATGTCTTGTTAAAGTTGAACTGCCAATATATACCGAATATGAATTTACTCCTTTATTATCATACACTGAGACATCTCAAAATCAAACAAATCTATTTTCAGATAAGACATCGTTTATGTAGAACGAGGAAAAAAAGGACTCCAGGACTTTCTGTACAACAAAAAACGGGAACTCCTTTGCTGTTAAGCCAGTGGATAACCAAAAACAGAAGCCTTTTACCAGACTGTACCTTCCTGTTTCTAAATATAAAAGCTCCTTTTATCGACTGGAATAACGAACAGTATGGCAAACTATGGACCTATAACCTGAATTATATGGACTATCTGTTACAGCCGGATATTCCCGTTGACGAAGCATCTGGATGGATCAATAAATTCATTGATGAATCTTCGGATAACCGGACAGGTTGGGAAGCCTATCCGATAGCCCTTCGCGGAATTAACTGGATTAAATTCATCTCTGTCAATCATCTTTTGATTTCACATGCTGATTTAATAAAATGGAATGCATCCCTTTACGCACAATACTGGCAGCTATATCATAATCTCGAATTCCACCTGCAGGGTAATCACCTGTTGGAGGACGCTTATTCCCTGCTTTGGGGAGGACTTTATTTCCGGGAAGATAAATTTTATGAGAAAGCAATATGGTTACTGGCAAAAGAGTTGAATGAACAAATCCTTCCCGATGGGGCACACTACGAACTGAGTCCTATGTATCATACGATTCTTTCAGACCGCCTACTGGATTGTATCAATGCGCTTAAACACAATCCGCGCTTCGAAGGACAAGAGTTTGTCCTCTCTTTTCTGAAAGAAAAAGCACAACTCATGGTAGGCTGGCTGGACGCAATCACCTATAAAGACGGCACAATTCCTTTGCTGAATGATGCCGCTTACAATATTGCACCGACACCACAAAAACTGTTTGTCTATGCCCGGTTACTAGGTATCAGCTGGACGGTCCGGACTCTAAAAGAAAGCGGATACCGAAAGTTCATCACCAATACATTCGAGATGATTCTGGATGTCGGTAATATCGGTCCGGACTACATTCCAGGACATGCTCATGCCGACACTTTCAACTATGAATTACGGATCGATGGGAAACCTTTCATCATCGACTCTGGTATCTCAACCTACGAGAAAAATGTACGGCGACAATATGAACGTGAGACACAGGCGCATAATACGGTTCGGGTTGCAGGTCAAAGCTCCAGCAATGTCTGGGGAGGTTTCCGGGTTGCCCAACGGGCTAAA
>Ga0129317_1002305_pt1 | contig 11261 bp, 10 predicted proteins | sample Cm1ome_FD_94430 | JGI IMG/M metagenome (GOLD analysis project Ga0129317, IMG submission 94430) | Eastern black-and-white colobus group fecal microbial communities from Wisconsin, USA - Cm1105 metagenome | ecosystem: Host-associated > Mammals > Digestive system > Large intestine > Fecal | place...
TAAAGCGTGAAAATCCAAATTCTGTTTCTTTAACCTTACCATTAAGCGAAAATTCATATTCATCAAAAACTTTGTTCCCATTTTTTGATGGATTAATTCCTGAAGGATGGCTCCTTGATATTGTTAGTCGTAATTGGAAAATTGATATGAGAGATCGTTTTGGAATTCTTCTTGTCGCTTGTAAAGATGGTATTGGTAATGTCAGTATTAAAGGAGAAAAATGATGAATTGTTTATGTTGTGGGAAACCTATTCTTACTGATGACAAGAGTTTAAGTTGGCATAAAAGTTGTATAAAACGTTTTTTTGGAACAAAGGAGTTACCTGAAATTGACATTGACGATCAAACTTTAGAAGAGATTGCTTCTAAAAACACTCATATGGGATTCACAATTCCTGGTGTACAAAAGAAACTATCTTTACATCTTTTTTCAAAAAATAATCAAAATCGTTTAACACTTGTTCATTATCCAACTGGATATATTCTAAAACCTCAAGTTTCAGACTTCACCGCTCTTCCAGAAGCAGAACATTTGGTCATGTCTATGGCTAATATTGCTGGAATTTCTACTGTTCCCCACGCTCTTCTTTTTAAAAATAATAATTATGCTTATATTACCAAAAGAGTTGATCGTATTTTTGAAAAGGACAACATCAAGATGTTAGCAATGGAAGATTTTTGCCAACTTGATTTACGTCTTACACAAGACAAATATAAAGGTTCTTATGAAAGATGTGCAAAAATCATTCAAAAGTATTCCTCACAAAAAAAATTAGACTTAACAGAATTATTTATACGTCTTGTTTTTTGTTATATTGTTGGCAATTCAGACATGCATTTAAAAAATTTTTCTTTAATTGAAACATCAGAAGGATCAAGTCAATATATTCTTTCTCCTGCACATGATTTACTTCCAGTTAATGTTATTATGCCAGAAGACACTGAACAATTTGCTCTTACTATGAATGGAAGAAAAATAAAACTAAGAAAAAAAGACTTTATATTGTTCGCAGAAAAATGTGATATATCAAAAATTTCTGCTGAAAAAATGATAAAAAAATTAGTGTTATTAGAACCAAAATTAATAACAATGTGTCAAGAATCCTTACTTCCTGAAGATTTAAAAGAAAGTTTTATAACTCTTATTCAAGAAAGAATTCAGATTTTTAAATAGAAAAAACGTTTATCTTGAACTATTTTGTCCAAGTAAACGTTTTTTTATTTCTTATAAGTGTAATACACGTTCTTTAATTTCTTGTGTTCTTCCTTGATTCCAGAATTGAGTTCCAATATAACCACAAGTACGTCTTGCGACACTCATCTTATCTTGATCCGTATTTCCACAAGAAGGGCATACCCAGATTAATTTTCCATCATCATCTGTTTTGATTTGGATTTCACCATCATATCCACATTCCATACAATAATCACTCTTTGTATTTAATTCAGCATACATAATATTATCATAGATATGTTTCATAACTGATAATACTGCATCAATGTTATCTTGCATATCAGGTACTTCTACATAACTGATAGCTCCTCCTGGAGATAATTTTTGAAACTTAGATTCAAATGTTAATTTTGAAAAAGCATCTATATCTTCAGTAACATGAACATGGTAACTGTTTGTGATATAATTTTTATCAGTAACGTCTTTAATTTTTCCAAAACGTTTTTGTAAACATTTTGAGAATTTATATGTTGTTGATTCAATAGGCGTTCCATATAAACTAAAATCCATATTTTCTTTGGCTTTCCATTTTGCACAAGCATCATTTAAATGTTGCATAATTTCAATCGCAAAAGGAGTCACTTCAGGATCAGTATGAGATTTTCCTGTCATATATCTAACACATTCACAAAGGCCTGCATATCCTAATGAAATTGTAGAATATCCATTAAATAACAATTTATCAATTGTTTCACCTTTTTTAAGTCTTGCTAGAGCACCATATTGCCATAAGATTGGTGCAACATCACTTGGTGTTCCCATTAAACGATCATGACGACACATTAAAGCACGATAACATAATTCTAATCTTTCATCCATAATACGCCAGAATTCTTTCATATCGCCATTTGATGAACAAGCAACATCAACAAGATTCAATGTCACAACACCTTGATTAAAACGTCCATAATATTTAGGTTTTCCATTTTCATCAAGATATGGTGTTAAGAAACTACGGCATCCCATTGATGGATAACAATGTCCTTCACCATTAGCATCAATTTTTAAACCTTTCATAATTTTTTCAGAAATATAATCAGGAACCATACGTTTTGCAGTACATCTTGCTGCTAATTTTGTTAAATCATAAAAACGGCTTCCTTCTTCCATATTATCTTCTTCTAAAACATAGATCAATTTAGGGAATGCTGGTGTTACATAAACACCTTTTTCGTTTTTAACTCCTACCATTCTTTGCTTTAATGTTTCTTCAATAATTAAAGCCAAATCTTCTTTTGTTTGACCATCTTCCACTTCGTTTAAGTACATAAAAACTGTAATAAATGGGGCTTGTCCGTTTGTAGTCATTAAAGTCACAACTTGATATTGAATTGTTTGTACACCACGTCTAATTTCTTCACGAACTCTTAATTCAGCAATACGATTTACTTCATCTTCACTAATAGAAACACCTGTTTCAGCCATTTCTTTTTGAACTTCTTTTCTTAATTTTTGACGACTAACATCAACAAAAGGAGCTAAATGAGATAAAGTAATACTTTGTCCTCCATATTGAGAACTAGCAACTTGAGCAATAATTTGTGTCGCAATATTACAAGCAGTAGAAAAACTTCTTGGTCTTTCAATCATTGTTTCACTAATAACTGTCCCATTTTGTAACATATCTTCTAAATTCACCAAACAGCAGTTATGCATATGTTGAGCAAAATAATCAGAATCATGGAAATGAATAATACCATCTTCATGAGCTTTCACAATATCAGCAGGTAATAATAAACGTTTAGTAATATCTTTACTCACTTCTCCTGCCATATAATCTCTTTGCACACTATTAACAGTAGGGTTCTTATTAGAGTTTTCTTGTTTTACTTCTTCATTAGCACATTCAATCAAACTTAAAATTTGTTCATCAGTTGTATTCGCTTTACGAATCAAAGCTCTTTTATAACGATATGTAATATATGTTCTAGCAACTGTGAAAGCATTTAATTTCATAATTTCATTTTCTACTAAGTTTTGAATTTCTTCAACACTTAAAGCACGTTTCATCTTTTCACATTGATATTTGACATTATTAGTAAGATTATCAATTTCTTCATCAGATAATCTTTCTGCCATAATAACCTCTTCATTGGCTTTTTGAATCGCAGCAGTAATTTTCAATTCATCAAACCTTACTTCAGCACCATTTCGTTTAATAATTTTCATAATCGTTTTCCTCCCATTTATCTATATGCTTAACAAAGAATTCTACAATAAATTCTTGTCTTTATCTATGAACACATACAAGTTTAACATACATATTTATTCCAAAACAAACAATATGCACTATTACCTATGATTATTTTTTGTTTTCACAAAGAAAATCAAAAAGCATTGAATCGGTCAACACTTTTTGATTTTATAACAAAACTCCTATTGATGACGACTATATTATTATAGCGTATCTTATGACAAATAGAAAGATAAATCATCAATATTTTACATCAAAAGATTTTTCATTCACTAAAACATCTAGCTCTTCTATATCCATAGAATCAATTCTAATAAAAGGACCTTGATTGACATCTCTAATAAGCTTTTCAATAATATCTTTATCACCCTGTAAACACGCTTCTACCGATCCATCATAACAATTCCTAACCCAGCCTGTTAATCCAAGTCGAAGAACTAACTGTTGCACAGTAAAACGAAATCCAACTCCTTGTACACGTCCTTTAAATATAATATGTTTTCTTATCATATATGGAAAAGACATCAATTATTGATGTCTTTTAGCAAAATTCCATGTGTCACGACACATATCTTCTAAAGTTTTTTCAGCTACCCAACCAAGTTGTTCTTTAGCACGTGTTGGATCAGCATAACAAGTAGCAATATCACCAGGACGTCTATCTTTGATTTCATATTTTACTTTAATATTATTAACTTTTTCAAAAGCATGAACAATCTCAAGAACACTATATCCTTGACCAGTTCCTAAATTACAAATATGCACACCAGGTTCTTGATATTTTTCAATAGCCAAAACATGCCCTTTAGCCAAGTCCACAACATGAATATAATCTCTTACACCTGTTCCATCTGGTGTATCATAATCATCACCAAATACACCTAAACATGGTAACTCACCAGTTGCAACTTTCATAACATAAGGCATTAAGTTATTAGGAATTCCTTTTGGATTTTCTCCAATTAATCCAGATTCATGAGCTCCAATTGGATTAAAGTAACGTAATAAAGTCACAGATAATTCAGGATAAGCATATTGAACATCTGTTAGAATTCTTTCCATCATAGCTTTACTTGTTCCATAAGGATTTGTTGTTTCACCTAATGGACAATCTTCTGTTAATGGTACAACCTTTGGATCACCATAAACAGTTGCACTTGAACTAAATACAATACTATTAACATGATATTTTGTCATCATTTTTGTCATAATCAATGTTGTTGTTAAGTTATTTGTATAATACTTAATCGGTTGAGAAACAGATTCTCCTACAGCTTTAAAAGCAGCACAATGAATAATAGCATCTAATTTGTTTTCTTGGAAAACTTTTTCTGTTTTTTCTTCATTTAAAATATTAAATTCATAAAATTTTACTCTTTTACCAGTAATTTGTTCAATATAATCTAAAACTTCTGGTTCCGAATTAGAAAAGTCATCAATCACAACAACATCATGACCTGCTTCAATTAATTCAACGCAAATATGACTTCCAATATAACCTGCACCACCAGTAACTAATATATTCATACTTTTTTCCTCCTTAAATAGTCATCAAATATATTTTGTATAATCTCTTTACTTGCTATACCTTCATGTAATTTTATATCTCCATCAAAAAAACAAGGGACATAGTAATAATCATATAAATCAGCTAAATCACTATTTTTTTCTTCATCAATTATTTCTATATCAATATCTTGATAAATAGGATTTTCACTGCACAACTCATCTATCCATTGCCTTGCTCGTCGACAATGGGGACAATGTTCTAAAACAAATAATCTCATAAAAGTCTCATTGTTTTTATAACAACTGGTTGTATTGGACAATCTTGGAAATTTGTAGATACATGAGCAATGTCATCTACAACCTCTATCCCTTCAACAATCTTTCCAAATGCTGCATAATCACCATCTAAATGAGGTGCATCTTCATGCATAATAAAGAATTGTGAGCTTGCTGAATCTTTTACCATTGTTCGAGCCATTGATAAAACACCACGTGTATGTAATAAATTGTTATCTATTCCATTGCTTTTAAATTCACCTTTAATTGAAGCAGTATCTCTAGGCATCATATTGGCATCAAGACCTCCACCTTGAATCATAAAACCAGGAATCACACGATGAAAGATCAATCCGTCATAAAAACGTTTTTCAATTAATTTCACAAAGTTTTCTACTGTTATTGGTGCAATTTCAGGATAAAGCTCACCTTTCATCACTTTACCATCTTGCATTTCTATTTCAAAATTTATTATTTCCATTATTTTCTCCTAATCCTTTTCTTCAATCATTTTATCATCAATAATAATAGGTTGTTGTTTTTTCTTTGTGATATAAAAACGCACTGCAAAGAAAATCACAACAAGACTAACCAATCCCAAGAAAAGATAAAAAATCTTTTCCATTTGTTTAAATTGGTACGCTAAAGCAACAGTTAAGCATAAGTTCAAAATCAATAAAGCTCCTGTTGTTTTAATACGATGATTATACAAACAATCTAATGCTATTGCATTAGCTACAAACAAAGCAATAATGAGACCAACTTCCATAAACATATCCTCCTTAATCATTATCATAACATTTTTAAAAATAAATTTCATCACATTTATTATGTAACCGTTTTCATCATCCATAAATTGTGATAAAATAAGATTAACAAAATAAATTAAGAAAAGGAGAGTGATATTATGAGAGCTTATCATTCAAATGAAATCGGTAATGTTGCCGTATTAGGCCACTCTGGGAGTGGTAAAACTAGCGTGATTGAAGCTATGGCTTATCGTGCTGGAATTTCGTCTCGTATTGGGACTATTAAAGATGGAAATACCATCAGTGATTACACACCTGAAGAAATTCAAAGACAATCATCTATTGGATTAACAGTTATTCCTCTAGAATGGAATAATTGTAAAATCAATCTTTTAGATACTCCAGGTTCTTTTGATTTCGTAGGTGAAGTTGAAGCTGCTTTAAAAGTAGCAGAAAGTGCTTTAATTGTTGTACCTGCAACAAGTGGTATTAGTGTTGGGACAAAACAAGCCATGCATAAAGCACAAGACAAAGCAAAGATCATTTATATTAGTGGATTAGATTATCCTAATGCTGCTTATCATGAAAAACTTGAAGAATTAAAAATGACTTACGGGAAAGCTATCGCACCTATTCAAGTTCCAATCATGGAAAATGGTAAAATGGTTGGTTATGTCAATGTTGCTAAAATGGAAGGTCGTTATTTTGAAGGTGAAAAAACACACGCTTGTCCAATCCCTGATGATATGTGGGATGAAATCACACCAATTAAAAATATGATTGATGAGGCTGTAGCCAATACAAATGATGAATTATTGGATAAATATATTAATGAAGAACCTTTTACAAAAGAAGAAATATCTTGGGCTTTAAGACAAGGTGTTATGAATAAAACTTTGATTCCTGTTTTATGTGGAACAAATCAAATTGGTATTCAAATTGTTTTAAATTCTATGGTTGCTTTCTTTAGTGCTGCTGGTGATATGATCAATTCAATCGTAGTTAAAAACATAGAAACCAATGAAGAAGATTTGATTGGTTATGATGAATCATTACCAACATCATTATTTGTATTTAAAACTATTGCTGATCCATTTGTTGGACGTATTTCGTTATTTAAGGTCTGTACAGGTACTCTTCATGCAGGAGCTTCTTTATATAATGTCAATAAAAAAGAAGTTGAAAAGATCAATAAGCTTTATGTTATGAAAGGTAAAGATTTTATTGAAGTTGATGAGTTAAATGCTGGAGATATTGGTGCTTTATCTAAGTTATCATATACCCAAACAAATGATACTTTATGCACTTTAGATTATCGTGTTATTTATGATCCTATTACTTTTTCTCATCCTTATTTTGGTAAAGCTGTATATCCTGTTGGAAAGAGTAACGAAGAAAAAATCACAACTGCTATTAATAAGTTGTTAGAAGAAGATCAAACATTAAAATTTGTGAATAATCCTGAAACAAAACAACAATGTTTATATGGTTTAGGTGATATTCATATTGATACTGTTTTAAATAAATTAAAAACAAGATTTAAAGTAGATGTTGAATTAAAAGAAATTATCATTCCTTATCGTGAAACAATTAAAGCAACAGTTACAAAGAGATATAAATATAAGAAACAATCTGGTGGACATGGTCAATATGGAGATGTAGAAATTCAATTTGAACCATCTCATGATTATGAAACTCCTTATATCTTTGAAGAAAAAATCTTTGGTGGTGCTGTACCAAAGAACTATTTCCCTGCTATTGTTAAAGGATTAGAAGAAGCGACAAAAACAGGTGTTCTAGCTGGTTATCCTGTACTTGGAATCAAAGCAACATTATTAGATGGATCTTATCATCCAGTTGATTCAAGTGAAATGGCATTTAAAACAGCAACAATTCTTTGTTTCAAAGACGCTTTACCAAATGCTAAACCTGTTATCTTAGAACCATTTGTCACTTTACATGTCTATGTTGATGAACAATATACTGGTGATATTATGAGTCACTTCAACAAAAAACGTGCAAGAGTTATGGGTAGTGATATTTTAGACGATGGTATGATTAGAATTACTGCAGAAGCACCTCAAGCTGAAGTTATGAATTATGCAGTTGATTTAAGATCAATGACTCAAGGACAAGGATTCTTTGATATGGAATTCTTAAGATATGAATTTGCTTCTGACTTAGTTCAAAAACAAGTCATTGAAGCAAGACAACAATAAGAGGCTCGAAAGAGCCTCTTATATCTTGTTATTAAAAATAATGATATACGAGGAGATGAAAATTTATGGAAAATATAACATGTCTCTTTTGTAAAAAAAACTAATTCATGGTTATATCAAAACAAATGGAGAAGTTATTGCATGGTCACCTGATTCCACACATAAATCAATCTTATCAAGTCGTTGGCATGTTGGTAAAGATGAAATCAAGTTAGGTAAATATAGTTTTTTTAGAGGTGATAAAGTTAGTGCCTTTAAATGTAATCAATGTAATAAAATTATTATTGATATAGATTCTAAATAATATAAGAATACAATTCAAAAGATAAGGTACACATCAACGTGATATTTTTTTAACACATATTAACTACATGCTTACGAAGAATACACAAAACCACCTTATGATAATGATGAATTAATAACTTTTCTTCATATATGTCATTTTCTTAAAAAATTTATTTCAAAAGTAAAGATTAATTACAAAAAAATTATGTATGTATTTTTGAAAACTATTTTCTCATATCAGATGTTAACAATATCACACATGGATATATCATTAAAATATGTAGATAAGTTGAAACTATTCTTGCAAAAAGTTATGAATCATCCTATTTTTCAACTAAAAAAAATAAACCAACGTTACGATGGAAAACAATTAACTAATAATCAGTACAACGAAATAGTGACTAAAATCATTGATTTAAAAAAGCAAAAACCAATTGAGAAACAAGACATTGTCAAAAAAAGATCCTAAAATCATACACAACTTTTTAATACAGTCTATTCTAATACTGTTTGAATTGAATCATCACTCACAAAATTCTTTAAATTATAAAGAAACATACATTCATTAATATTATTATTCTTCATATAATCACTAAGATTTCCATGATAATATCTAGGATCTATAACATGTATTGTCTCATAATCATCAACTAAAAATGGTATAAATGCATTTGCATAGGAATCTTTGAAAATCAATAAATGCTTATCGTTATTGACTGTGGTTTTTATTGTTAATTCAGGATGATTTCCTTTAAGGAAAAATTGATACTGATCTTTGTTTTTTAAACTTTCATAATCATAAAGTGAATAGGATATATTTTTTCCAAAGTTATACGAAATCGAAAGATTTCTATCTTTATTATATATCTCGATCAAATCACTAACTTCATCATCATTTAATACCTTTGAATCCATACTACCTTTAAAAGTATTAGAAACCTGTATTATATGATAATCACTTTTATTAACATCCTCATTCTTACTATTTTTAAACGCTTGATATGCATAAAATGCTCCTGTGGTTGTCCAATGATGATCAGTACGATAATAAAGCTTTTCATCGGAATGTTTCAAAAGCGTTTCTTGTATATCTAAGTAACGAATATATTCTACTTTATTTTTTAGCAGATTAAACAGCTTATTTTGGTCAACATAAGGTGCATATTTAGGTAATTTGTTAGGGTAAATATGTCCTACAGTAGGCACTATAATAAGATTTACTGGATAATTAAGTTTTTTTGCAAAATCGTTTATTGATTTAACATTACTTAAAAAGATTCGTTCATCAATGTCTTGTGATATCCATTTTTCTATAAGATAGTTGTCAGCACCAAGATAGACACCGTTTATTTCTTCAAATCCCATTGTTTTTTCTATTTTTGTTTTACTATCTAACCACTGTTGTCTAAAAGCAAGTTGGTCATTCAAATATTGGCTCGTATCCTTCATAAATTTTCCAGAAATTATATTTTGAACAGAGATATTTGGTTTTTGTGCCAAATATTTATTTTCATTTTCTGAATAAGTTATATCAGGAATTATCAAGGTACTAATAGGAACACCAAATAATATAAATATAAAACATATTACAAATATTTTTTTCAAATTGTTGTAACCTCCTTAATCATTATATAAATTTATATTTATTCACTTCATCTAAAATCTAAAATACAAAAATGGATTATATGTATCTCCAACTAAGAAACTAATACTGCACAAAAATAACAATATGAAAATAATCATTTTTAAATATTTATTTACTTTTATTTTATCTAATACACCCGTTAAACAAAGAACACAACACAATACGATAAAACCATAGTGCCTAATAAAATAAAAGAAATCGTTACTAAACAACATATTTCCATTCATCCCAAAAAGGCTTTTCAAATATAAAACACACTCACTCATATTTTCAAATGCAAATATAATCCAACTCACATATATTAAAATCAATGTGTAACAGTGGGAAAATATCGTTGGTATTCTATCTAAATATTTCATAAAAAAACATTTTTCAACAATTAATATTATTCCAAAGTATAGTCCCCAACAAACAAAATTCCAGTTTGCTCCATGCCATAATCCTGTAAAAAACCAAACAATCAATAAATTACAAATCATTTTTGATGTACTGCATCGACTTCCTCCTAAAGGAAAGTAAACATATTCTTTAAACCAGTTCCCTAAAGAGATATGCCAACGACGCCAGAATTCTGTAATACTTTTAGAGATATAAGGAAAATTAAAATTCTCTAGGAAATGAAATCCAAACATATGACCAAGACCAATCGCCATATCAGAATACCCTGAAAAATCAAAATATATTTGAAAAGAGAAAGCAATTGCACCTAGCCATGCGTTTGCGATTGAAAGAAAAGCAAGTTGAGACGATGATATTTGTGTCCAAAGAAGACCAATATTATTTGCCAATATAACTTTTTTTGCTAAACCTTGAATAAATCTTTCAATACCATAAGCAAAAGTATCAATACAAATAGAACGTTGATCTAATTGTTCTTGTACATCTTTATATTGAACAATAGGCCCCGCTACAAGTTGTGGAAACATTGTAACATATGTAGCAAATTTGATAATATCCTTTTGTGCCGGTACAACTCCTTTATAAACATCAATTGTATAAGATAAAGTTTGAAAAGTATAAAATGAAATACCTATAGGTAAAGATAATTCAAGATAATTTAATTCTAATTCTAGTAAACTATTCAAATTCCTAATCACAAAATCACTATATTTAAAGAAAAACAATATCCCAAGATTTACAAATATAGATA
>Ga0129317_1002308_pt1 | contig 11240 bp, 13 predicted proteins | sample Cm1ome_FD_94430 | JGI IMG/M metagenome (GOLD analysis project Ga0129317, IMG submission 94430) | Eastern black-and-white colobus group fecal microbial communities from Wisconsin, USA - Cm1105 metagenome | ecosystem: Host-associated > Mammals > Digestive system > Large intestine > Fecal | place...
ATGTACCGGTATGGTTAATTTAATAAGTATTTTGCAGAAGGAACGAGGACTTAACAGCCCTCGTTTTTTCTACGCCAATTTTCAAGGAAAGGATGTGGTTTTATCACACAAAAAGAAGTCAATGCCGTATTTGACGAGCAGGTTCAGCTCTGTGCTGATACCTTGCAGCGAAAAACAAAGGAATACACCGGCGATAATGCAGATCGGCTTTCAGCGTTCAAAACCGCAGCGGCCTTGCAGAGCTGTTCGCCTCAGCAGGCTCTTGCCGGAATGATGGCGAAGCATATCGTATCGCTCTATGATATGTGTTTTGCCGAAGGGATGTCCTTCTCACTGGACATCTGGAATGAAAAGATAACGGACAGTCTCAACTATCTGTTCTTACTCAAAGCTATCGTAAAGGAGGAACTGAGCCATTAACAAAATCGAAGTAAAAGTATTAAACTGCCAGGCGGTGGCGGAGGCCGAGAAAAATATGGTCTTTGCCGCAAGGCTCACCCAGCGGGGCCAGACCATTTCGGGCATGGACGATCTGCTGGCACTCTATGAGCAGTCCTTCACGGACAAAACTGCGGCGGTCATTGCCAGCCTTCCCCACCCAGCAGTCCAAAAATTTGCGGTGATCACTGTGGCTGTTGTAGGTGCAAGCAGGCGTTTTCTGGCACAGATCACAAGACACCAGAATGAAGTGAAATTTATAAGTGCTTCCCTGCAATACAGCAATTACAGCGGTCAGGCAGATTTCGCTGTACCCTATGAGATCCTGACAGCACCCGAACCTGTCCGCAGGCTGTATCTGGAAAGCTGTCAGGCAGATATGGACTGCTATGAGCAGCTCTGCAAAGTTGGCGTCGGGCATGATGCGGCGGGATATGCCACACCTCAGGGGCTTCGGAATGTGCTGATCATCAGCGCTACCCCTTACCAGTGGAAACACATGATCAGCCAGCGGGTATGCCGCCGCAATACCGATGAAACAAGGATCGTGCTCCTGAAGATTTGGCAGGAGCTTTTTTCATTGAGCCCGGTTCTCTTTGCACCTGCTCTGACCGGCCCGTTCTGTCAAATGGATAAATGTCTGGAAGGGACAATGACCTGCGGACGAAAGTTGTCTGCGGATATGAGCCCGGAGGCTATTTTAAGGGCAGACTATCCGGCACTTATGGAGGCAGCCTATGAAAATTAAATTGATCGACTTTGGCATACCGGAAAATTACCGCCCATACCGCTTGCATGGAAACGATGCCGGAGCAGATGTGTATATGCCTTATGACTGTACCCTAAAACCGGGCGAGATTGCAAAGGTTCCTCTTGGCTTTGGTATCGAACTGCCGGATGGGTTTGCGGGGTATATTTATCCCCGAACCAGCATGGCAGTCAAAGGGCTGGTGTGCGAGCTGCCGCCTGTGGATTCCGGCTATCGTGGGGAGATCCACGCTATTATCAGCAATGTCAGCAACAAAACGCAGGAACTCACCAAAGGCTCCCGTGTGGGGCAACTCGTGATCACCCCAGTTGTGATCGCTGATTTTGTGACCGATTTAGGTGCGGAGCGTGGTGCAGGAGGATTTGGCAGCACCGGAAAATAAGAATACTGTTTGATATGCGTGCACTGTTTTGGTGGGCGTTTTTTGTTTATTGAAAATCAAAGAAAATGAAGGAGGCTATATGCAGATACAGGAATTTAACCAATATATAAAAGACCACATCAAGGAATATCTTCCCCCGGAATATGAAACCGCAAGGGTATCTGTGGAGGAGATAACCAAAAGCAATGACCGTATGTTGAGCGGTCTTACCATTCTCCGGGAGGGAGAAAACTATTCTCCTACGGTCTATCTGGAACCTTTTGCAGAGCAGGTAGCGCAGGGGCGTCCTCTGGAAGATGTTCTGCGTGAGATTGCAGAGATCCAGACCATCCACCATGCTCACACACCAGTAAACATTAGCATTTTTATGGATTATGAAGCAGTCCGTCCCATGCTTTCCATGAAACTGTGTGACCTGGAGATGAACCGGGATTATCTAAAAGACAAACCTCATACGCCTTGCGGTGATCTGGCTGTGTTCTACCGGATTCAGGTGGAACGGACGGAGAACGGTATCGCTGCGGCTGCTATTACAAACAATCTGCTTGAAAGCTGGGGCATTACGAAAGAACAGCTTCAGAAAGATGCGGTGCAGGCAGAAAATGAACGAAATCCGGCGCGCTTTTATACTATGGAGGATCTGATGGCTGAAACAATGGGGTTTGCAAAGGCAGATAACCTGTTTGAACAGGAAGCTCCGCTGCCGCTGGATTTTACCCCGATGTATGTGCTGACCAATCCTGACAAGGTAGACGGAGCCGCGGTTCTGGCTCGTGACGGTGTACCGGAAAGAATTGCAGAACTGGTGGGTACGAACTATTTTGTGCTCCCGTCCTCGATCCATGAGGTGTTGATCGTCCCGGACAGTGGAAATATGCAGGCAAAGGAACTGGCAGATATGGTCAAAGAGATCAACCGGACGCAGGTATCTCCTGAAGAACGCCTTTCAGATAAAGTGCAATATTATGACCGCGAAACCGGACAGTTAGGGCACAAACAGGAAAAGAGCGTATTGGGGCGGCTTTCTGACCACAAAGAACAGATCCGTCAGGCAGATTTGGTACCCAAAGAAAAGCAGGCACATAAGAATGATCCCAGCTTGTAAGAAACGGAGGAATGAATTTTGAAACATAAACTTGTAATTGCAGAAAAGCCCTCTGTTGCCATGGCCCTGGCGGCAGTTCTTGGTGCAAACGAGAAAAAAGACGGTTATCTGGAAGGTAACGGCTATCTGGTGAGCTGGTGCGTGGGGCATCTGCTGGAACTGGCCCAGCCGGAAGCATACGGCGAGCAGTATGCCAAATGGCGTTATGGAGATCTGCCTATCTTGCCCGATGTATGGAAATATGAAGTTCCAAAGGACAAGAAAAAGCAGCTTGACCTTCTTTGCAGGCTGATGAAGGACAACCGTGTGGAATCTGTGGTATGCGCCACCGATGCCGGACGGGAGGGCGAGCTGATCTTCCGGCTGGTCTATGAATATGCAGGCTGTGATAAGCCTATGGAACGTCTCTGGATTTCCAGTATGGAGGATGCGGCTATCCGTGACGGTTTTGAACATCTTCGCCCCGGCAGTGATTACGATGCCCTTTGTGACGCTGCGGTGTGCCGTGCCGGTGCGGACTGGCTGATCGGTATGAACGCAACAAGGCTGTTCTCCGTACTTTACGGAGCGACCTTAAATGTGGGGCGTGTTATGTCACCCACATTGGCTCTTTTGGTACAGCGTGATGCGGATATTCAGGAATTTGTGATCAAGCCTTTCTATGTGCCGGAGATCACCTGCGGCGGCTTTACCGCTTCCGGCGAAAAGTTATCTGAAAAATCTGCGGCTGAACAAATCCGCATAGCCTGTGATGGACAGTCCGTGTCGGTGCGTTCCGTAGAAAAGCAAATCAAGACCGTGCAGCCGCCTAAGCTCTACGACCTAACTACCTTGCAGCGGGAATGTAACCGTATCTATGGTTACACTGCCCAGCAGACCCTTGACTATGTGCAGAGCCTTTATGAAAAGAAACTGGCAACTTACCCTCGCACGGACAGCCAGTATTTGACGGAGGATATGCAGGCAACCGCCGCTTCTCTGATCCTCTGGCTTCGTAATAACCTGCCTTTTGGAAAAGGCTGTGCTGGAGAGCCGGATCTTGCCCGTGTGACCAATAACAGCAAAGTCACCGACCACCACGCCATTATCCCTACGGTGGAGATTGCCAGAACAGACCTGTCCGCACTTCCATCTGGGGAGCGAAATGTATTGACTCTGATTGCAGCAAGACTGCTTTCTGCAACTGCTCCGGTACATAAATACGAGGCGGCAACAACGATTCTGGACTGCCAGGGATATACCTTTACCGCCAAGGGAAAGACGGTGTTGCAAACCGGCTGGAAAGAAATTGAACACCTGTACCGTATGGGATTAAAGGAGCAGCCGACTGAGGGCAAAGAAAATGAGGCTGCTATACTGCCTGCTCTGGAAAAGGGGCAGATTTTTGAAAATGTCTCTGCAAGTGTCCGTGAAGGCAAGACCTCCCCTCCGAAGCATTTTACCGAGGACAGCCTTTTAGCGGCTATGGAAACCGCCGGTGTGGAGGATATGCCGGAGGATGCGGAACGCAAGGGTCTGGGTACTCCGGCCACCCGTGCTGCTACACTGGAAAAGCTGGTTTCTACCGGATTTGTGCAGCGAAAGAAAAAGCAGCTTCTTCCGACGGAAAAAGGTGTCAATCTGATCGCCGTATTGCCCGAAAAGATCAAATCCCCGGTCCTGACCGCAGAATGGGAAGCCATGCTGAAACAGGTGGAACGGGGTAAACTTTCCGCTGACGCTTTTATGAGCGGAATCACGGAAATGTGCCGGGAGCTGGTAAAGGAACATTCTACCCCGGAGGAACGGTTTGCCGATCTGTTCCTGGCTGCAAAAGAAACTCGTGAAGGGGTAGGCACCTGTCCCCGCTGCGGCGCACCTGTGTATGAAGGCAAAAAGGGATTCTTCTGTGATAACAGGGATTGCGCCTTTGCACTTTGGAAAGACAATAAATTTTTCACTTCCAAGAAGAAAACCATAACCAAATCCGTGGCGGCTGCTCTTTTGAAAGAGGGCCGTGTTTCTATGTCCAGGCTTTACAGTGAAAAGACCGGGAAAACCTATGACGCGGTAGTGGTGCTGGATGATACGGGCGGCAAGTATGTGAATTTCAAGTTGGAATTTCCAGCTGCGAAAGGCAGGCGGAAATGAGCGGCCCGACATCACGGGAACTGACACGCGCTGAACGGGCGGCGATTCGACGGTTGGTGAACCACTGTGCCAACTATGACAACACGGATAAGATCTGCCTTCCGCTGGACTGCCCCTGCTATATGCTGAATAAATGGTGGACAGGTTCTCTGTGTCGGTATTTCCGGGATGCACTGCTGCCAACGGACCCGGCGCTGGAAACGACCATTACCGGCGAGGACACTTCTATGCGGCAAAAGACCTGCCCGGTGTGCGGGAAGTCCTATCTTCCCATTACCAGTCAGGCATACTGTTCGGATGCCTGTCGCGTTCAGGCAAGGCGGAAATCCGAGCGGGAAAGGAAACGCCGGGAGCGTCAGAAAAAGGCATGATGTGTACGCAATTTAGCTCAAAAAGTGCTTGTGTGGCAAGGCTTTTTCACTTCGGTTTACGAGGTACCTATATAAGAATACTCTGACGCACCGAAACGGGGCTAAGTTGCGGACAAATGGAAGATTCGGGAGGGATGCAGATAGAAAAAACAACAATCATCAGAGGAATCATGTGCATAGATACGACCAAACAAACCATTGATATGCAGCAGATCCAAAACCGAAGATTTATGTATAACCCCAGAATCGGCATATTGGTTCTGGGGTTTCAATATGCCCCCAAGAGTCCGCTGCTGTCCAGCCACGCGGATGAACTGGCCGGAGTCGGGTTTGTAAAGAACTACGACGAGTTTGTTCGGGGCTGGATCGGTACCGGCAGAAGTTATCCCAATGGTGTGATCCATTTTGCCCCTTGCGTGGACAGTCGGAATATATCGCTCTTTGATAAAGCGTTTCACACCTTGGAGATGTTCAAAGAAAACGGTGCTCTGGCTGATACGGTGATCCGTGGTTTTGGAAACCGCTGGGAACAGCCTATGTCAGAGATTTTACCAATGGAGCAAAAACCTTCTGTCCGGGAGCAGTTACAGGGCAAGCCAAAAACGAAAGAAAGTAAAAAGCAAAACAATCATCAACAGGAACGATAAGGAGGCAATTTAATGAGTATTACCACAATTACAACCGATGACCTTCGCCGTATGGAACATCAGGAGGGTCTGATCCTGATGGGCTGCGGCGGAGACTTGCAGGAATGGCTGGACGGAATCAATGAGTTATTGACCGAGGTAGGGATATTACAAAACGGATCCCGATTTGAAAATATCAGCAGCTTTCAGTATGAAGAACTGACCTGTCTGCTCTATCCCTTTGAGGGCGTAGACCTTAACATTGGAAAACTCGCTATGTGGCGGTTGCAGACCCACGCAGATCTTGGAGGTACATGGCTGTCCGATTTTGTGCCGAACCGTTTGGGCGGTTTCCTTGGAGAGCCTGCGGCAGAGCCGGAGAAGCCGGACTGTGCCCTGATCGGTCAGGACGGAAATGTATTCAACTTGGTCGGTATCGCTGCCCGTACTCTGCGGGATCATGGGCTGAAGGATCAGGCAAAGGAAATGACAGACCGGGTGTTTGCTTCCGGCAGCTACGGCGAAGCCCTGTGTATCATCGGCGAGTATGTCAACATCACGGATTCGACGCAGGAGCACAGATCTTCTGTCCGTCAGCAGCTCCGTGATACCAAACCGGCAGAGCCGGGGAAACAGCAGAAACCTGCAAAACAGCAAGAACGATAAGGAGGGATCATTCATGGAACAGAATAAAGTTTATGGTGTGTGGGCGATACGAAGTGCCGCCTCTATCTTTGGCCGGGCAGAAAGCTGGTGCAAAGAGGATGGGAAGCCTCTGGAATTTGAAAGCAGGCAGGATGCCGAGGATTACGCAAAAGATGCCAACAGCCATACCACAGTCAATGTCCGCTATTATGTAAAAGAAAAAACACCGGAACCCGGTGCAATCCGAAAACCGGCAGCTCAGCCGGACTTGGGAGCTATCTTCCATTCGGAAGTAACACCGAGAAATGAAGCGGCGGAAAAGCAGAATGAGATCCCCGGCAGACAGATCACGCAGGAAGCGGATCCATTGGTCAAACTCCGCAGTGCAGTTCACAGCAACTATGCCGGGATGGTCGCCATGCTGGGTGTGGATAATCGGGTATATCTTGGCAAAGAGGAACGATGCCATTATGACGATATGCAGCCGATTTACTATGACAATCAGGATGGCTCGCTCTGCTTTGTCTGCGACCAGCCGGATATGTATTATTTTCTCTACGGAGAGGGCTGGGCACACACCCAGGCAGAAATGCTGGAGCATGGGCTGACCCTGCGGCAGTATGAGGATTTTGCCAGACTGCGTGCTGGGGTGCTTAGCCAATTCACTGCGACCAGAGAAGTTCTGTTTGCAGGACAGCCCTTCCAACCGCCAGAGAATTATCTGCGTAATGCCGAACTTTATGAGGAAGGCCAGACTGGAAATTACAATATGCTGGATGGCAGGCTCAACAACGAACCGCCGGAACGCCCTGACCTGACGGATGGACAGACCTATGAGGAAATCAAAGAACTGGCACCGGAGACTTTACCGGAGGAAAAGCCTTCTTTGCTGGACAAGCTGAAAGAACGCCCGGAGCATGAAGCAAGGCAAGTTACACTGTCAGTGCCGGAGAGGGAACGTTAATGGCGGCAGTAAAATTCGAGGGTGTGGATGTTCTGGATGCTTTGGGTCAGATCATGGAGCTTCACACCCTGCATTATAAGGATGATTTTGAACTGGACAAAGAGTTGATCCCCAAGCTGGCGCTTTCCACTTTGCCGGAGGATAAACACCTTTTATGGATGTCCCGGCCTTATGGAACTTACACCCTGCGGGAGCGGGACACCTATCTGGAAGGAACCTTCGAGCATAATACATGGAAGTTCTATCACGAGCAGACGAAAGATTCCATTCTTGCCTACGCCCTTTCTCTGGACGGGATGCAGGAGGGCAAAGTGATCGGCACCATCTATCCTCTGGACTATGGCAGTCATGTGGAACATATCAAGCAGCTCACCTGTCCTATCGCAAAAGTGACCGTTACCTTTGCAGATGGTTTTGTCGCAACGCTTCCATACGAAAGCCGCCGCAGGCAGATGAATGAGCTGATGCCAAAGCATGGCAGCCCGAAATCCATGTTCTATGAGCCGGAAAGCGAACGGGAGCTTGCGGTGATTCTGAAACGGGAACGATTCAAACGGGACTATCATGCAGTTCCGAGGGATTTCAAAGAGTATATCCGCAGGTTGGAAAAGGACAGCGTGCGAGAACAGATTAAAGATGCGAGAACTGTCGTGACTGCATATCCGCATGGAACACTGGGAAAGGACGGGCCGGAATTATGAAAAAAGAAAACCGAGACGTCCAGCTTCACTTTATGACGACGGAGCAGGAACTGGAATGGATCAAGGAACGTATGGCAGAGCTTGGAATCAACAATCTTTCCGCTTATCTTCGGAAGATGGCAGTGGACGGTTATATCATCCATCTGGATATGGGCGATATTCAGGAAATGACCCGGCTCCTTCGTATCTGCTCCAACAACCTGAACCAGTACACCAGACGTGCCAATGAGACCGGAAGTATCTATGCCGCTGATGTAGAAGATCTCCGTGACCGTCTGGATGAACTGTGGGATGGTATGGATAAGCTGCTGCGGGGACTTGCAAACATTTCGTGAACAGATAGAATTTTCGTAAGAAGAAATACAATTATTTGAAAGGAGGCTCTGGTCTATGCGCCTGATACTAAAACTTTTTGCATTGCCTTTTGTAATGCTCACCGGAATTTTATATTTGTTCTGTAAGTTCTTTGTGCTTGCCTCCGGTGCTGTGCTGGGGATCCTTTCAGGGATCGTTTTTCTGGCAGCGATTGCTCTATTCTTCATTGTAGGATTCTGGCCGGGGATGGCATGGCTGGTCATTGCTTTTCTTCTTAGTCCTTACGGCCTGCCCATGCTGGCGGCCTGGGTGGTGGGGATGATTGGCGGCGTCAATGAAGCACTCAGAGATTTTATGTTCAGCTAAATCAAAATCAAGTATATTGTCATGGCGGGGTATATGGTTGCCCCGCCATTTTTCTGCTTTCGGGAAAGATAAGGGGGTGATATTATAGCGACCACACGACTGATGCCGCTGCATATTGGGAAAGGCCGGGATGCTTCCACGGCCATTGCGGACATCATCGACTATGTAAAAAATCCGCAGAAAACGGATCACGGAAAATTTATTTATGGCTATGAGTGTGACAGCCGAATTGCAGACGCCGAGTTTCTTTTATCCAAGCGGCAGTATGCCAATCTGACAGGCAGACGGCAAGGGGCGGATGATGTGATCGCCTATCATCTCCGCCAGGCATTTAAGCCCGGCGAGGTCACACCGGAGGAAGCCAATCAGATTGGACGGGAGCTTGCAATGAAGCTGACTAAGGGCAATAACGCCTTTGTTGTCTGCACCCACATTGATAAGCACCATGTTCATAATCATGTGATCATCAATTCCACCACACTGGACTGTCAGAGAAAGTTTCGCAACTTCTGGGGTTCTACCTGGGCGATCCGGCGTATGAATGACAAACTCTGTCTGGAGCACGGACTGTCCATTGTGGAGAATCCGAAACCAAGCCGAGATCACTACGGTACATGGCTGGGAGAACAAAAACAGCCTTCCCACCGGGAACAGCTACGCTGGTCTATTGATGCTGCACTGGCAGAAAAGCCGAAGGACTTTGAAGAATTTCTGAAATTGTTACAGGCTGCTGGCATTGAAGTCAACCGGGAACGAAAGCACCTACGCCTCCGTCTCTCTCCTGAACACCGCTATACCCGGTGTGATACGCTGAAAGGTGACTATACCGAGCAGGCTATCAAAGAACGAATTGCAGGAACCAGGACAATCACACCACGCAGAACTTCTTACCCGAAACCAGCACCCAAGGTCGGTATGCTGGTGGATATTGAAGCGGTGCTCCGTGCCGGGAAAGGTGCCGGATATGAACGCTGGGCGAAGGTATTCAATATCAAACAGCTTTCACAGGCAGTGCTTTATTTGAAGGAACATGGGGATATGAGCTATACGGAGTTAAAAGAAAAATCTGACAGTACCACCGGCAATTTCAATGCTCTGTCTGCGCAGATCAAAGAGCTGGAAAGCAAAATGAGTGCCAATGCGGAATTGCAAAAACAGATCGTGAACTATGCCAAAACAAGGGCGGTCTATGTGGAATATCGTAAGGCCGGGTACAGTAAAAAGTTCCGTTCAGTACACGAGGCGGACATCCTTCTGCACCAGGCAGCAAAGAAATATTTTGACGAGCTGGGGATCACAAAGCTGCCTTCTGTCAAGGGTCTGCGGGAAGAATACGCTGCCCTGTTGGAGCAGAAACGGAAAGCCTACTCTGCATACAAGCAGGCCAGAACAGATATGAAGGAGCTTTATAATGTACGGGCGAATGTAGAGTATCTGCTGGAAATCCGCACAGAACCGGAGACACAGAGAAACACACAACATTCCCGGCAATAGCTTTCAGCTGAGAGTGTTTATCAGCGTTCCAACGGAACGCGCAGCCATTGCCAACAGCAATGATCTTAGGGGTTTGGGGATATGTCACCAACAAGCATTAGGCAGGAAGTCCAGGTACGGATTTCCTGCCTAATACGACTTCTGTACAAGAAGGCATTGCTTGCCGGAAGTTACGAGATTATCCCGAATGTTTCAAAATAGTCAGCAACAGTGGGATTTCTTAAAGAAATATTTGGAATAACATTTTGTTGCTTGTTAACCAATCACTTTCTTCCAACGATGCCATCTATCAATGTGGAAATCGAATCAAGCTGTGCGTCATTCAACATTTTCAGCTTGGTTGTCAACTGTTCCAGTTTCTCTGGGTTCTTGGTATCCGTGTCAAAGAACGCACTGGGGGTAATGTTCAGATACTCACAGATATAAAAGAAGGTTCCCATGGACGGGAGCGCCTTGCCGCTTTCAATATTATTGATGTACCCTGCGTTCTGTCCAAGGGACAGGCTCATGTCACGGGCTGATACGCCCTTCTTTGCACGGAGCTGAGCCAGACGAAGTGGAAAATCGCTTTCATACATAGTATCACCGCCTTTTTATTATATTCTATCCATCATACGGTGAAAACCATTGGAATGATTCCGATATTTCTGTTGAAATATAAGAACTGTTCCGATATAATAAAGCAAGGTGTTGGAATAGAAACGATATGTGATGAAATGGGAACTGTTCCGGCACTGAAATGTGCTTTTCCCTCCATTGCTGGTGCGGCAATTTGTAAAACTTGGGTACAATATGAAAAGCAAAGTGCAAAATCAGGAGGGAACCAAAATGAGCGAAAGAAGATTAACAGAACAACAGATCAAGGCTTTTCACCAATATTTGATCCGGGAAGAAAAAAGCACGGCCACCGTGGAGAAGTATCTCCGGGATGTCC
>Ga0129317_1002313_pt1 | contig 11211 bp, 8 predicted proteins | sample Cm1ome_FD_94430 | JGI IMG/M metagenome (GOLD analysis project Ga0129317, IMG submission 94430) | Eastern black-and-white colobus group fecal microbial communities from Wisconsin, USA - Cm1105 metagenome | ecosystem: Host-associated > Mammals > Digestive system > Large intestine > Fecal | place...
GGGGAGTGGACGGGGCTGGAAGATACCTACTTTGTAAAAGCGGACGCGGAAATCCTTCTGCCGGAGGATATGAGCAAGCTTTGCACTGCTAAGGTAACCCGCCACACCTTTACTCAGGAGGAAGCGGACAAGGTTATGGAGGTCTTCCTAAAGGGGAATCCCCTCTATAAGGAAATCGGCGCTACCAAAGAGTCCATTCAGGCGGATATTGAACACTATGAGGCAATCCTGCGTGGGGAGATCCCTTATGAGCATGACGGCACCATTGACCGGGTACCGGAGATCATTGAACGGCGGAAGGAAAGCTTGAAGACAGCACCCCATGAAGGGGAGAAGATCCCGGCGGAAACCAAATACCATGCGCCGGAGTATCCGGCAGGAACCATCGGCGGGGATCCGGACAGACGGGTAATTCAGGGCTATTCCGAAGTGGACGGGAGAATCCTTCATTGTACGTTTGAAAACTCCGGCGGCGATTGGTGGGACTACATCAAGGTTTGGGAGGATGGCTATGGGATAACTCCAACCCGCGAGCCTCGAATCACCGGAGACTCCTGGGACGATATCTACAACCAGCGTGCCGTTTCCGCTGCCGGAAGAGAACGGGAAATCAGAACAGGGGACGATCTGGTAAACGCTTTGGGATTGGATGACTATACCTGTGACCAGATCATTCCTGTCAGGTTCGCGGCGGAAAATGGTGAATCCACCGGAGAAGAGGGCGTTCTTCTGGAATATGTGCGGAAGGTGAATGGGCTTCCTCTGACGAAAACCAACTTTGATGGCGGCGCCAGTGAAGACAATGCAGGGGATATTGGCTCCTGGCCTTGTGAAAGCCTGCAAATCTGGGTGCTGGAAGACAGGGTGGTTTGTTTCTCCTGGCAAGACCCCTATGAGGTGACGGAGGTTCAAAGTGCCGGAGCGCTTATGGATTTCCAGGAAATTCAGGAGGTCTTTGGCAAGATGATCTTTGTGAAAAACCATTACTGGCTGGAAGCCAACAAGGTCAACGGCTTTGATGTACTGCACGATGTGAAAATAGATAAGGTGCAGCTGACCCTCATGCGGGTTCGCCCCAAGGACAGTGTGACGGAGGGCACCATCATTCCGGTCTGGGACTTCTGGGGAAGCGAGATCGGCAGGGCCGCGGACAAGGAATATGAGAGCATGGTTTGGAGCGAGGAGCGGTACGGCGTCCAGCTGAGCATCAACGCCCTGGACGGCACCATGGTTGACCGGGAAATCGGCTATTAAGGAATAGGCCCCGATTCTCTTCTAAGGAGAATCGGGGCCAAAGCTTATACGGTCAGATTCTGAATCCACTTGCCTTGCTTGAGCATAAACACACCGATGGCGCATTTAACAAGCTCCAGTCCCTGGCAGATGGCATACAGGGGCAGAATGGGCAGGGCTGTAAACCGGCTGAGACAGAAGGCCATGGGCACGCTCACTGCCCAGACAAAGCAGCTGTCAAACAGGAAGGTGACAAAGGTCTGTCCGCCGGAGCGGAGGGTGAAGTAGGTGGCGTTGGTATAGGCGTTGAAGGGCATAACGCTGGCGGAAATGCAGATCAGCTGAGCCGCCAGGTGCCGAACCTCCAACGTGGTGTTGTAGATGTGGGGGAACAGGCCGGAGAAGCAGATCACCAAGGCCCCGAATACCACGCCGGAGGCAACGGAGAAGGCAATCAGCTTCCGGTTGGTATCCCGCACCTCGGTTTCCTTGGCGCCGGAGCCAAGCATCTGGCCCATGATAATGCCAACGGCGTTGCCCATGGACAGGAAGACTACGCTGCCCAGGTTTACCAGGGTGCTGGAAATGTTCATGGCAGGCACCACATCCAGACCGCAGGTGGAGTAGCACTGGTTCAGCAGGGCCATGCCGCTGGACCAGAGAAACTCGTTGACAAGCAATGGCATTCCCTTGATGAAGATGGACTTCAGGAGCTTTACGGGAATGCGGAAGGAACGGTAGATGCCGGTGATATAGGTGTTGCGGCTGGCATGGGTGTGGGTCCACCCGGCCACGATCAGAAGCTCTACAAACCGGGAGATGACCGTAGCAAGAGCCGCACCCTCCACGCCCATGGCCGGGGCGCCGAAGTGGCCGAAGATCAGCACATAGTTCAGACACAGGTTTACCAGCACCGCCGTGATGCCGCCCACCATGGGAACCACCGTTTCCCCGGTTTCCCGGAGGGTGCTGGAATAGGTGTTGGTCAGGGCGAAGGGCAGCAGTCCCCAAAGCATGACGTGAAGGTATTTTAGCCCATATTCCATGGTGCCCGCGGCCGTAGCGGCATCCCCGTCTCCGGTGAGGTACAGCCCGATGAGCCGGGGCCCGGCGGAGAGGAAGAGAATGGTGCCCACAGCGGTGAGGAGGATACAGGCGTAGAGCTTAAACCGGATGGTGTGGCGGATGCCCTCGTCATCCCGGGAGCCGTAGAACTGGGCGGTGAAGATGCCCGCGCCGGAGCTGGCTCCGAAGATACACAGGTTGAAGACGAAAAGCAGCAGGTTCACAATGGAAACGCCGCTCATAGGAACGGTGCCCACCTGGCCCACCATGACGTTGTCTAATAGGTTTACAAAGTTGGAAATGCCGTTTTGAATCATAATGGGGACGGCAACCCCAAGACAGCGGCGGTAAAAGGCCCTGTCGCCGATGTAACGATTGATCATGAATGACCTCTTTTTATTTGATATGTGAGTACCCTCTCAGTCTCGCTTGCGCTCGACAGCTCCCCCTTTGGGGGAGCTGGCACGGCGTAAGCCGTGACTGAGAGGGCAGAAAAGCGGGGTGGAAGTTCCTTTCCACCCCGCCCAAAATGCTTGCCTCAAACTTCCCGGCCGGCAATGAAGACACGCTTACAGCTGTAGTCACCATCGGTGATGATGAAGTCAGCCATCTTTCCTTCCGCAATGGAGCCGATTTCCAGATCCGCGCCAATGGCCTTGGCGGGATTGAAGGTAGCGGCACGAAGGGCCTCCTCCTCGGGGACGTCCCAGGAGATGGTGTTTTTCAGACATGTCCACAGATTGGTGGCGGAGCAGGCAATGGTACCGTCAGCGAGTCTTGCTACGCCCTCCCGGAGCCAGGCGTCCTGGCCGCCCAGCTGGAACTGGGTGCCCTCGGGCATACCGGCGCAGCGGCCGGAGTCGGAGACCAGAACCATGCGGTTTTTGAACATGGTGAAGGCCAGCCGGACAGAGGCGGGATGGATATGATAGCCGTCACAGATGATTTCGGCCTGAACCTTGGGATTTTCCACGGCGGCGGGGATGACGCCGGGGTTGCGGTGATGGATGGGAGGCATGGCGTTGTACAGGTGGGTCAGGTGGGTGACACCCGCGTCAACGGCAGCTCTGGCGTGATCGTAGTCGGAGTCGGTGTGGGCGATGGAAACGGTGCACAGCTTACTGGCCTTCTCCACGAACTCGGCGGCACCGGGCAGCTCCGGGGCTACGTCCACAATGCGCACCATGCCGCCGCAGCCCTCATAGAGCTTTTGGAAGCCTTCGAAGTCCGGTTCCTTCAGGTAGTCGGGGTTCTGGGCGCCACGCTTCTTGTAGGAGAAGTAGGGGCCTTCCATCTGGATGCCCATGATCCGGGAATGGCCCAGGGGGCACTCGTCAGCAAGACGCAGAGCGTTCAGAAAAGCGGGCTCCAGCACGTCGTAGGGCAGGGTCATGGAAGCGGGAGCGAAGGAGGTAACGCCGCACTGGGCATAGTAGGCGGCCATTTTCTTCAGGCCTTCGTAGTCGCCGTCGGAGAAGTCGGCACCGGAGTTGCCATGGCTGTGAACGTCCACCAGGCCGGGGATCACGGTAGCGCCGTCCAGGTCGATGGCATCCTCGGGCACTTCCTTGGGAAGAACCTGAGCGAACCGGCCCGCTTGTACCTCGAAAGCACCGGTATGGAACTGGAAGTCGGAGGTGAAGATCCGCGCGTTTTTATAGAACATAATCAGGTCTCCTTTTCATTCGTATTTACCATTATGGTATCACGGAGAGGCAAAAAAAGCAATCCAAAACCAGAAAAAATGTTTGCTTTTCTATTCAGAGCTTCCTTAGGAAATCTCCCGCCTTTTTCTCGCCGGGCATTGCCAAGGAGGGGCCTTCGTGGTACAATGAAAATATCAGAAGGGAGCGGCGGCTATGATCGTAAAAAAAGACTTTATATACACCCCCAAAGGAAAGAACCGGCCATTGCATATCTATCTGCCGGAGGGCTACGGCCTCTCCCGGGAACGGTATCCGGTGATGTATTTCTTTGACGGACATAATCTATACAGTGACGCGGACGCTACCTACGGCAAGTCCTGGGGCCTGAAGGAATTTCTGGACGGCTGGGAAAAGGACATGATCGTAGTGGGCATCGAGTGCGGACACGACGGACAGGAACGGCTCAGCGAATATCTGCCCTACGCAGCGGAGGACGGAGGCTGGTTTGCCGGCTACGAACCCATGGGCGAGAAAACCATGGACTGGATCGTGGAGGAGGTGAAGCCCTTCATTGACAGCCATTACCGTACCATTCCCTTCCGGGAGTGTACCGGCATTGCCGGATCCAGCATGGGCGGCATTATGGCGCTGTACGCGGCGGTACATTACAACCGGTGGTTTTCCAAGGCCGGGTGCGTTTCCTCTGCCATGGGCTTCTGCATGAGGGCGCTGGTGGCAGACATGGCGGGGTCGGACATAAGCCCCGATACCCGGGTGTATCTGTCCTGGGGCACCCGGGAGGCCCAGGGCCTGGAAAATCCCGAGGAAGAGGATCGGAGCAGCTACACCTACCGGTGCAACCGGGCAGCGGCGGATCATCTGGCGGAGCTGGGCGCAACCACCTGTATGCGCTGCCAGGTGGGCGGCGGTCACCGGGAGGCGGACTGGGAAAAACTGGTGCCTGAGTTTATGAATTTCCTGTGGATGGAATAAGGGAGGATACTATGGGCTATTATCGTATTGGTTACGCAATGAATCAGGGGCTGATCGCCATGACAGAGAAGGCGGCCCGGCAGCTGACCCATCTGAACCTGGCCTTTGGCAGAATCGAAAACGGAGGCTTATCCCTGCATATGCTTCCGGATCTGAACCGGATCGGGAGAATCCGGCAGTGGAACCCGGACTTGAAAATTGTCCTCAGCGTAGGCGGCTGGGAGGCCGACGGCTTTTCCCAGACGGCCATGACGGCGGAGGGACGCCGGGACTTTGCCCGTGCCTGCCTGGAAGTCGTGGAAGCCTACGCTCTGGAGGGTATCGACATCGACTGGGAGTACCCTTGCAGCAGCGTGGCTGGAATCGCTTCGGATCCCAGGGATCGGGAGAACTTTACCCTGCTTCTGAAGACCCTGCGGGAGACGTTGGGGCCGGACAAGATCCTGTCCGTGGCCATGGGCGCGGCGGAGAGCTGTGTCCGGGATACGGAAATGGACAAAGCGGAAAAGTACCTTGATTACGTTCAGCTGATGACCTACGATATGGCCGGAGAGTTCCCGGGAAGAACCGGCCATCACGCAGGTCTGGCCCTGTCCCGGCAGGTGGTGAAGCGGTACCACGACGCAGGGGTTCCCTATGAAAAAATGGTGCTGGGCGCTGCCTTTTACGGCCGTCACTTTGAAGTGTACGAGACGGGAGGCAACGGCCTGGACAAAAAAGCGGGAGAAGGCCTGCCCGGCCCCGCCTTCGGAGAGATCACGGAGGCATACCGGAAGGAGAATGGCTACGAGCAGTTCTGGGACGAGCAGGGAGAAGGCTCCTATCTCTTTAACGGAACCACCTTTGTAAGCTACGAATCCCCGGAATCCATCCGCCGGAAGTGTGCCTATGTCAAAGAAATGGGCATGAAGGGGATCATGTACTGGGAGCAGAGCTGTGACCCGGAAGGGGTTTTGCTGAGCGTGATCAGCGAAAGCCTGGGATAAACGAAAACCAGCAGGAAAAGCATCCTGCTGGTTTTTGCATATCAGAAATAATCCACGATCCACATGGGCTTCCCGTAGAAGACCTGAGACAGAGCGTCCATACTGCCCGTCACTTCCAGCCCACCCAGATATCCGTCCGCTTCCCGGAGGTCACAGACTCCCGCAATCAGAGCGGAGAAGGCGGAAATGGTCAGCAGGGCATCGGGAGTGTTGTCTGTGCGTTCCACAGACAGGGCTTTGCCGTCGGAGAAGTTTACGGTGAAGCGGCCGGTATTTTCCGGAATCTGGGGATCCTGAATGTCCAGGGTCACAGTGCCGCTGCCCCGATAGGCGGCTTTTTTCAGAACACGCTGAACGTTGATGACCCGTACCATGCCGTGGCTTGCCAGAGTTTCCCACTTCACGGCACCCTGCGACCATTCCGGCAGGAGATACTGCCAGCCCCGGATGACCGGAGTTAGAAACTTTACATAGGCATGGTCGGCGGACAGGCTTTGAAACAGCTCCATGGCGGTGAGAAAGCCCTGCCTGCCGGAGAAGCAGAACCGGCTGCATTGCAGGTTCCGTCCGTCGGGCTGGTTTGCCAGGCGGAAGGTGACATAGGCCGTGGGCGCTCCCGCTTCGTCATAGCAGACATAGGTGAATTCCTGCTTCACGGCGGGATCGGACTTCATAACCCAGTCGTAATCCGAGGCCTTGTGGCGCACCATCATGTTGTAGTGATGCTCCCAAAGGGCATCCAGGGCCCGGATGGCCTCTACCTGGGGATGGCACTGCTCCACCAGACGGAAGGTGCCGCCGCTTCTTGGCGGGCGGAGCTGGGACAGATCCACCGTCCACTGCCAGCCCTGGCAGCAGCATTCGTAGCCGAACTTCCGGTAGTAGCCGGTGGAAAAGGGATACAGATAGGAGAAATCATAGTCCTGGCGAAACAGCTCCGGCAGAGCCTCCTGGAAGCAGCCCCGGATGCCGCCCATGCGCCGGTACTGAGGCAGGGTAGCAACGCCGCCTACGCCGCCCATGACACAGCTCTGGCCGTCAAAATGGACGAGATAATCGGAAATGGTGAGGGTGCTCATCATCTCTCCGTCTTCATTCAGAGCCACCCAGTGAAGGGCATCATCGCCCTCCGGGTCAATGGGACAATTGGTGTAAGGCATTTCAAAGCAGATGGCAAACAGCTCGTTGATCCGGCGAGCCTCCTCGGGCCGGGATGTGCGGACGATCATGGCTTCTCCTCATCCTCCGTTTTTTGATAGGGCGCGAAGACCTTCCGCAGAAGCAGGGCACTGAGATAGGCGGCTACGGAGAAATACATCAGAACCCACAGAAAGCCCGTCTGGTAGAACAACAGCGTCTGGGTATAAAACAGCACCATAGGCAGCAGGTTCAGAGCGACGATCACCAGGGTGCGGGGCAGATACCCAATGCTGAGCAGCAGGGCGTTTTTCAGAGTGGCCTTCACGGTGTTGGAAAACTGGCTGATCAGAGGAAAGACATAGCTATAGACAAAGGCCAGCAGCAGAAGCAGGGGAATGTACAGATAGGAAAGATAGTGGAGAAACCCGCCCAGGGTCACGGAAACCAGAAAGCTGGCCAGCAGCAGAACGGCAGGCAGGAGCAGAATCAGAAACAAAGCCGTTCCCTGCTTGAAGTTATCCCGGAAGGCACGGAAATAGCAGCGGAAGACACCGGCCTCCTCGTCCGTGCCCATGGGAAAGACCACACTGTACAGGGCGGCACTGGCGGCGCCTATGGTGAATACAGGCAGACAGGTCACAAGAAACACAATGTTCAGAATGATCAGGTCGGCCACACGGCTCATGGCCTGCATGAATTTGGAATCCATGGAAAAGATAGACACAAAAATCCTCCTTCGCTTTATAAAAGTCGGGATTCCGTGATTTTCCGCTCCGAAAAACAGGGAATCCCGATTTGCGTATACGGTTATACACCCAAAAGAGCCTTGGCGAACAGGAAATATACCAGCAGACTCAGGGCGTCCACAATGGTGGTGATGAAGGGACTGGCCATGACCGCCGGGTCAAAGCCCAGGTGCTTGGCAAGCAGAGGCAGGGAGCAGCCCACGAATTTCGCGATGACCACGGTGACGGCCAGGGTCAGGCAGACCACGCCGTTGACAAACAGGTTGATGCTGGGGTTTCCCATAAGCAGGAAGTCCACCAGATAGATTTTCGCGAAGCAGACCGCGGCCAGGGTAATGCCGCAGAGAACAGCGGTGCGGATCTCCTTCCAGATTACCCCGAACAGGTCGGAAAAATGGAGCTCGTCCAGACTCAGGGCACGGATAATGGTAACGGAGGACTGGGAGCCGCAGTTGCCGCCGGTGTCCATCAGCATGGGGATAAAGGCGGTGAGAACAGGCATCAGGCTCAGAGCGTCCTCGAAAGAGGTGATGATCATGCCCGTAAAGGTGGCGGATACCATCAATAGCATCAGCCAGGGGATCCGGTGCTTATACAGATCGATGGGCGTGCTCTTCAGATAGGTCTTTTCCGAAGGGGTCATAGCGGCCATGATTTCCATGTCCTCCGTGGCCTCTTCTTCCATGACGTCCATGGCGTCGTCGAAGGTGACGATACCCACCATCCGCTTTTCTCCGTCCACAACGGGCAGGGCCAGGAAGTTATACTTGCTGAACATTCTGGCCACTTCTTCCTGGTCGGTCTGGGTGGTGACGTAGATCAGATTGGTGATCATCAGATCCTCAATGGGTGTCTCGTCATCCTCGGCCAGGAGCAGATCCTTGACGGTGACAATGCCCTCCAGGGTGCGATCCTTGGCGATGACGTAGCAGGTATAAATGGTTTCCTTATCAATGCCCTGACGACGGATGCGCAAAATGGCTTCGCCTACGGTCATATGGGGCCGCAGGGAGACGTACTCCGTGGTCATGATGGAGCCTGCGGAGTTTTCCTCGTAGCGGAGAATCTGGTTGATGGAGGAGCGCATCTCCGGGTCGGCGTGCTTCAGGATCCGCTTGACCACGTTGGCCGGCATCTCTTCCACGATGTCCGCCGCGTCGTCCACATATAGTTCGTCCAGCACTTCCTTCAATTCGTTGTCCGAGAAGCCCTGGATGAGCAGCTCCTGAGCATCGGGCTCCATTTCCACAAAGGTTTCCGCGGCCAGCTCCTTGGGCAGAAGCCGGAACATCAGCGGAATCTGGTTTTCCTCCAGTCCGCCGAAAAGCCCTGCAATGTCGCTGGGATTCATGGTTACCAAAATGTCACGCAGAGTTGCGTACTTCTTGTCCTCCAGCATGGAAAGCAGGGCCTTTTCTACAATTTCAAAACGCTCTGGCATAGAATTTCCCTCCTACATTATATATAATAATTTGAGAGGCAATCTACAGAACGAGCAGGCCTATGGACGCACCATAGAGCCGCTACTTCGTCCGGGTATATTGCCGCTGCCGCCAGCATCCATGGTGTTCCCTCCTTTTGACCTTCAAGTTTATGTTGGCAAAGCTATTTTATCCGTTTTTTGAGAGAATGTCAACCTTGACGAAAAGAAGTTATTGGAATAAAATGAAAGCTGCCTTCCCCTCTGGGGAAGGTGGCACGGCAAAGCCGTGACGGATGAGGCGTCGCATGCCCTGGAGTCAACCTTTTGGGTTGGGAGCCCTTGAAAATCGTTACGCCTCACCCGCCCCTGTTCGGGGCACCCTCCCCAGAGGGGAGGGCCTTGAGAATTGGAAAGGAGAAAACCATGCTGCGAATTGCCCGCCGGGAGGATGTGCCCGAGATGCTGGCCATTTATGGCCCCTATGTGCTGGGTTCTACGGCCACTTTTGAATATGAGGTGCCTTCCCTGGAAGAATTTTACCGTCGGTACGACACCTTTACCAGGCAGTTTCCATGGCTGGTCTGGGAAGAGAACGGGGGGATCGGCGGCTATGCCTACGCTTCTCCGCCCTACAGCCGCCCGGCCTACGCCTGGTGCGCGGAGCCTACGGTGTATCTGCGGAAGGAGGCGCAGGGAAAGGGCGTGGGAAGACAGCTGTACCAGGCCCTGGAGGCGATCCTAAAAAAGCAGGGATATCAGGTCATTTACGCCCTGGTGTGCGAGGAAAACGAGGCCTCCCGTCATTTTCATGAGAGAATGGGATATGAAAAAAGAGCGTTTTTCCCTAACTGCGGCTTCAAATTCGGCCGGTGGATGGGGCTTAACTGGATGGAAAAACGAATTTCTGAGGTAAAAAGTCCTAAGGGATTCCCAATTTCCTGGCTGTCAATTGTGCAAAATGCAGAATCTGAGTGTGATTTTTTAGATGATTTGTCCCTTTCGAAATAGAAAAAAATATGGTATGTTATGTATGCGAAGAAATGTGGAGGAACATTTTCTTTTCACCAAAGGCGTGACCACCAATTTATATAAGGAGCTGTGACCATGTATTTTCAGAAAAAACGCGTAATCGCTATGCTGCTGGCCGGCGGCCAGGGCAGCCGTCTGAAGGTTCTGACGGAGAAAACCGCCAAGCCTGCTGTACCTTTCGGCGGAAAATACCGCATCATCGACTTCCCTCTGTCCAACTGTGTAAACTCCGGTATTGATACCGTGGGTATCCTGACCCAGTATCAGCCCCTGGAACTGAACGAGTACATCGGCAACGGCCAGCCCTGGAGTCTGAACAAGACCCATTCCTGTGCCCAGGTTCTGCCTCCCTACGAGCGCCATGACAAGAAGTCCGGCTGGTACAAGGGTACTGCCAACGCCATCTATCAGAACATCGACTTCGTTGACCGCTTCAACCCCGACTATGTGGTGATTCTCTCCGGCGACCACATCTACAAGATGGACTACAACGCCATGGTGGAGTACCACGAAAAGCACAATGCCGCCTGCACCATCGCTGTGCGGAATGTGCCCCTGGAAGAGGCTTCCCGGTTCGGCATTCTGAATACCAATCCCGACAACTCCATCTACGAGTTCGAGGAGAAGCCTGCCCATCCCAAGTCCACCAACGCCTCCATGGGCATCTACTGCTTCAACTGGAGCGTGCTGCGGGACGCGTTGCTGGCCGACGAAGAGGATCCCAATTCCTCCAACGACTTCGGCAAGAACATCATTCCCAACCTCCTGAACGCCGGCCATAAGATGATGGCCTATCCCTTCGAGGGCTACTGGAAGGACGTGGGAACCATCGACTCCCTGTGGGAAGCCAACATGGAGCTGCTGGGCAAGGAGCCTGCCTTCCAGCTGCGGGGCGGCAAGCGGGAGACCATCTACGCCAGAAACTCCGCGCTGCCTTCCTCCTATATCGA
>Ga0129317_1002316_pt1 | contig 11177 bp, 14 predicted proteins | sample Cm1ome_FD_94430 | JGI IMG/M metagenome (GOLD analysis project Ga0129317, IMG submission 94430) | Eastern black-and-white colobus group fecal microbial communities from Wisconsin, USA - Cm1105 metagenome | ecosystem: Host-associated > Mammals > Digestive system > Large intestine > Fecal | place...
AAAATTTCATAAAACAGGCGGAAAATGCTTGCATTTTTAAGCCTGTTTTTGAAATTTTATTTGGCGGATACGCCACACCGACGAAATGCGTAGCATTTTGGAGGTTGGCTCTGAACAGTTACCTTTATTTATTTTTATTAATAATCTTCGATTCATATGTTCCGTCTGCAATATTGATATATCTTACGAACAACGACACTTTGTTATCCTCATTCAGACTGCTCCACAGCAGATCTGCAAACGCATTGATGTCATTCGGAATTGCTACCAGCTTCGGCTCTCCTTCAAAGCTTGGCAACGGATTTCCATCACATTTGTATGTGTGGATAAAATGTCCCTCTCCGGCTGCACAGTTCTCATATGCAAAGGTATACCGATTGCAGGAATCTGGATTACCGTTGTTGCTTTTCAGAATAGACATTGCATAGTTATATCGTCCATCCTCAATATGCATGATTCCGGAAATACGCGGTGTATAATTCGGGCCATCCGGTTCAAATTCACGACTGCGCAGAGACTGCTCAAAGGTAAGCTGACGATCCATTCCCTCATAAATCGTATCGGTCTGATCACCGTTTGTCACAATCGTCTTATTTCCAAGTACACGAACCGGTGCATAAATGATCAGGCTGGGGTCTGTCAGTTTGGACGGATCAAATGCCTGTGTACGGATTCCCTCTCCATCTTCTACGAAGATACGATTACGGCTGTTTTCACTTCTTCCCATAATAAAGTATGCTGCAACTGCCTTTGTACCATCTGCAGATTTGCCGATGACAATTCCTCTTCCCGGATAGCTGTTCTCTTTCAGTTCCTTTTCCAAAGAAATCATTTCCATTTTTCCGTCTCCTTTTTCTGGTGGTGATGTAAATTTGCCTCCGTCTCTCTCTGCTTTTTGCTGCCACTTTTCCGGACGTTCTGTACTCAGGTCTCTTTTCCGGACGTTCTGTACTCAGACCACAGACTCGCCTGCTTCGCAGTCTATCCGCTGTTTCACAGCTCCTGTCTGTGGCTGATGGGCGTTCCGCCCATCCCAAAATGCAGCTATGGTCTTCGGCAAATAAATTTGCCTCCGCCCCTCTCTGCATTTTGCTGCTGTACAGAACTGCTGGCACAAAAAATGCCGACTCTTTCTGTCCACATTTTCTGTGCCCAGACGGTCGGCTTCCTCAAAACTCATACTCCCTGTGGTTATCCACTTCCGTCAGTCATATGAGCACTTACACCATAACATTATTTTAACAAAAAAGCAACTGTTTTTTACATCAGCCGGTATCTGCACAAGCAAGCAAGTATTTCCTGTTTTCTTACCATTTCTGCCGGTCCGGCTCCATAATTTTTTGGCGTGATACTCAGAATTCCTTCCCTCTTCAGTTTCATTGACATTTCTTCTGCCAACTGATCCGGTGTCTTTCTTCCGTCTGCTGTTTTTGTCAGTATGTACTGAAGGATATAACCAAGGGCTGCTGTCTGGCTCTCGTCGACCACCTGCTCCAGATAGCGCAGGTCAATCTCGGATTTATCAATACTTAAAGAATCCCAGCCATGAACACGAATTTTTTCGATCTCTTTTTTTTGCATCGGTTTGCGCAGCCATTTCACTGCCTTTGCTTTTTCTTCTTTTAATTCCTGCGCAAGTGCATGTGCCTTTTCAGTCACATCATATGCCCGATAACAGTCCATTTGTAAAACAGTATCTGCCACAGAAAGATAATCTCCTGAGCTTCCTGCCACCAGAACTGTCGATATTCCAAGATCCTGATACAGACTTCGAATTTTCCGTATAAACGGTGTGATTGGTTCTTTTTCATCGGATACCAGCTGTGCCATACGATCATCACGTACCATAAAATTTGTCGCAGAGGTATCTTCATCGATCAGCAGCACACTGCTTCCCGCTGCCAGAGCTTCCACGGTATTCGCTGCCTGCGATGTACTTCCACTGGCATTCTCTGTCGTAAAGTCTGCTGTGTCTGCATTTGTCGGCAGATGATTGATAAACATCGATATGTTTTCCCCATGAATACTACGTCCTTCCTCTGCCCGAAGCTTAAACGCTGTCTCATCCGTAATCACATATTCTCTTCCGTCTCCTGATATATGATCGTATACTCCACGTTCCAATGCCTTTAACAGCGTGGACTTTCCATGAAATCCGCCGCCCGCTATCACCGTGATTCCACGTCGTATTCCCATTCCGCGTTTTGCACCTCCATGCGGCAGCTGCAATGTCACTGCAAGGCTTTGCGGACTCTCAAATGGAACTGCTCCTTCCATTTTTTTCTGCGAAATTCCACTTTCTCTCGGAAGAACAGAGCCATCAGCGACAAAAGCTGCCAGTCCAAGCCGTGTCAGCTCCTGTCGGATAAAATTCTGATCATCTGCCAGCTCTGCCGCCTTCTTCAATTCTGCTAAAAGCTGCGGTTTTACACGAAAAGTGCGTTCTGCTACTTCAGGCAGCACTTCAAACAAAAGTGTTTCCAGCTCTCCCGCTGCTATTGTACGCCCAAACGCCGGAAATCCAACTTCAATCCGTGCTTCGATTACAGACGAAGTAATGCACATAGCCGTACGCTCCAGAATTTCCTGTCCCGTACGGCATGCTGTAATCAGCCCGCTTTTTCCTGATCCGCGTCTCTGTCCCTTTACGACACTGTAAAGATTCCGATGTAGTCTGCGAAGCAGTGTATCTTCAATCGCTGTTTTTCGATATTTTTCATAAAACAGTTCTTCCGGTATGTTTTTTTGATTTTTATATACAATCCGCACCCGGGATGGCGTTGCAAACGGATCCCCCTGTACATGGTCAATGCACAGACGATACATTCCAAATTCATATTCTCCTTCCAGAATCTTATACGCTTTATATCCTTTATGATCGATCTGGTGCAGCTGACGCCGCAGTTCTTCGCTTAATTTCATGATGCAACTTCCTCTTTTTTATTTACGCTTTTTTATTTACGCTTTTTTATTTACGCTTTTTCATTTCTGTTTTTTATATGTTTCTTTTCTGTCCCTTTTTCTTAGCACTTTCTTTTGTTTTCTTGCTGTTCTCTGTAAAACGGCCATTCGCAATCCGCTTAGTGCTCCGCACACTTGAAGCGGGAGAACGCTTATCTGCGTTCAAACGCATGTTTGCTCGATTTTCGACTTCTTCATTTATGATGATGCCAGGGTCAAAAGCCTGAAACCACGATGTGCTTGCACAGGAATAGTCCTATAGCTTAATGACTCGCCCCGATATGAGCATGAAAGTGGAGCGCAAGCTTCGCAATATGCGAATACCAGGCAGAATTGTGGGAATACGGAGTACGGAACAATCCGTAAGGCATCCTTTGACCTTAACATCATTTTATCACACTATCTTCTATAGCAAAACCATAAAATAATGTGATCCGGATCGATGCAGTATTTTTCTATATCCTCTTTTGCCTTACGGCTGCCTTATAGCTTTCAACACACTGATTCTCTTATCCTTTCCCCCACCTCATATAAAAATGCAATAAGCTTCCAAGAGTCTTCCCTACTGCCAGAAAAATCACAATCCAGCCTGTTCCTTTTGTGATTCCAAGCCTTCTGCAGTATACAGGAAACACATTCACGATCTCGGCCAGCGCCATGATCCAGCCGCCAACAAATATTCCCATAAATCCCCCTGCAAATATCAGTACCCAGCTGCCAAGCGGAATTTTTATTTTATATACCGTCAGTATCGTACCGATAATTGTCCCAAGCAAAATCGCATTTTCGCTCGCGCAAATATGTGCGGCCGTATGCGAAATACCGATGAATCTCGTGATAATTCCAAGTCCGACCATCAGAGCCACCACACCGCCTGCCACGATGAAACCAGAGGCAAACCCTGTCACTGCCGCCAATACCTCACCCATTTTTTCACTTCTCCGTTTTCTTTATAAAATGAAAATTTATAATCTGCTTTGCGACCAATTTATTCTGTTTTTTGTGTTTTATCATTTTGCTATAGTTTCATGTTTTAATTTTGTACTTCAGTTATGCCTTTCTTTTCGGCTTCCTGACTCAATAATTGTTGTATCGACCTCATTCTCATACGTACGCATCTCAACCTCAAGCGGTGTCGGATCCGTACTCCCCTTTTTCTTTGCAAAATGGTGAAAAAAAATCAAGATACCAAGTCCCACGCCAATCGAGTATGACACTTCGAGAATCGTAAATCCATTTGATCTCTTACCTGTAAAAGTCTCATACAGCTGTGAAAACAAAGTTGTTACACCGATATCGTTGTTGAACGCCATAATTGAAAACGATGCACCAAAAAAAGAAAGAACGCAGACAAAAGCCGTTTTTCCAAACTCAAACAGTTCCGGACACTTTTCCGGTTTTTTCACTGTAATAATAAAGTCTGCTTCTCCGAGATTATTGATTTCCAGTGATGGGAACTCCTGTTCAATCGTTTTAATCACATCGATAATATTAAATACGTATCTTCCCGGTCCTTTTATGATTTCAGTCGGAAGGCGCAATGCTTTCACCTTATTCTCGATCGGCTTTGTAGCACAGCTCAGCACCGCAATATCCTTTAGATGAATTTGCTTCTCTTTCACCTGCACATTTTTATCTATTTTTAAATACAAAGTATCCGCCATTTTATCTTTCCTTTCCTGTTCCGGATCCTCAGCCTTCATTTTATCTTGTTTTCGTCTATTGCGTTTTATCTCTTATTTCACTCCTGATACTTTCAGTGTCTACTGTAGCTGGTTCTGATGAATCTGATGTTCGCCCAATCTCGGTTGCTTCCCACGTTTCCTTTTCTGTTATTCTTTCAGTCTCTTCCTTTCGCCCCTTGCCTGCTGTACCAAGATCAATAATCAGATTCCTGCTCCCTGCAAGCACTGCATTGTCCCTTGGATCTTCTGCATCTTTCGAAAAATACCAGGCCACTCCTGTACAGATAATCAATGCTGCCAGAAAAATGATGTAACGTTTGAATGACTCTTTTTCCATTTTCCACACTCCGTTCTTTTTTGATAGTATTTCCGATTCTGTGCAAAAAAATCCCCCTGAAGTGCTTCCGATTGGAAAAATCTCCAGGGGGTTCTGATACTTTTATAATTGTTCTGATTGTTTACAATATTTGTTTATTTCACGGTTACCGTCACAGTCGTTGATACACCATTTCCTGCGCGTACATAAATCCTGCTGCTTCCTTTTCCAACAGCGGTGACTACACCGTCCTTAGAAACAGTCGCAACCTTGCTGTTGCTTGTTGCATACATCAGTTCTGCCGTATGTTTAAGCAAAATTCCCTTGGAATTGCTCAGAACCACTTTTCCGGTGATTTTCCTCGTCGCTTCTGCTTTCAATGTCATACTCTTTGGATTTACGCTTATACTTTTTACATTTGTATATTTTCCGCCTGCTGTTACACTGTGAACTTCATTGGATGTTTTCAGTACTACCTTTTTCCCATTTACAGCCACATCCGGTGTGCTAGATGTATCCGGCATCGAAATAGTTGCTCTTGTGCCATTTGAAGTCATCCTCTTCGTGTCAAGCTTCGTGTTGCGATTCTGAGCTTCATTCCAGGTATAGATCTGATATTCAAACGTATACTGCGTGTCTGCGTGTCTTCCTGTGCAACCGGTTCTTCTGTTTCTTCTGCCTGTGTCTGCGGTGTCTCTGTCTGTGACACCTCCGTCTGTGATGCTTCCGTCTGCAGTACCTCCGTTACAGGCTCTTCCGTTTCTGCCTTCAGCGCCTCAGTTGCAGCTTCCGTACTCTGAACTGTTTCCTGTCCTGTCTCTTCTGCCAGTGCAATGCAGCCCGGCTGCAGCGCCATACTGACTGAAAGTATCAGTGCCAGACATTTTTTTACGCAATCTCGATTACGCATTATTTGTCCTTCCTTATTTTCGTTAGTTCAAACTAATCTTTTAATAAACTACAATGATTACATAAAATTGTCAAGATATTTGCGGTCTTCTTTTCCGACCATTTTTCTCACTTTCTTTTTTTAACAAACTCTTTACCTGATGCGTTCTGAACAATAAAACCAATCTCACTCTTTGTTGAATAGCACTTGCATTTCACACATGAGGCTCCTATAATGAAAACTATGGGTATAGAGTTACCCTGTTTTTTTGACTATTTTCTTATCTGACAGCAGTCCGCTTTCCCGTTTTTTCGGCTGATTTTTCTGCTGTCCGATACTTTCCGGTCATTTTGCAGGCATCTCTCTGTGCTCACAAATCCTATTTTCTACAGGGAGTTTTGATTATGAACAGTATCGATAAAATGAATTATCGTGAAGGACTCCGCGACGGTGTCCCGATTGCGCTCGGCTATCTCGCCGTTGCTTTTACGCTCGGCATTGCTGCCCGGAATTATGGAATCCATGCGTTTCCGGCCACAATTATGAGCCTTACAAATTTTACATCTGCCGGAGAATTTGCTGCGATTGGCATCATAAGCGCAGGTGCGCCTTACCTTGAAATGGTATTTTCCCAAGCTATTATCAATCTGCGCTATCTACTGATGTCATGCGCACTTTCCCAGAAGCTGCCAACCGATACGCCGATGTTCCATCGCTTCTGGGCTGGTTTTTTTATCACGGATGAGATTTTCGGAGTTTCCTCTTCCCGTGAGGGGAAGCTGAACCCGTTCTATACGTATGGAGCTGCCAGTATTGCCATTCCCGGATGGGCGCTTGGCACCTGTCTCGGTGTGATCCTCGGTACCGCATTGCCGCCCAGGATCACTCGCGCACTCAGTGTTGCACTGTATGGAATGTTCCTTGCTGTGATCATTCCACCCGCCCGGAAGAACCGTGTGATCGCAGGTCTCGTGATCGTCTCGATGCTGGCCAGCAGCCTGTTTTCTTATCTGCCGCTGCTCTCCGGCATCTCGTCCGGCATGCGTGTCATTATCCTGACAGTGATCCTTTCCGGACTTGCCGCTGTCTTATTCCCAATCAAGGAGGAAACGAAAGATGCAGAATAATATCTTTATTTATATTGCAATCATGGTAGGTGTCACCACGCTGATCCGCGTCCTCCCACTGACCCTGATTCGCAAGGAAATCAAAAACGTAACACTTCGTTCGTTTCTCTATTATATTCCGTATGTGACTCTGGCTGTCATGACCTTTCCTGCCATCCTTACTGCGACCGGAAGCCCGATTTCCGCATGGGCAGCACTCATCGTAGCCATCCTCACGGCATGGATGGGAAAAAGTCTTTTCTTTGTGTCATCGGCAGCATGCATTGTGGTGTTTGCGCTGGAGTTATTTTTATGCTGAGAGACAGAGCACTTTTTAACCGAATCAAGCAGCAAAAAAGCGAGCTGGATTTTTCTTCCGGCTCGCTTTTTCTGTTATTTTACCTTTGCATCTCATCGTATATTTTCTGTTTTTCCAGCTTCACTTTGCTGCTCTCCCCAGATATCGCTCCAGTCCTTCCGGCTTCTCCACATAAATCCGTTTCACGAATCCCTCCGCATCGACTGTGATCTGCCCATCAATATCAAATAATTCAATCGTATCGGTATTGTACTCTTGCTTTTCCAGCAGCACCGTATAATCATATACTGTCCCACCCTCAAAGACTTCCGCTCCGATTTCTTCCAGGGAGACCTCTTTCGCTTTTATCCCTGCAACCCAGGCTCCGCACATCCGGTCATATTTCAGTGGAATCCGCTGACGGGCCATCTCTTCGATGCAGGCCTGCTCTGTATAAGGAACAAACGCATTATAATATGCTGTCACCACACCTTGTAATCCTTGCTCATCTGCGCTTTCTATATCTCTCAGGAGTGTGCGGCGGTCATCCTTATTAAAAGAGAAAAATTCTTTCAGGAATGCTTCCGCGTTCTGCTCCGCGATGCTCCTTAGCTGCTCTGTTTCCACTTTTCCTGGCTTTACTGCCAGATTCTCTGCTGCCTGCTCTGCACCTGACATTTCCATGGTCTCCACACCGGTCAGACAGGCTGCCAGAATCAAAATCACTGCCATTCCATGCATCAAAATCATATTGCGTCCTCCTTCCTTCTTCTACTATAGCAGACACCTGTCTTTTTTACCAGCCGATTCTTATGTATAGACTTAATCCTACTATAGTATTTTCCTGACAACTTTGAAATATGTTTGAAAAATACTTCCTGCAAAATGTGCGTCGCAGATTGCGGCTGCATTTTCCGCTTGCGCTCCTGCTCGGCGTACAAGATGCAATGCTTGAAAACAGCATCCTCTATTTCATGAAAAATGCCCTCACGGACAGCAGATATTTCCAACTGCACCGTTGAGGGCATTGCTCTTCTATCTTTTTACTCTTATTTTCGTCTCATGGAGCTTTTTACCGGAATGTTCTGTTCCGGTTATATTTCGTATTCTTTACCATCTTATAGCTCTTATAATTTTTAAAATACTTGTTACAGAAGCTGATATATGCGGATTTGCTTACCTTTTTATAGCTCTTGTAACTTGTGCCGGTATAATACACATCCTTTCTGTTATGTTCCTCGTAGGCATAGCGTGTCTCTTTCAGCTTACCTTTTGAAATTGTAAACAACTTGCCCCAGGCTCCGCCAACACGATTCACCCAGCCCGATGCATACAGACTTTTCTGTCCCGCAACGTACATGAATCTCGAATTCGTGGACGAAACGCCCATCGACTGATAGCTTCCCAGCAGTTTCAGCTTGCTGTTTGCTACGGTATAAACGTTATAATTTCCAATCACTCCGCTCACATTCGTCAGCACAACCAGCTCCGGCACTCCGCTTTTATCCACATTCAGGACATAGTAACTATCATACTCCGTATTCCTTCCAAGGAAGCTCTTATAAAGGATCTTATAGCGGGCACGAACAGTAACTTTGCATCGATACGTCTTTGCCCCGAGCTTCGCTGTAATCACTGCCGTTCCTTCTTTTTTTGCTGTGACCTTTCCCGTCGTGCGGCCAACTGCTGCCACTTTTGGATTGCTGCTGGTCCAGACCGGCTTTCTCGTCGTACCGTTTAACCGCAGCGTTACGGACTGGTTCGGTGACAATGTCGCAGCGGTCTTGCTGAGCCTGATCGCTGCCGCCTGCGCATCGTTTCCGACGTTCCCGGCCGCCTGCGCATCGATCCGACAACCAAGAATTCCAGGAATGAAAAATGCCAGAAGAAACAGGTAAATCGCAAGTTTTTTTAATTTTTCCCTCATTTTCGATTCTCCTAACTGACTCTATTTTTTAATTTACAAGAACAGAAGCGAAGCAGCTATTTTCTTATAAGCAAGTAACAAAACAGATCTCGCATATCCGCTTAGTTAATCTGGCAGATACACTCGATCACAGCTCCGTTTTTGCTGTTTCGAAACTTCATCGTAAGTGTTCGAAAAGACTCACCAGCCGGCATTCTGCCTGCAAATAATGTGACGGAATTTAAGCCTCTCTCACTTGTGAGCATACGGTTTCTTCCCTCTGCCATATAGTAGGCGGATATGATTTTCCAACCGGATGCTGCTTTTATGGAAATCTGTCCGTTGTTCTGCGTCTTTGGTTGCTTTACAGATACCCAATGTCCTTTTGCAAATTTTCCCGCAAGGTTCGTGGTAGTACCGTTTTTGATTCCGCTGATGGTCAGGCTGGAAAGTGGCTTTGTGTACGGCAGCACTCTTACGGTTGACGTGTATGTTTTATTTCCTGATTTGAACGAAATCTTTGACGTTCCTGGCCTGGTGAAACTCAGCTCAACCGTATAACCATTCTTATACTGTATTCCCGAAGTCGGCAGTTTTCCAAACTGATCTTCCTCTGTGGTCACCAGCGACTGACTCAGCCCGCTGACTTTCGCCACAGCCGGATTGCTGCTTTTTATAGATGATTTCGCCAGTTTCTGTTTAAACGGCAGACCGCTGATGGTCAGTTGTCCCTGTCCTTCGCCGCCCTTTTCATTTAAGTAATAATACTGTGTTTTAGGATACAGCGGCTCAGCTCCCGCAGTGACAGAAAGTATCAGTGCAAAGAGGCATCCAATAAAAAGCAGGCCTGTCATTCGTTTCCACAGCTTCTTCATTTTGCTTTCCTCCTTCTTCTGTTTTATTTAATCGTATACAGACAGTCAATGGTTCCAAAATTCGCATTATTTCTCATCACGATGCGAAGCTTTGCATTTGATCCGGTCGGAAAATATCCAAGTGTAAAGGTATCCGAAGTTGTCTCTTCCATAATGGCATAATTCAGTCCTCGCTTCGGATTTTCATACGATACGTATGTAATCGTCCAGCCCGGTGCTGCTTTCAGTGTCAGAACCGCTTTTTTCTGCGTGCTGCTCATCTTTACCGTCGCATAATTTTTATTCTTTAAAAGCCCGGTCAGATTTGGATTTGTTCCGCTCTTTACGCCCGAGAGCTTTACCACCGACAGCGGATTCTTATAGGACAGCACTTTTACTGTTGAGGTACATGTTTTCTTTCCTGACTGAAATGTCACTTTTGTCGTGCCAGGTTTTTTCAGTGTCAGACCGATCAGATATTCACGGCCTCCGCCTCCGAACGTCTCTGACCGCAGATATTTCAGGGCTGCAACAGAAGGCGCACTGCTTTTTAAAGATGTGCGGATGATCGATGGTGTGCCGCTTCCATCCTCAAAAGCACCGATTATTCCGGTCCCCTTCGCATACTTTCCTGTGCCTTCCAGATAAAAAGTGCAGGTGCGGTCGTAATTAAGGCTTGCCGCCGCAGAAGTATCGACCATCAGGCAGAGCATCAGGGCTGTCAATAGCAGATAACTCAGTTTTTTGTGGATTTTTCTCATTCTCTTCTCCTTTCCTGTTCCAAATTTCGGTTTAAAAAAACTCCGTTTTCTTTTATACTTTTGAGTATACACGAAAGTTATCGAAATAGCAACCTCATATTTGCCGCAGCGTAGATTTTGAACAAAAAAAAAGACACCGAATCATTTCGATGTCTTACTTATGTACCTTCAAAACCACATACAGTCTATTCCAATATCATTCTCCGATTTATTTAACCCTACCGATTGCTTTGAAAGTCGGATACTTCCAAAAACGCTTCGCGTTTTCGTCAGTACCTTTTCTCCGCTTTTGGATAAGCTTGCGACCGATTAGTAACAGTCAGCTCCATACATTACTGTACTTCCACCTCTGTCCTATCTACCTCGTGTTCTTCAAGGGGTCTTGGGATATCTCATCTTGA
>Ga0129317_1002319_pt1 | contig 11169 bp, 10 predicted proteins | sample Cm1ome_FD_94430 | JGI IMG/M metagenome (GOLD analysis project Ga0129317, IMG submission 94430) | Eastern black-and-white colobus group fecal microbial communities from Wisconsin, USA - Cm1105 metagenome | ecosystem: Host-associated > Mammals > Digestive system > Large intestine > Fecal | place...
AAAACATTTATCAGATACAAAACAAAAACCACAACATAATATCATGATCATGATTTCTACTTTTGAAGAAGTTGGTCATGGAAGTAGCTATGTCCCTGCAAATATTCAAGAACTGATTGCTGTAGATATGGGATGTATAGGTTTAGATTTATCATGTAGTGAATATGATGTTAGTATTTGTGCTAAAGATGGAAGTGGTCCATATGATTACGATATAACAACAAAACTTATTGATCTTGCTAAGAAAAACCAATTGCAATATGCTGTTGATATATATCCATTCTATAGTAGTGATGTTTCTGCTGCTTTAAGAGGTGGCAATAATATTAAAGGTGCTTTAATAGGTCCTGGTGTTCATGCTTCTCATGGTATGGAAAGAACACATATTGAAGCTGTTGAAAATACATTAAAATTAATTTTAGCTTATTTAAATATTTAAGAGGTTGTTTCAACAACCTCTTATTTTGTTACTGTATTAAATTCTATTAAAGATAACTTTATACCTGTTTGTAAATATCTTTCTGTAATTTCTTCTTTTATTTTCTCTATATCATCTACTTTTGATCCTTCTTTTAAATAAATAGAAAGATGAATTGGATACTTAGCAAGCATATCTTCTATTGACATATCTAACTCTGGTAAATCTTTTTCCCAAGCTTGTTCATCCACTAACATAATAGCCCAATCAAATTGATCACCAAAAATATCTTTAAGAATATCTTCTCTATCTTCTTTATTTAAATAAATTTGCAAACGAGTACCTGTATTATTTCTTTCAATGACACGCCAATCATAATCATCCCACACTTCACCATTTTTATACCCTACTGTAAAATCTCCATCTTCACTATTTTCTACATCAACTTTTAACATATAACTGTTATCTTTAAAATTAAATGATACACCTGAAGTCTCATATGTTTCATCTTTAAAATGTGTTTCTAGATAATCAATCATTTTATGTTTTGCGATAATCTTAACAAAAGGATTACCACACCACTCACAATATGCAAAAAACAAAATACCAACTAAAGCTAACCCAATCAATAAAGCTATCAATCTTTTAACCTTCATACTTTTTCCCTCCTGTCAATGCATAATTAAAGCAATAATAAATCAAAGCTCCCATTGTCATTAATACATAATAAATACCTACATAAATGATAAAACCATAATGAAAGTTTAAAGAAAATAATTGCACAAATAATTGAATCACTAGAAGCAAAATATATATCATATATATTTTCTTCTTTAATAAACCATATGATAAACCTCCTATAATAGGTAATATCAAAATATTAGAAAACATATTCTCAGTTTCTGTAAAAAGACATGCAATTAAAGCTAATAAAACAATAAAACCTATCATACTTATACGTATCTTCTTTTTCCATTTTAAATCTATCTTTTGAGAATCAAAAGATAAATCTTCAACCAATAACTTTCGACATTCCTTGCAAGATTGACAATGTTCTTGAACAAGTTTACGACTTTCCTCACTAGCAACATGATCATTAACTAAAGGAATTAAATCTTGTATAATCTCACAACTTATCTTCATCATCATATCTCCTTTCTAATTTTTCTTTTAGATATTGTTTGTTTCTATGTTGAATAACTCTTGCTGAACTTGAATTAATATGAAGCTTCTCAGCAATTTCTTCAAACGAATATCCTTCTAATCTCAAATTTAAAACATCTTGAGAAACTTGAGACTGGGTTTTCATATAGCCTAAGATTTCATCATGTAAACATGAATAAGAATCATAACTTGCCATTTCTCTAATCCCATCTATATCAATTTCTATTTTTCTTTTCTTTAATTCACTATAAGTTACATGCCTTGCAATAGAAAATATCCATGTTTTCAAAGCTGATTTTCCTTGAAATGTTGGGAGTGATAACATGACTTGATAAAAAGTTTCTGAAGTGAGATCTTCGCTTAAAGTTGGATTTTTACATAGACTTAAGATATAGTAATAAACATCTTGACTATATAATTTAAATATTTTTTCAATCATGATTTTCCTCCCTTCATCTATATGTCTTATTTTAACATGAAAATGTTACAACTTCGTCAAAAAAAGATGTAACATAACATGCTACATCTATTCTTTCATATTTTTAAATGCTGTTGATAACATTAATTTAATACGATTTAATTGATTAACTTCACTTGCTCCTGGATCATAATCAATCGCCACTATATTACTTTGTGGATATTTCTTTCTCAATGCTTTAATAACACCCTTACCAGTAACATGATTTGGTAAGCAAGCAAATGGTTGCATACATACAATATTTGGTGCTCCTTCTTCTATCAATTCAATCATTTCACCAGTTAAGAACCAACCTTCCCCTGTCATATTGCCCATTGAAACAATTTCAGTTGCTTTTTTAGCTATATGATCAATTGGTTGTGGTGCATCAAAACGATTTGAATCTTTTAATGCTTTAATCATATCTTTTCTTAAATAATCAACAAACCAAATACCAAAGTTACATAACCAAACTGCTGTTTTACTCATATCAAAATGATCATGTTCATACCACGTATTATAGAAACAATATTGGAAGAAATCAATAAGATCTGGCATAACAGCTTCGCCTCCCTCAGCTTCAATAATATCAACAATTTGATTATTAGCTGTTGGATGAAATTTTACTAAAATTTCTCCAACCAAACCAACTCTAGGTTTTTTAATATCTAATAATGGTAATTCATCAAAATCTTTTACTATTTGATAAACATTCTTTTTAAATTCTTTCATACTACCATTTTTTACATTTTCTTGACATTTTTTTACCCAAGAATGATATAACTCATTTGCTGAACCAGCAACGGCTTCATAAGGACGTACACGATAAAGAACACGCATAAATAAGTCTCCATACATTGCTCCTATAATAACTTTCTTGGCTAAATGATATGTAATTTTAAATCCTGGATTGTTTTCTAAACCAGATAGATTTGCTGATATAACTGGAATTTGTTCCATTCCTGCATCTTTTAAAGCTTTTCTAATAAAAGCAATATAGTTTGTTGCACGACATCCTCCACCTGTTTGAGAAATAATTAATGCAACTTTATTTAAATCATATTGACCACTATTTAATGCATTCATCATTTGTCCAGTAACTAAGATGCTTGGATAACAAGCATCATTATTAACATATTTCAATCCTTGTTCAACTGCTTCTTTATCTACTGATGGTAAAACAACAAAATTATATCCTTCTTCATTCATTGCTGTTTCAATAAATTGAAAATGAATTGGTGACATTTGTGGACATAAAATTGTATAACGATCTTTTTTCATTTGTTTTGTAAATGATTTTTTTACTAAAGTATATTTTTGAGATAAATCTATTTTATCTTTCTTTTTATGGGTTGTTGCTTTTAAAGAACGAATACGAATACGAATAGCACCTAGATTACTACCTTCATCAATCTTGATTAACGTATAAATCTTATTTCTTGCTTTTAAGATTTCTGCAACTTGATCAGCAGTAACTGCATCTAAACCACAACCAAATGAAGTTAATTGAATCAATTGTAAATCATCTTGTGCTGATACAAAAGATGCCGCTTTATATAAACGAGAATGATATGTCCATTGATCAACAACCCTTAATTTCAAATGTTCTTCATCTAAATAACAAACACTATCTTCACTTAATACAACATAACCTTCACTTGTAATTAAATCTGCTATACCATGATTAATTTCCGGATCAACATGATAAGGACGACCAGCTAAAACAATACCTTGCATGTGATTATCTCGCATATATTGTAATGCCTTTTGACCTTCTTCTCTAATGTCTTGTTGACAATGCTCTAACTCAGCATATGCTTTATCTATGGCTTGTTGTAACTCTGTATCACTAATATGAAATTCTGATAATTCTTCTTTTAAAACATGAAATAATGTTTTTTTATTATTTAATGAAATAAATGGATTTTTAAAAATAATATTTTTTTCTGAAATAGTATCTACATTGTTTTTAATAACTTCAGGATAACCAGCAACAACTGGACAATTATAATGATTTCCAGCATCTTTATTTTCTAATCTTTCATAAGCAACAGACGGATAGAATATAAAAGGTACACCTTTTTCAATTAAACTTTCAATATGTCCATGTGTTAGTTTCGCAGGATAACAAGCACTTTCACTTGGAATTGATTCAATTCCCTTTTCATATATCATTTTAGAAGAACGTGGTGATAAAATCACTCTAAACTTTAATTCACTAAAGAAAGTATGCCAAAAAGGATAATTTTCATACATATTTAAAACTCTTGGAATACCTACGATTCCTCTTTTTGCATCTTCTATAGCTAAAGAACGATAGTGAAAAACACGACGATATTTATAATCAAAGAGATTAGGTAATGATTTAGATTTTAAAGGTAAATTTGCCCCTCTTTCACAACGATTACCACTTATAAACTCTCTACCATCATTAAAAGATGTAATAGTTAACATACAATTATTTGTACACTTACCACAATTTCTAATTGTATTTTCATAAGTTAATTTTTCTAATTCTTGCTTTGTTAAAAGGGTTGTTCCTTTGCCATCATCATTTTCCATAGCTAAAGTTGCCATACCATAGGCTCCCATTAATCCTGCAATATCAGGTCTAATGACTTCTATACCTGCTTCTTTTTCAAAAGCTCTTAATACAGCTTCGTTATAGAAAGTTCCACCTTGTACAACAACATGTTGACCAATTTGTTCCTTGTTTCTTAATTTTATAACCTTATATAAAGCATTTTTAATCACAGAATAAGATAAACCAGCAGATATATCTTGTAAAGAAGCCCCTTCTTTTTGTGCTTGTTTGACTTTAGAATTCATAAATACAGTACAACGACTTCCTAAATCTAAAGGATGTTTAGCAAGTAGGGCTGCTTTAGCAAATTCATCTACTTCATAACCTAAAGAATGAGCAAATGTTTCAAGAAAAGAACCACAACCAGATGAACAAGCTTCATTTAAAGTAATATCTTGAATAACACCATCTTTAATGGTGATAGCTTTCATATCTTGACCACCAATATCAAGAATAAAATCAACATTTGGTTGAAAACATTTTGCTGCAGTATAGTGAGCAATTGTTTCTACTTCACCTATATCTACTTTTAAAGCTGCTTTAATTAATGCTTCACCATATCCTGTAACACCAGCTTTTTTAATTTGACAACCAGCAGGTAGAATATCATAAACTTCTTTCATAATTTTAATAATTAATTCTAAAGGGTTTCCTTCATTAGAATTATAAAATGAATAAAGTATAGATCCTTTTGTATCAATAAGAATAACTTTAGATGTTGTTGAACCAACATCAATACCCAAATAAACATCCCCTTGATAATGATTTATATGGTTTTTAGGTGTTGTTGCTTGATAATGTCTTTGTCTAAATTCATCTAATTCTTGTTTATTATAAAATAATGGTTCTAATGTATTTGTAGCTTCATTACCACTAGAATTTAAAGCTTTTAATTGTTCAATTAAATCATGTAATTCAACACTATCTTTCACTTCTTTAGCACTTAAACAAGCACCCATTGCAACAAACAATTGTGATGACTCTGGAAAAATAATATATTCCTCACTTAAAGATAAAGTTTCAATAAAACGTTCACGTAATTGATCTAAAAAGTATAAAGGTCCTCCTAAGAAAGCTACCTTACCACGAATAGGCTTACCACAAGCCAAACCACTAATTGTTTGATTAACAACAGCTTGAAAAATAGAAACAGCAATATCCTCTTTACGAACACCTTCATTAATTAATGGTTGAACATCTGTTTTCGCAAAGACACCACAACGTGATGCTATAGGATAAATTGTTTTATGATTTTTAGCAAGTTCATTTAATCCAGCGGCATCAGTTTGAAGTAAAGTTGCCATTTGATCAATAAAAGCACCTGTTCCACCAGCACAAGTTCCATTCATTCTTTGTTCTAATGTGCCTTCAAAATACGTTATTTTAGCATCTTCGCCACCTAATTCAATCGCAACATCCGTTTCTGGAATATAAGTTTCAATTGTTTTCGTACATGCTATAACTTCTTGAACAAACTTAATATTTAAGGATTCTGAAATGGATAATCCTCCTGATCCTGTAATAACTGGATATATTTCTATATGATTAAATTGTTGTTCGATATCTTCTAATAAAGTTAATATTGTTTTTCTGACATCAGAATTATGTCTCACATATTGTGAATATAAACAATGATTGTTCTCATCTGTTAAATAAGCTTTAACTGTTGTTGATCCTACATCTATTCCTAAATAATACATAAACGACTTACCTCCATAAAACGACTTTTAATTAAAATATTCTTATCTATTCGATTGGCATTGTTTCCATTAAAACAGAAACACGTTTTAAAATACGAATATAATTAAGTGCATCTTCTTCACCAAGAGATTCCAACATTTGAGTTACTCTTTTTAAAATTATTGCTTGTCTTTCAAGTACATAACTTCTTCCTGTTTCAGTTATAAATATTTTGACTTTTCTTTTATCTTGAATATCATCTCGTCTTTCAAGAAAACCTTTTTTTGATAAACTATTTAATATTGCTGCAACACGTGATGTGTTAATTTGAAAATATTGACTTATTTCATAAGCATTAACACCATCATTTTCTAATAAAAATGATAATACTGCTACTTCTCCTTTAGCTAATTCAGTAATATTCTTTTGGACTTGACATCTTGTTTGTTGATTTTTAATCATACAATCAATTAATTCTTGGGCACATTTTTCATAGTACATTTTAATTACCTCACACTGTGAGTATTTTAAGACTATTGTCACTTTTTGTCAATTAAGTTTTTTAATATTTAACTATATAAATTGAAGTTCCTTTTTGAAGTTGATACAATAAAGAAAAGAAGGTGTCAGTCTATGTATCAAAAAATAAAAGATTTATCAACAAAATATTATTCAGAAACCATTCAAATAAGAAGAGATATCCATAAATATGCAGAAAGAGGTTGGTTAGAAACAAGAACCGCTTGTTTGATTGCGACAACTTTAGAAGAATTAGGATATGTTGTTCTTTGTGGTGAAGATATTATGAAAAAAGAAGACCGCATGGGTCTTCCTCCTGAAACAATACTTCATCTCAATTATCGACGTGCCCAAAAAGAAAATGCCAATCCAAAATATCTAGAAAAAGTTAAAAATGGAATGACAGCAGTAGCTGGTGTTTTAAAAAATGGGGATGGTCCTACAATCGCTTTAAGATTTGATATTGATGCTTTAGGTTTAATTGAAGAAAAAGAAAATAGTCATCTTCCATTTCGTGAACATTTTTCATCTGTTCATCTTGGTGCTATGCATGCTTGTGGACATGATGGACATACTGCCATTGGTTTAACAACAGCTAAAATATTAATAGCTATAAAAGAACATCTTCATGGCACAATCAAATTGATTTTCCAACCTGCCGAAGAAGGAGTTATGGGAGCAAAATGTATAGCAGAAAGTGGTTTTTTAGATGATGTTGATTATATCTTAGCAGCACATATTATGCCACAAAACCATAAAAAATATGATTTATACTTTGGTATGAATGAATCTTTTGCCACAACAAAATTGAATGTGACATATCATGGTGTTTCAACACATGCTGCTGAATCACCACAATTTGGAAAGAATGCTTTATTATCTGCAGCAAACTGTATTATCAATCTTCACTCTATTCCTAGAAATAGTGATGGTGATTCTCGAGTGAATGTTGGTACTGTTCATGCTGGAACAGCACGAAATGTTGTCCCAGAAACCGCAAAACTTGAAATCGAAGTTCGTGGTGTGACAAGTGAAGTCAATCGTTATATGGAAATCTATGCTAGAGATATTATCATGGCATCTGCTTTAATGCATGACACAGTTGTTGAAGTTGAAGAAATGGGGAAAGCATACGCTTTAAATTGCGATGAAGATTTTATGAATCAATTACGTCATATATGTGAACAACACATGCCAGACTTAGTTCTTTCAAAAAGAAATTTAAGTCCTTTAGGTGGTAGTGATGATTTTTCATATTTAATGGAACGTGTTCAATCTCATGGCGGAAAAGCAACTTATATGAAACTATTAACACCTGTTGTATCCTCACCACACAATGATGCTTTTGATTTTGATGAAAAAGTTTTAAACAAAGGTCCAAGAATCTTTGCAAGTTTTGTATATTATATGCTTAATAAAAAGTGAGACTTTGATCTCACTCTTTATATTTTATAAGCCTTATCAAACAGAATAAATAACACGCAAACCACAAATGAACAACAACTTCACTGACAATAAAAACATTAAACACATAACTTAATCCTCGAAAAAACATACTTAAATACATAACACCAAATACAACTATATATATAATAGAAATAATTATATATATATTTTGATACATATTCTTTTTCATTTGAGAAATGAAACACATAACAAAACCATTGATAATCCAAAATACCATCATTATTCCTATACTTTTATGTGGTTCATATACATTAATATTATTTGTCGTTATCCATTGACGAAGCATTAAATATAAAGCTATAAATATAATAGGAACTATACTATAACTTACTAATTTGATAAGTTCTTTTTGTTTTGTTGTCATAATATTCTCCTTAATTCAAGTTAATAGAATCTATAATCATCTGTGTTCCAATATCAACAAGTTCATTTACTTCTTTTTCATCTAAGTTTTTAAATTCAAATATCACATTTATGTACTGATCTTCTTGAGGATAAACAATACTTATTCTCCAATCTTGATCTATATCTATATACATATCTTTATCTTGAATAGTTATCTTATCACTTGAATCTAATTCATAATCTTCTTCCATATTTCTATCTACAATAATATTTAAATTGATAGTATCTTTTACTTTTTTAAAGTAAAGAGAATAATAATATTTAGGGTCATTATAATGATAAATATTAACAGTATCTTTTTCTTTTAATGTTTGTTTTGTTGCATTTTTATTAAAGTACATTTCTGGATCATAGAAATCATAGAAACAATCACCATTTTCTTTGACATAATCACTCACTGATGTATAAAATAAACCACCTGCACTTCTTGTTTGATTATATATCCAAAATACAAAACAAAGTAAAATAAGTATACCAAATATCACTATAACTTTCTTTTTCATATCTTTCACCTCACTTATATTATAGTTGATATATCTTTCCTAATTTCATTGTATATAATACCAAAATAAAAAACAATTATTTCATTATAAAAATATAACTTTCTTTAATGAAATAATTGTTATGTTAATCTTTAAATAATGCTCTACCAATTCTTACAATAGTTGCTCCTTCTTCTAAAGCAATCTTGTAATCATTACTCATACCCATTGATAATTCTTTTAAAGGATATTGTGGGTATTTTTCTTTTAATGAATTTAATAGTTCTTTTGTTTGTCTAAAATAAAGACGTGTTTCTTCTGGATCAATATTAGGTGCCATCATCATTAATCCATCTACAATAATATGTGGACATTGTAAACATAAATCCATTGCTTCAATAATTTGCTTTTGATCAAAACCTTGTTTACTATCTTCATCTGCGATATTGACTTCTAATAAGATATGAATATTTAATTGGTGCTTACTGGCTTGTTTTTCTACTTCTTGGATTAATTTTAATGTATTAACTGAATGTATCAATTCAACTTTATCTATAATATATTTCACTTTATTTGATTGTAAAGTACCAATAAAATGCCAATGACCTTTTCCTTGATATTTTTCATATTTATCTAAAAAGGCTTGTACTCTATTTTCTCCATAATATAAACAACCACATTTTTCTAATTCTTCTATTTCTTTTTCATCAACATATTTTGTTGCTGCAACTAATTTTGCAGGAAATACGTCTTTGAGTATATGAGAAACAGCTTCTTGATTAACTATCATCAAATCACCTTCCAATCTTTTTTATTATTTTACTATATTTTCATATTTTAATCAAAATTTCTTCATATAAATATGTTATGATATACGTAATGAAAGAAGGTGTTTTTATGAATGAATTGCTTGAAAGATATTTAGGGGCTGTATGTTCTTATTTTATTGGCCCTAAAAAGGAATACGTTTATCATGATTTAAAAAATCAGTTAAAAACTTCAGCAAAGCATTATGATGATTTAGAAGCTTTATTAATTCAATATGGGCATCCAAGAAGTATTGCTTTAAGTTATGGATATAGACCTTTTTTTAACCATATTTTTAATTCTAAAGTAGTTAATAAAATAGAAAAATATATTTTTGCTTTTTCTTTTATATATTTGTTTTTCTCTACATTTTATTATTTATATCAATTAAATTGTTTACCTTTTCAGACTACTCATCAAGTCACTTCTTCTTTAAACACTTCTACTAGTATTTTATGGATACTTTCTCACCCAGTTATTGTTAGTTTATTTATTGTTGTTTTTTCTTTATTTTCATTATATATGTTAGAAATGAAATTTCCTGAAAAACAAGATTATGATTTAACATGGAATGTAAAAACATTAAATGATTTACCTCATGTGTCTCATTATCCTTCACATATTATTGAATCTACTTTTATGATTGTTTTTATGATTTATTTTGCTTTATATGCTTTATTTTTTAATAGTGATACAATCATAAGGATCCAACATTCTTCATATCAGATGATTCATTTAATGACATATTTCTTTCAACCATTTATTATGATTATTATCTTTGATTATTTTATTGATATGACAAAAAAGACTTATACGAAAAAATATTTGAAATATAGTACGTTTATTAATGTATTCACTATTATTTCTTTAACTTTCTTTGTTATTAATTCTAACTATCTCAATAACTATCTATTACCTTTTGATATTAACTTCCAATATATCCTTGTTAATGTATTTATACTAGGTGCTTTATTTATGATTTATTTTATTTCAGTCTATAAATTTCTAAGAAACATTAAATATTATCGAGCATTATATAAAAAATAAAAAGTTTCCTCAAGGAGAGAACACTGAAAAAGAATAACTTTTTAAAGGAACAATTGAGTAAATATTCAATTGTTCCTATTTTTTAACTATTTTTTTATGTTTTGATATAAATACATCTATTTTTCTTACTTATCATTCA
>Ga0129317_1002320_pt1 | contig 11167 bp, 20 predicted proteins | sample Cm1ome_FD_94430 | JGI IMG/M metagenome (GOLD analysis project Ga0129317, IMG submission 94430) | Eastern black-and-white colobus group fecal microbial communities from Wisconsin, USA - Cm1105 metagenome | ecosystem: Host-associated > Mammals > Digestive system > Large intestine > Fecal | place...
CTGAAGATAATCAAGATACTTGCTGATGTCCGGGGATATGATGAGCCCGGCTGCTATCATGGCATTGGATAACTGCCTTGTGAGGGCTGTGTTGTTGTATCCCTTCACCAAGCACCGGATGATATACCCCCTGATTGCCTTATTCTGCTTGATTTCTGCTTTTTCTAAGTCATTCACTTTGTTCACCTCACTCTTTTCTGCTGCTCTGCATCAGGAGCTTGTCAATCTTGCTGTCAATGCTCCTCATCCTGTCCTCCACACCGTTCATGGAACGGAAGAAGTCCTCCCGGAGCACAAACGTGGTAGCAAAATCACCCTTGATGTTATTGAGTTCCTGCTTGATGTTTGCTATGTCCTCATCCGTCTCCTCTTCCAACCTGTCAATCCTCTTATTCACTTTGTCATCATTCTCTTTAATCTGCTTTTTTATCTCTTCTGTGCTGCTCTTGAGGCTGCCTATCCACCCCTTGATGAAGAAGGTTATCACCCCCAAGCCAAGGGTGATGACCCCTGCCATCACATCAGAGAAAGATATAACATAATCCATAGGCTCCTACTTCCTGATGAGCTTTTCTGCAAGCTCCGTGACCCTCTCCCATCCATCCATGGACACCAACGCCACAATGAAGGCTGCTATGAATGATGCAAATACCATGAACCACTCAATAGCCACCCCGTAATATGCCGCAAGCCCCAACAGGCAGACCGGGCAGAGGATGAGGGACAGGAGGATGACGGTCAGTGCTGTGGGCACCTTCCGGTCAAACCATGTCCACTTTTTGAGTGCCTCCGTGATGACCGACACGATAAATGCCATGACACCAATGAAGACGATAATCTGTGATACATCCGCTGTGAAATTCGTCATGCAAACCACTCCTTTTCTGTCAATTTTTTTGAGAATAACGCACAAAACAATAAGAGCATGTACTAAGTACATGCTCTTATCTTATACTCATTGTGAAAGACTCTTTAGGGGAAACATTTCCGGAAAATCACTCTCCGTTATCCATGTCAAAAAGGCTCATCTGCCCTATCATTGGCTCGTCCTTCAGTATGTTCCCTATCTGCTTGGTGGTCAGGTTGTACTTCTCTGCAAGCTGCTTTGAGTTGTACCCGTTCCACTCCTTCTTGATACGCCTGTTCCTTGCCGGGGCTATGATGTTCTCTGTCTTCGGGAAGTAGAGCTCATCCCCCTTGGCGTACTCACTAAGCTCAATGAACTTCTCAATCCCTATGATTTCCACCACAGGGCGGTAGCTTTCTGATATGTCCTCCAACGTGGTCTCTTCAATGAGGGCTCTTGTGAGTTCATCCGCTGTCATCTCCGCCTCCTTCCCACTACTATGAGGCTTTCTTGGTATAGGAGAGGCTTATCCATCCGGCTCCGGACTTCAGCCTGCCCCATCCGTCCTTTTCCTCCACAATAGTGTACTTGTTCTTCTTGCCTGCCTTCTCCCGGATGGCTCCCACCACGCTGTGCCCGGTTCCTGCCCCGGAGCGGATGTTCAGCACGTCACAGGTGGTAATGATGAGATATGGCGTGAAGCCTGTGCCGCCCCCGGATGCAGCCGCCTTCTTGGTGTAGGAGAGGCTTATCCATCCGGCTCCGGACTTCAGCCTGCCCCATCCGTCCTTTTCCTCCACAATGGTGTACTTGTTCTTCTTGCCTGCCTTCTCCCGGATGGCTCCCACCACGCTGTGCCCGGTTCCTGCCCCGGAGCGGATGTTCAATACGTCACAGGTGGTAGTGATGAGGTATGGCGTGAAGCCTGCCTGCTGCTTGTCCCCGTCATCCGGTTTCTTGCCGGAGTCCTGTCCGCCGCTTCCTGCCTGACCGCTCCCGGCTCCCTTGATGGCATCCAGTATCTTCAGTATCTTTCCGCCATACCCGGCTCCGGCAGCCCACCCCTTGCCCTTCGGGTTCTCCTGTATTCCAAGGTACTCCACATACGGGGCACAGCCACGGGATACAAGGTCAAAGCGTGGGTCTATGCAGTCCTGCTTCAGCTTCGTGGTGTTGGCGTATGCCTTGAGGTGCTGCACCTGTGCCCGGATGCCAAGCTGTGGTGTACTAAAGCTGTTCCCGGTCTCCCCGTTCTTGGTCACTCCCATGCCACAGAAATTATTTTGTGAGAGCTTCACAGCACTCCCGGAGAAGGTGAAGTTGCCTGTCTCAAGACAGCTCTGTGCAAAAGCAATGTCACCACGGATATTCTCCGCCTCTCCTTCAGACAGGTACAACGGTATCATGTCAAGTACGCTCTGTGCAACGCTGCCATTCTTTGCCTTGATGTATGCCGCCATCTGCTCCGCTGTGGCTTCCGCCTTTCCGGTTATCTTGGTCATGTTGTCCTTCTGTGCCGCTTCACCGCCTGCAATAGCTTTCTTGAAGGCATCCCATGTATGCTTGGTGGTATTATACACATACGGGTTAGGACATATCTTTCCAGTCACATCATAGTGACGGATGACATGAGCTGCATCCACTCCATACTTTTTCATCAGGTACTCGGTCAGTGCAATGGCAGACTTGACGGTTGCCTCTTCAAAGTACCAATCCTTGCTCTCCGCTGACTGACTTCCTTTGTTGCGGACACACATCTCAATACCTATGGAGTTGGTATTCCTGCACTCTGCATGTTTATAGCTGTTTGCTCCACAGTGCCATGCAATGTCCTCATCCTCAACGCTCTGCCATATCTCACCATCAAAGCCTACAAAGTAGTGTGCTGATGCTCCTATGTACTTGCTTGCATAATACTGACAGTTTGCTTTTGCTCCTCCAAGAGCCCCCACATAATGGATGACAATGTACTTGATACGCCCTGTGTTATCCTTGTTTGTGAAATTGTACGGGGTCAGAAGCTTCTCAATCTTTGGTGCTGCCATTCCTACACACTCTCCTCTCCAAAAAAGCCCATGTTGTCAGGGTCTAAACTGTTGCGGAACGCCTTGAGTTCCTCTTCCGTCATGTTGCTCACTTTCTCCTGAAGCTCTGCTCTCTGCTCCGGAGTCATGTCCTTGGTGTGCTCACTAAGGATGTTCTTTGTCTGTTCTGCCATGATTACTCCTCCTTGTCTGTGTCATAGTCTAATGTGATGGATGTCTTGGTCTCCACCAAGATGCTCTTCCGGATGCCCTCAATGGTGGCATCAATCATCTCTTCCGGAAGAAAAGCTTTGATGAGCTCCCCGTTCTTAATACGGTAGATATACCACAGCTCCACATCAAAATCCGGAACTGTTTCCCCTTCAGGAACCAACACGGAGATGAGGGTCTCTTTGTCCTTCTCAAACTCTCCCTTCAGCTTCTTCAGGAGAAGCTTCTTCTGCTTCTCATCCGGCTTGATGCTCATTTCATCAAGGAACTCCTCAAGCGTGGTCTCAAAGGTATAGTCTCCTGTGAAGATAGCCTTCAGAGCCTTCTCAAATTTGCTGTCAAATTTGTAGGTTGTCTTGGTGTCCTCTTTGACCTTCATGTTGTATACTCCCTCACCCACAAGCTCCTTCAGCTTGTCCGGGTTCAGGATGTCAAGGCTCATGCTGTCCGTGATGGCAGCACTCCCCTCATCACCATAAAACTTCACATACTTCACATTGTGGTCTTCCATAAGAGCCAAGCCCCTCGCCTGAAGCTCCGCCTTGTAGCTGTTCATCAGAGCCCTGCTCCTCTTCTGCTCCCTGTCAAGCTCCACACATGCACCAATGAGCTGCTCATTGCTCATTGCCTTTGTTGTCTGCTCTCCCATTACTGTTCGCCTCCTAACTTCTGATATGCCTTTGCTGCACAGGTTCCACAGATACCCTTCCCATGGAACTCCTGCACCCCGTCCGTCACGCCGCAAAAGTTACAGCGGAGCGTGTACGGTCTTATTCTGATTTCCCCCTGATGCTCCTCCACCACCATAGGGTCTCTCGGCTCAATGCCAAGCTCCCTTCGCATTGCCACCGGGATACTGATTGACCCGTGGCTCGTCATTTTCTTATATGCTGTGCTCATGTCTGCTCCTTTCTAGGCATCCAAGATGTCCTTGATATAGTTGTACTGGTCAATCACCTTGTACTCATGCTCTCCCTTTGCCTTGAGCTCTTCGGAGAACTCACGGAGCCTCATGGCTATCTTCAGAACCTTGGCAGCCCCTACAGCCTCACGGGACAGCCTCATGCCCTTCTCCATGTGCCCCAACATGTAGGACATTGCCTGCATCATGTAGGCATCCCACACATAGCACTCATTGTCTCGGCTGTTCCATTCTGCCTTTGCCTCCTCAATGAATTTCTTCCGGTTCAGCTTGAGTTTATCCGGTGGGATGACCCCCTTTGCCTGAAGCTCCTTTTTTACCTCTGCATTGAGCTTCTTTTGCTTGTTCGTCAGCCTCTTCTTTGCCATCCGGCACCACTCCTTCCTTTTATGAGCTGTCATCCGGGTCAGGGGCTCCTCCCCGGAACTGCTCCTCTATCGTTTCCATGGCGGCAAGATGGATGTCAAGCATGTTGTTCTTCACATCATCCATGTCCAGTCCACGCTTCAGCCCTTCCATGCCAACGAACACCTGAAGGAAGCCTGCTATCTGTGCCAGCTCCTCAACGCTGATGTCCTGACCCTCAAAATTCACCTTGTCATCCCTGACTGTCACTATCAGCTTGCAGTCCTGCATCCTGTCCCTCCTTCTCTTCCTGCCTCTTCACCATGCTCTTGAGTGCCTCAATGAGCTTGGAGCACTGTTGATAGTCCAACCACTCCACAGCACTGACCCCGAACATCTTCCGGCACATGCCATTGACCCTTGCAGGCTTGTCCCATCCAAGCTCCTGTGTGAGCTTGGATATCTTCTTCCTTTGGTTCTCCGTGGATGTGTTCCCTCCACGGTGCTTCCCACGCTCCGACTTCTTCACGGAGTCCTTCATGCTGCCAAGCACCCGGATGACCGTCTGAAGCTCCCTTTTGTTGAGAGCCTTGATACTGTCCTTCCCCGTGTGTGCCTGTACAAGGAGATGCATCTCCTCATCCGTGAGCTTCAGCTCCGGGCTCTTTGCAATGCCCCATACCCTCTTGATGCTCGGCTGTGATGTGTTTCCTGCCATGCTACACCCTCCTCTCTTTTACGCTCTGCACATGCGGCTTCAGGAACTCCGGTATCTGAATACATCCCCTGTCTGCAATGGTATCCGCCCGGACAGACACATCCGTGTATCCATAATTCTGAATGACACCATAGATGCCTGACAGCATCTCACGCCCCATCTCTTCCTCATGCTCGCCTTTGATTACAACCTCCAATCTCTTCATGTGCTCCCTCCTCCCTACAGCATCATCATGTTGGATGCTTCGCTCACAATCTTCATGGTTATCCGTGTCTCGCCCTTCTGCTTCAGGATGCGGAGCACGTTGTTGAGTGTCCTGTCCAACAGGCGGAAGCATCCGCTCTGTGTGTTGGTTGCCCGGCTTATCATCTCGCCCATGGCTGCCTCTTCCACCTCATAGCCCTCAAGGTAGTCTGCCACCTCATTCTTGGACAGCCCTTTCAGCTTGTAGTAGAAGTCCATCCGGTTAGCAAAACGGGCAAGGTTGCCCTTCAGCTCTGTCTCAAGCCTCGGCTCCCCGGCTATGACAATGCCTACATCCGACTGGTCAAAGATGCCCCGGAGTATCTCCATCTTTTTCTGCGTGTACTTGTTGATGAGCTTGTCCGCCTCGTCAATGATGAGCAGGAAGCCTTCATTGGTATTGAAAAACTCCCGGATACGGTTGACCCTTTTCCATATCGTTCCTCCATACCCTCTAGGGAGCCCTATCCCGTTCTCAATGGCTTCCACCAAGTCCCGGCAAGCCATGGTGTCATCACACTCAATGTATGCCACCCTCGGCAGCTCTGCATATTTCTTCAGTGCGTGGGTCTTTCCCTGACCGGACTTCCCAACGATTATCCCAAGCCCCATATACTCCTGACATGCCTGACATACTCCGATAGTCTGTACAAAGTCCCGGCTCTCAAAAAACTCCACCTTCTTCTTGAGGATGCCTGCCCCTGCCTTGCCGCCTTCCTGTTCCTGACCGCCATCCACTCCTCCGGATGCCTCAAGGAACTCCCTGACCTTCTTTTCCAGTTCGGTAGGGTCACTTGCATACTTCCCATTGAGGTATTGGCTAAGTGCCGCCCTTGAATAGTTCATCTTGAGGGCTGCCTCCGCCTTGGTCATCTTCAGCTCCGCCAGTCTCTCATTCATCTGCTCCGCCAGTGTCTTCTCTGCTTTGTAGGTATTCAATGCTTCCATAGTTACAACCTTCCTTTCCTTTTCCTTCACTAATTCCTGCCATATGCCTTCTGTCATCCGCCTATGGCTCTAAGCTTCTTGAGTGCGTTCTCCGCCTGCCTGCTCATGTATTCGCTGTCCGGCTCATCCTCTTCCCTTTTCTCTGCCCGGAAGCCCTGCTGATAGGTTCTGTCCTTCGGGATTGCTATGACCTTTGCCGCCTTATCCTGCTTCTTTCCGCCTATCATCAGGTCAATGCCTCCTGTTGCCTCATTGAAGCCCACATACTGCTCATTGAGCTCCTCAAAAGGTCTCCTTGCCTCCTCAAGCCTTTCCCTGTCACGCTTCTGCTGCCTCTTCTGCATCTTCAGGTGTTCCTCAAGTGCCTTCTGTGTCACCTTCGGGGCAATCTGAAGGAGCTCCTGACAGTACGCTTCACAGATACGCTTGCCTTTTTGGTCAAAGACATACAGCACAGCCATGTCATCCGGGTCATACTTGATGTCAACCTTCCGCCCGATATAGTCACACAGCTCATCAGAGCGGTACTCATATCCCCACTTGGTGATGCCTATGTTGCGGACAAGCACGTTTTCTGACTTCATCATCAGCATGGTTGCATAGCTCTTAGGTGGTGCCGCCTTGAAGTACCTGTCCTCATTCATAAAGCAGTCATAAGGCTTCTTGTAGGTCTCTCCCATCTTCTTGAGCCCGGAGTGCTCCGTGTGCATGTAGACTGTGGTGAGCCATTCATGCCACTTCTCATAGAACTCTTCCAGTGTCAGGAGCTCTCCCCTCTCAAGCATCCGTTTGATGTCCTTCTCCACCTTGTCAGAGGTCTTTGAGCCTGTCAGCGTTCCCGTGTAGGACTTCATCCAACGGGTGAACTTATTGCAGACGGTACGGAAGAACCTCTCTATCTGACCCTTGCTCCATGGCTCATAAGGCAGAGCCCGGTGGTCATCCTTGATGCCTATGCTCTTGTAGAAGCCCTGTGTCTCATTGTCAAAGTTCAAACCGCTCCGGTCATTCCGGTCTCTTCCTGTCATGGTCTTGGCTGTGTAGTCCTTGCCATTGTCTATGTAGAGATACTCCGGAACCCCTCCCGGCTCTGAATAAATCATCTTGAGGAGGCTCTGCTTCAGGATGTCAGAGTTGGCATCCTTGCAGAGGACATCACCCATGATGACCCTGCTCCGCATGTCCACCCATGCAGCCAAGTGTGGCTTGATTGCTATGACCTTGCCATTGGGTTGCCTGTAGCTCACCCAACAGTCAAAGGTATGCTCATCACCCATGACTATCTGCATCACCTGAAGCCCCTTGGTGTCCCGGCTCCCTTTCACCATGACCTTATTCTTGTACTCACGGGTGCCACGGGATGCAAGGAAGTAGGCGTTTTTCATGTTCTCATCCTCCATGAGGTAGTTGATATACCTCACCACAGTCTGATAGGATGGTATCTTCTCCCATTCCTCCATCCCGGCTTTCAGGTTGATGTTGGCAATGGCTGTCAGCTTCTCATAGAGCATCTCACGGGTGCCTTGGTTCCGAGCAAAGTCCTCATTGAACCATATGTTCTTGATGACCTGCTTGACTTCCGGCTTGATGCTTGGGAAGCATCCGGTCTCCTTCGGTTTCCTGCACAGGCAGAGAACCTTGAAGAACTCATACCCTGCACCGTCCTCCTTCTGAAGCTTGTCCGCCCATGCGGATGCCTCAAGGTATGCCTTGGTGTATCGGTACAAAGTCCTCTGACCCTTCCCAAGGTGCTTCTGTGCGAACTCTTCAGCGTACTTTGTCCTGTCCCCTTCGTCATACTGAAGGAACTTCCTGACCACGTTCCCAAGCTCCACAGCCTTGTAGTATCTCTCCTTGTAGTTTTCAATGTACCAGTCAATGTCCATGTTCACATACCATGGCACTTCCGGCTTCTGCTCTGCCTCCTGCCCTTCCGGAACTCCTTCCGTGAAGGATTTCAGCTTTTCCCTCTCCTTCCATGCGTTCCTTGCCTGTTTGGACAGTGAGGAGACCGCCACAAGCACCACATCCCTTCCGCCCGTCTCTGACTTCTCGGTCTTGGTGACAAAGGCATCTTTCTTTCTCTGTGTCCGCCTTGCCATGGTGCTGTACTGAACGCCTTCCAGTTCCGCCGCTTCTCCCAATGTGACATATGCTTCAGCCAATCCGCTCACCTCCTTCACGCTGCCATCTCAATGTCCAGTATCCTTGATATTTCCTCAATGTATTTCTTTCCACTACGCTCACCGACTAAAATCTTGTGGATGTACTGCTTATTGCATCCAAGCAAAGCAGCAAGCTCCACCTGTGTCATGTTCTTGTCTATGAGCCTTTTCCTGACCATCATCCCAAAGGGTGTCAGCCTCGTCTGCTTTGTTTCCATCCGCTCACCTCACATCAAGCTTGTATACCCTCATCCCATGCTCTGTCAGGTCACATGTGTACCCATGCTCAATGAGGGTCTCAATCACCTTTGGAGCCGCCTGATACAGGACAATCCCCTGACGGACTATCCGGTCATTGTCCGTAAAGCCTATTGACATCCTGATAGGGCTTGTACCCTCCTGAAGCTTCAGGAGCAGGGACATCAGCTCCACATCACTCTCCTTGTACTTTTCCATCACAACCTACCTTTCCAACCAGTCACAGGCTCTTTGATATAGCCCTTGTCCTTGGTTTTCCTCCAACCTTTTTCAGGGAGACCCGGCTCACTACCTCCAAAGAGTCCGGGAGGTTCTTGACCACAAGCCAATTCTCCGGCACCAACCCATGAGCCCTCATTATCTTCTTCTGTTCCCTTGTGGGAGCCTTTCCGTTCTTCATCAGTAGCACACCTCCGTCTTCCCTATGATTTTGTCAATTATGTTGAGAGCCCGTTCCGTTCCCTCAATCTCTGCCTCAAGCTCCATCCGGTTCTCCCGGAGCCGCTCAAGCTCAACATCCAATTTCTCCCTATGCTCAACCAATGCCTCCATCTCATCACCTGACAGGTTCAGCAAGTGCATCATCTCCTTTCCTGTGTTATAATTGGTACATCACTCACAAGGAGGTGTACCATGGAAGAACTCATCCAATATCTGACTGATGATGAGATACTCAACAAAGGTTTCAATGCTGTTGCACTTGCCCAATTCCTTGCCGAAAAAGGCATTATTGACCTTGATGAGTTCCATCAGTACCGGGACAAATATGTCAGGCTCTTTATTGCTGACAAATTCCCGGAGATTTTCGGGCAAGAGCAATAGCCTCTCTGTCTCTTTGCCTTTGTCTCTCACTCATTTTGAGATGTTCCTCCAACGCTTCCGGAAGGACTTGCACACTCTCCGGAGCGTTGCCACGGGACAGCTCTTCCATCTCTACCCGTATCCGTTCCATCTCTGCTCTCGCATGGAGGAACTGCCTTTCCAATTCACGGTTCTTTTCCGCCCTTGGGAGCATGTCATGGAATATTGCCATCCCAAAGCTCTTGTATAGTTCAGCAACCTCTTCCTTTCCGGATACTTCCTTCACGGATGGATGCCATTGGTACACTGTCTCAATGACCCTGTACTCCGCATCTGATACAGGCTGCTCAATCATTTCCTCAAACTCTCTCTTCTGCATCACAACCTACCTTTCTTCTTCCCTGCTTTTCCAACAGTGCCTTCCTGATACCCTGAACCGGGTGACTTTCTTTGTGCCGGAGAGCTCCGGCTATTGAGATTTTCTTAGAAATTTGATATGCTTATTGGGTTACAAGTAACCCCTTGCAAGTACAAGTATATCTCCCTAAAGAGAGAATGTCAACAACTTTTTCTCTCTTTAGCGATATTTTTATCTCAAAAGGAAGAATGGAGGGATTTCATGGAAAGCACATCCATTGGAACAAGAATTAAACAACGGAGAAAAGAACTCGGTCTTACGCAGGTTCAAATAAAGCAAGAAACGGGCATATCTTCAGGAAATATGAGTGAAATTGAAAACGGTAACAAGCTCCCATCTACACCTGCTCTCATTTCACTATCAACTGTTTTAGATTGTAGCATTGACTGGATGCTAAAAGGAGAAGCTCCCAATAGAGAGAATTATTTTCTCTCTGATGAGAGAGAAGTTCAACTCTTAGATGGTTTCAGGGAAATGTCTGAAGAAGACAAAGAGGAACTTATTGAGATATTAGAAATGAAACTCCGGAAGACCCACAAGGCAAGAGAGACAAGTGCAAAATCATCCGGATTGACAGATACAGAAAAGGGTAACATGGTAGGCTGATTTTTTTATGGCTCTTTTGGGTTACTTGTCACCCAAAAAGCACCACTATTCTGTTACTTTGCCCTTTTAGGGAAACACTTCCCTAAAAAGAGCCTTTTCCCTTGAAAACAAGCCAAAGTAACAGCTCTCTCTACATTGTTCCATTTTGTTACTTTGTCTTCACCTGTTCCGGCTTCCCGGTATCGCTTGCTGATAACACGGAGTAACGCCCGCCTTTTTCATGCGTTACTTCACAAAAAGCCTTAATTTATCGGCTTTTTCAGTTTACACTAGCACATTGACAACTCTCAATCATTAACGCAATAACGCCACGTTACAACGCTTGAGCTATTTTCAGAAGAGGATGGCTGATGTATAATGTCCTTACAACCTAACTTTGAGGTGTTGTGGAGAGGACAAGTGCTCAAAAATCAAGTAAAACCAATGCTTCCAAGCACTCTCTCCACTTCCCTCCCTTCCAAGGACACAAAAAAAGCATCCGAAACAGCCTATTCTCAAATTCGCTGTCAAAGATGCTTCATTTTTTCTCTATCAAATTCGCCTTAACCCTTAATTTACCGGGGTTTCCCGTCATTTCCCACCTCATCACGGATGGTCTCACGTTGACATGTCCTTTTTGTCAGTTATTCTGTTAGGTTACA
>Ga0129317_1002322_pt1 | contig 11154 bp, 10 predicted proteins | sample Cm1ome_FD_94430 | JGI IMG/M metagenome (GOLD analysis project Ga0129317, IMG submission 94430) | Eastern black-and-white colobus group fecal microbial communities from Wisconsin, USA - Cm1105 metagenome | ecosystem: Host-associated > Mammals > Digestive system > Large intestine > Fecal | place...
CGGTTGTAAACTGTGACATGATTGCCAGAATCAAGATCATGGATGCAACGCGTGAGATACCCTTTTGCATAATCTTAGGAATTTCATTGAAGCGCTTGATGTAACCGCTTCCGAATCCATAAGCGGTGCCCACCATCGCAAAGAACAGAGCAACCAGTACTGGAATCGAGCTGATCAGCGGGGATTTCGGTAAAATCCCACCGTCGCTGTTGCGGAACATGCTGTTTGCAGGAACACTGCAAAGAAGCAGAAACGCCATGAAAACGAGCGCAGCAATGCCCGAGTTACGCAGTCCCTTATTCTCTTCGGGTGTAAGGCGGTACTTTTTCATACCGGAAGCGTCAGCCTCTGTATGATAGTCACCGATCAGTGGGGTAACGATCTTTTCGCTGATAAGCATACAGACAAATGCCAGAACAAAAGTCGCCGATGCGAGAAAATACCAATTGATCAGCGGATGGAAACCATCATAGCCAAGGGAAGCAGCGATTGTTCCGGTAGTAGTCGACAGCGTTACGTCTTGATTTGCAATGGCAAGGTTTGCCGTATACCCGGCGGACGCCGCTGAAAAAGCGGTTACAATACCGATAACTGGATTTCGCCCAATCGCCTTGAAAACTACCGCGCCCAAAGTAGCGGCCAGAATATTGCCGGCATCACCCGCGATATTCGCACAAATGCCCATCAGCGCAAGCGCATAGGTGATCACTGCATGGGGTGCTCCCAGCAGCATCTTTCTCAGTGCCGCATCAAAGAATCCGGTTTGTTCGGCAAGAACCATGCACATGGAGATCGTGATGACATTACCCAAAACCGCGTTGTCCAGAAGATTTGACGTGAAGCCCGAGAACAACAGCGCCAGTTCTTTCTTCGAGAGAAGGTTGACGACCTCCACTGTCTTTTCCGCAATTTCTCCTTTGCTGTTGGATTCCATAAAGGTGACGGCAACACCCATCTGTGCGAAGACAAAGGAGAGTACAAGCGTAGTGGCGATAAGGATCACAAAGATCCACATGGGATGGGGAAGTTTATTCCCCGCTCGTTCGACAAGAGCAAAAAATTTTACAATCCCCTTTTTTTCTGAGGCGGCGGAACTGCTCTGGGTCATAAATACTCCTCCTACCATTCTATTTTTGCAAAATTGCCGATATTTCGTTCAAAAGTACTTTTTACACTCCGTTGAGATATCCGAATACGATCCGCACAAAAGCTGCTACGCCAAGCGGCATTGCCTTTTCGTTAAAGGTAAAGGCCGGATTATGCGCGCCGATCGTCACACCGTCGTCGCTTTGAGTTCCCAGCCAGAAGTAAACCGAAGGAACAGCCTGTGCAAAATAGGAAAAATCCTCTCCCCCTGTATTGGGGAACTCCTGTTCGATATAGTGTTCCTCGCCCACCAAATCTGTAAGCCATCCCTTGACCATTGGATACATTTGGGCATCGTTCATCAGCGGTGAGTAATTCCAACGGATTTCGAGCTCAGCGCGCACTCCCATTGCATGGGCCACATCATTGACGATCGTGGTAATCCGTTCACCTGCCAAACGGCGGACATCTTCTTTAAAGGAACGCAGCGTCCCGCGAATGTGAACATGCTCGGGTATAATATTGTGCCGGGTACCGGCCTGCACCATGCTGATGCCTACGACAGCATTATCAAAGGGGTTGATATTGCGTGACACAACCGTCTGCAAGGCGGTGATGATATGGGCGGCAGCCACAATAGGATCTTTTACCAAATGCGGTGTCGAGGCATGCCCTCCTACCCCATAGAGATCAAGATAGATGGGGTCGGACCCTGCGTGAGTAGGCCCGCTGCGGCAAATCAGTTTTCCAACGGGATAGCGGTTGTTCGTGTGCAGTCCTGTCATAAAATCGACGGCAGGATCGTCGGTCAGCACACCCTCACGAATCATATACTGTGCGCCTCCGCCTTGGGGGCCGTTTTCTTCCGCGGGCTGAAAAATCAGCTTGACGTTTCCGCACAGTTCATCCTTAACCTGCCAGAGCACCCGGGCTGTTCCGAGCAGCATCGCAGTATGTCCATCGTGGCCGCAGGCATGTGCAACACCCGGCGTTTCGGAGGAAAACTCCAGCCCCGATGCCTCATCCATCAAGAGAGCATCCATATCGGCGCGGATTCCAATGGTTTTCCCGGGCTTTCCCCCGCGGACAACCGCCGCAACCCCGGTATTGAAATAAGTCTTGATTTCGGTGTATCCGATTCGCTTCAGTTCATCAATCACCAGCTTCTGCGTTCGGAATTCCTTTGTGGAAGGTTCGGGATGGCGATGAATATCCCGGCGTGTTTCCACTAAAAAGTCAAATTGCTCCTGGGACAAACTCTGTATTTTTTTCTGATCCATTGCGAGCCTCCCTTTTTATTGATATTTTCACACTTTGGGAATGGTTTGAATCGCGCCTCCTTCCGTTCAAAAATGACAAATTACAGTTCTTTCAAAATCACTTCGCCATCCTTGAGCACTGTAATCTTATCGGCAGTCACTGTCGGCCGTGTCATGATCAGATCATAGTGGCAGGCGGCTTTCAGCGTTCCTCCGAGAGTGATATTGGTCCCGATTCCAATATGCACCGAACCGTGTACTCCCTCATCTTCAAGCATGAACCCGCAGAAACGGCAGGCCGGATTGAGGCCTACCCCCAGTTCGGCAATATTATAGACGCCGGGATCTTCCTTAGCCTCCAGGTCGTCACGCAGCATCTGCGCCTGACGACCTCCCTGAATCGAGGTAATAAACCCATCCTTCACATGACATACGACCGGTTCTTCCAACAGGCCGATGCCAACATAAGGAATGCTGGCATTCGCCACAATGACCCCATTTGCCGTTCCCTCCAATGGAGAAACATTGGCCTCTACCGTGGGGACAGGCGAAAATTCCCCTTTTTCTACCATACAGGTCAGAGCGTTGTAACGGCGCCCCTTCGCGCTGAAGGTCAGGTCCGTCCCAAATGGAGTGCTGAGATGAACCGTCTCTGCTCCTCCGAGAGCCGAGGCTACTGCACGGCACTCCTTCCCCGCCGAAATGAAATCTGCCTGAAGGCCGCCCCGATACATCAGTTCTTCTGTAAACTGGGTGAGCATAATGCCGCGCGAACCCGCGGCACAGGCATTTTTTACCGCATGTGTATGGGTGATTGAGGTTTGCACACAGCAAACAAAGGCATCGCTTGCCGCCATCGCAGCTGCAATCAGCGCGGGCGGTTCCTGTCCATCGCGTTCACGCGGAATCATCGTAATGACCATCGGTATGGCACCGGCGGAAAATACGGCATTTGCCACACTCTCCGCAATTGCCATCTTGGAAAGCTCCGCCACAATCAATACATTCTCCCCAGGCTTTACCCCCAAGCACACCTCTGCAACGGTTTTGGCGCCCCGCGCCATCATGATCTCTTTCATCGCCATCCTCCTTCTATTTAGAAGCCTTGTGCATAAGACAGGCTTATTTACAATTTTATATATTCTATAGAATTTTTTGAAAAAGAAAATTTAACCACGCAACTTTGGGGTGATTAAATTTGAATTTTCCAGCCTTACTCTCCGGCTGGAGCACTTTCCTCTTTTGGAGAAAATTTTTCTTCAAGTTGCAGCGCATAGTAATAACCGTTATAAATATGCAGCGACAATGCTGCTACTGCCTGATCGATATTGCCCGCTTTTAGGGCACGCAGAATCATAATATGCTCCGACATAATTTCCTGTCTGCGTACTGCATCGTCGGCCGAAAAGTTCATTTCGCGCAGCACTACATCGTTGAGCTGATCTACAAATGCGATCAATTTAGAATTATTGCTGCCCTGTACCCAAAGCTGGTGCAAATTTGCATTGACATAAACCGTTGTGCTGACATCGCCGCTTTCCTGTGCAATGGCAATATCCTCTTCAATTTTTTGCGCCAACTGCTCCCCCATGTTCTGGTAAGCAAGCTTCAGCGCCAGCGTTTCGAGTGCCACCCGGCATTGTACAACATCCAAAATTTCTTCGGAGCTGTAGCACTGCACCACCGCCCCTTTCCATGGATCAATCCGAATCAGGCCTTCCATGGCCAGCATGCGAAAGGCTTCCCGGACCGGAGCGGGGCTCACATCAAGCATATTGGCAATTCGAACTTCCTGCAGCCGTTCGCCGGGCATGATGTCCCGGCTGAGAATCGATTCTTTAATCTGTTCATAGCATTTTTGACTTAAAGTTTGCCGGCTGACAGTCCCGATTGCCTTTTTCTTTTCCCTCATATTCAGCCTCCTGTATTCCCTTGATTTTTACTATAACCTGATTTTCTCTTTTTGACAATGATTTTTTAATATAAAAATCAATTTTCATTTACAATTAACAAGAAGTTTTTGTTCTTTATGTATGCTTTAACTGTAAATTATATATAATTTAGAATTATAATTTTAATCTATATTCAAATATACCCCATATTTGCGCATTTTACTTATCAATATGAATTTATTAATACTATTCTATAGAATATTGTTGACTTCATCTTTTCTTTGGACTATGATGTGCTTAAAGCAAGCGGTTCTGCTAAAAGCATTCATTTCACCGCAACTGCCCTATTTAATAACATGTACTTGCCCTACAGCCTTCTTGCGGAAAGGATGAGGATAAGAACAATGGATGGTTTTTTGGTAAAGCGTCCCGGATTTTTAACCACAGTTCAGGATAAAGGGCGATTTGGGTACCAATGGAGCGGGCTTTCTCCCGCCGGTGCAATGGATCTCCATTCCATGAGGCTTGCCAACCTTCTGGTCGGCAACGAAATGGATGAGGCGGCGCTGGAAATCACGATCATTGGTCCGACACTTGAATTTCACACAGACACTGTGATTGCGATTGCCGGAGCTGATCTCTCGCCCGTTTTGGACGGCGTTCCGCTTCCTACTTATCAGGCTGTGCCGGTGCACAGCGGCGCCATCCTTTCCTTTGGCGCTCGCAGGAGCGGCTGCCGCTGCTATTTGGCCGTTGCAGGCGGATTGGATATTCCACTCATTTTAGGCAGCCGTTCTACTCTGCTCAGAAATGCAGTGGGGGGCGTGAATGCAGAAGGACGGATGTTAAAAGCAGGAGATCAGATTGGATTTCGAAATCCTCCTCATTTTCTAAAGAATATAGCACTGCGTCAAATTGCCCCCGAACCGATTGACAGTGATACGGCAGTCCTTCGAATCATTCCCGGGCCGCAGGACTATTGTTTTACCGAAAAAGGGATCGACACATTCTTCAAAAGCAGCTACACAGTGACCGGCCTATGCAACCGTCAGGGATATCGTCTTGAAGGTGCTGCGATTGAACACTTCGGAAACGGAAATATTGTATCGGACGGCATCGCAATGGGCGCAATACAGGTTCCCCCAAACGGACAGCCGATCATTATGATGTCGGAACGGCAAAGCACCGGAGGATATCCTAAAATCGGTACTGTGATCACCCGTGACCTTCCGCGTGTTGCTCAATGTTTTTCGGGATCACATCTTTATTTCACACCGACTTCTATCGAAGAGGCGCAGTCGCTGCTTCGTGAGGAGATGCTTTTCTTTCTCCGGCTACAGGAAAAATTTTCTCGGCCTTTTGTTCGAATTTTTACTGCAACAATCGAAGGGCATTCTTACCGCGCAGTAGTAACCCCTATCACCCATGAAGGGAGTTCTGAATATGTCGGAAGAAGCTAAGGTCCTCCTCTGCGGCGACAGCGCTGTCACAGTTCAGTTTGGAGAGACTGCCAAGATCAGCATCAATCAAAAAGTTCGCGCTTTCGAGCAGCTCCTCTTGAAGAATAAGCCCCGCGGTATTCTCGAAACAATTCCGACCTATCGCTCACTGATGATATATTATGATCCGCTCACCCTTCAGATCGCGGATCTTCGGCAATATCTCCTGGAGTTGGCGGGATTTCTTTCTGACGAAGAGGTGCAGGCGGAAAATGAGGGCATTCGTGTTCCGGTGTGGTATCAGCCTCCGGGAAGCGAGATTGAAATGGTGGCAGAGTACGAAAATAAAAGTGTAGAGGAAATTGTCCGCATTCATACACAGCATGAGCACTACGTCTTTATGCTCGGCTTCACTCCAGGAAACGCTTACATCGGCTGTCCCCAAAAGACCTTTTCCATTCCTCGAAAATCCACCCCCACCGCAAGACCCTATGCCGGTTCAGTGGCTGTCTGGTCCAATCAAACTGGCATCGGCGGCGCGCTTACCTCACCAACTGGATGGTACAGTCTTGGGCGTAGCCCGCTGCTTCCCTATGATCCCCGCCGCAGTGAGCCTATTCTTTTCAAATCCGGTCAGTGGATCCAGTTCTATGCCATTGACGCAGACCAGTACACGCAAATTGAACACGAAGTACGGGAGATGCGCTATGTGCCAGAGCTGTATCAACATAAATAAAAAATCTATCAGAGGAGGAAGCTACCATGTTAACAGTGGACCTGAATTCCGATATCGGAGAGAGTTTTGGCAATTACCGCATCGATCAGAACGAAAAGCTGCTGGATATTATTTCTTCAGCCAATCTCGCCTGCGGTATGCATGCGGGGGACCCCATGATTATGAACGAAACAGTAAAAAAGGCGGCTGAAAGAGGCATTGGAATCGGAGCTCATCCGGGTTATCCGGATTTGCAGGGCTTCGGGCGCCGCTACATGGCAATGAGCTATCAGGAACTTTACAACTTTGTCCTGTATCAGCTTGGTGCACTCAGCGCTTTCACGAAAGTATATGGCGTAAAGATTCAGCATCTCAACCCTCATGGCGCGCTCGGAACTTTTGCCCAAAAAGATGAGGAAGCCGCGCGTGCTGTTGTCAAGGCCGCCTATGATTTTGACCCATCACTGATTCTTCCGGTGCATAATGAAAAGTCCTGGCTAAATCGGGTTGCCAAGGAATATGGGATGCGTACCGTAACCCGCAAATTTTTTACCGATCGCGCCTACACTGATGATGGTTTTCTTGTGCCTCGCGGAACGCCGGGCGCCATGATCGAGGATGAGGATTACGCGATCGAGAGGGTGATACACCTTATAAAAGAAAACAAATTGATTACGATCACGGGAAAAGAAATTCATATGGAAAGCCCGCAGATGATCATGATGCACGGCGATCAGCCTAAAGCCGTTTTGTTCGCGAGTCGTATGAAAGACGCTCTGACGCGCGAAGGAATCGCTATTCGAAATTTTGCGGACAGCTTGTAATCGCCGATAATAGGGCTTTGGTGACAGCTGTTCTGGTCATTTCAATCAGCAAAAAGCTGCACTGGCATCCCGTTTTTAACTTTCCTTTTTTGTTTCAATGCCTGCCTATTTGCTCGGCTGCTGTCACAAGTTATCTGTAAATTAGGCTTGCAGATTTCATGGGCGAATAAAATAGCTGCCGATAGAGACACGTTCCATGGCAGTCTCTGGACACTCTGCATTCCTGCTCTGCTATGATGCGCCCATACATGTGAGGCGGCAAAAACCGATTGAGGACGCTTTTGCCGGCCTGCAATAAGGAGATTACTTACAGCACAGAGAACCCCTTACTGCTCTATTGTAATGCTTCTTCATCGTCCAGGAAGATCAGATCAGGTGCATGCCGATAAACGCACCCCTGCTACGCTGCTCTCCCGTCGGCAATAGCGTTCAATTATAGCTGTTTCAAATGAGATGGCCTTGAATCCGGCGCCTTGCAGGTGATAAGACCTTGATTCATACGGAGCCGCCTGATCTCATCGACCTGTCTGATTCGCCGGAGGTCTGGCGAGCGTTTCTTCTATGCTGCTTTGGGACAATTATTTGATCCGTCTCGCTGTTATTCCTCGTTTCATACGGTTATCTTCGCAGACATGGCTTGCTTTCTCCTTTGGGAATGGTGTGTCTCACTTCGTTCAAACGGAGATCTGCAAACCATGTCTCATTTTGTCATTTCTATTTTGTGCAATTCATTCCGGCGTCAATACAAATACTTACAGCTTGTGTGAAGAAAAAAAACGTAGTATAATGGCATGAGATTCCCTTGCCCTCCAAGGGAACGTATGAGTTTTGTAAAATTTTACATAATAAGGAGAATCCCTCGTGCCCAATCTCAAATTTCGCCCCAAACACCGCCGCAAGCGCCGCGGCGCTCCTATTTTGGTCGGCGTCCTCTGCGCCGCCGTCTTTTCCGCTGCCGCTGCCGGAATCTGGCAGCTGAACAGCACCCCCGTCCAGGCCCTCAAGCCGCTGGAGCTGGATCCTTCGGTTGTCGCCGCATTCTCTTCGAGTCCGCAGGCCGTTGCGATTCAGGCGATCCCCTCATCTGAGCCGGAGCCGTCTTCGCAGGAACCTCTCCCGGAAGAAGCCTCTTCTGAGCCGGCGCAAAGCGCTTCCGGACAGAGTGAATCCGCACAGACGCCCGGCGCGCTCGAAGAACAGCCCCGGGTAACCAGTGCGTACTTCGACGATGCGGTTTTTATCGGCGACTCCATTACCACAGGCATCAAGCTCTATGATGTAATGTCCAACACTACCGTCCTTGCCTCCACTGGAATCGGCTTGGAGAACATTCTTTCAAAACCGGCCATCAAGTACGGAGAGGAAACCCTTACGGCGATGCAGGCACTCGCAAAAACCGGAGCCAGAAAGGTCTACATCATGCTTGGAGCCAACAGCATCCTCGGTGATCACGACACCATGGTCGGCCTTTACGGGAATCTGATCGACGAAGTGCGCAGAAACGCACCGGACAGCATCATCTATGTCCAGTCTGTCCTGCCGATCAACGAAGAAATTTTTCATGTCAAATACAACCCCAATACCGACAACAGCGATATTATGGACTTTAATACAAAGCTGGCCGCCCTCGCCGCCGAAAAGCAGGTATATTACCTCGATGTCGGTTCGGTCTTCCGGGATGAAACGGGAGGGATGCCCGCCGACTACACCCCGGACGGAATGCACATCAACTCGGCGCAGTACATCATGTGGTTTGATTACCTCAAAACCCACGCGATTGCCGCAGAATAAACGGATAAAAATGCCATCATACTGAAAAGGAGAAAGTTTTCCCATGAAGAAGCTCGCTGTTTTTGCGCTTTGCACGCTGATGATTCTCTCCCTGACTGCCTGCGGTTCCAAATCCGAGGCAAAGGAGCTGGACCTCGACGCCTTCGCCAAGCAGGTGATCGACTCCGTTGAATATGACGATGATATGGTCCAGCTCAACGAGCAGATCGCCTCGGAATATTACGGTCTTTCCTTCGACGGACTGGAACAATGGGTCGCTTACGGGTCGGGCACGGCGGCTACCACCAATGAGCTGATGCTGATGCGGCTCAAGGATGATGCGGCGGTTTCCGCCGCCAAGGAAGCGGTTCAAAAGCGGATTGAGGATCAGACCTCCAATTATGAGGGGTATCGCCCGGATGAATTGTTCCGGCTGGAAAATGCAGTGGTCGAGGTACGGGGAAGCTATCTGCTTTTCTCGATCTCCCCGGATAACGACACTGTGACGAAGCTCTTTGAAGATGCCCTCAAATAAGCAGGAGGCAGCAGCCGGTCGTATTGGGTCCGGCCGCCGCGTTTTCCCCGCATGGTGCCGCTCGCTCTGCTTGCAGAGCGACACTGCAAACTGAAAAGGAGCTGCGGTATGGTTTTTGAATGTAGCGCCATTATCCTGATTATTTTGATTCTTTCGGTTCTGATTCTGCGTTCCGGCAGCCGAAGCGGCTGGGGCGTTGCAGTACTGCCGCTGCTTCTTGTGCCTGCCGGCCATATCGCCGGGAACTGGCTGGTTCCGCCGTTTTCCCGCCTGATCCCCGCCGACACGCCCGCCACTTGGATCGGATTTGAGCTGATCACTCTGGCAATTACCTGCCTTCTGCTCGGACTGATCTCCTATAAGATCAAACGGCGCAGCGCCAAGCTTGCCTATCTGGTGGTCTGCGGTGGATTCTCGGCTATCCTGACCTGTGTGCTGATTGTACGGACAGTTCTGTAGCCCGCCCGCGGAAAGGGAAGGAACGCGAAGCCGGAACGTGATTCGAAACCACGCCAGATGATGCGGTTCTTTCCCCTGCGGGGAGGGAAGGCATACATGATGGAACAACGCCGCGCATCTTCGGAAAGTACAGTTTTGCATCTCCTCGGGAAGGGAGGACGCTTTAAGGCGCCCTCCCTTCCTCTTTTCTGAAGAGGGAGCAACGCAGCATCCCGGTGACGCCCAGCACCGGGATGCAGAGCAGAAACCACAGCAGAAAGAACGGCAGGCAGATCTGCCCCCAAAGCTGCATAGGCATCCGGGAGTAGTCCCAAACACCCCATCCAAGCGCGAGGTTTACCACGCATCCCACCGCAAACTCGACCGCGGTTACCGCAAGCGCCCCTGCAAAGCAGCGCCAAAGAAGCGGGCGGCGAGAAAAATGGGTGTCAATCTGGTAGAGCAGAAAAAAGCAGATTCCGCCGGTCACCGCCATGCTCCAGTGGGTGTATCCCCGCCAGGAAAGCTCCAGCAGGCAATAGCCGAGCGATCCAATGGTATAGAGGATCGCCGCTTCTGCAATTCTGCGTCTGGCCATCCGTATTCCTCCCCTGCAAGACAATCCGCTCAAGAGTCTTCCCCGCTTCACAAAAAACATGAGCGGAAAGATCAGGAACAGCCAGATACAATTTGTCAAAATGTTTCAATCCGCATCCTTCAGGCGGGCCGCCAGTCTGGCCGGAACCATCAGTTTTTTTACCGGCGGTATCTCAAAGCACATTGAAAAGTATTTCTCCCGCACTGCTTCCCTGCCACCCGTAAGTGGGTGGTGTTCCGCAAAGCTTCCGCTGAATGTCGGCTCGGTTTTATGTCCCTTATATTCTGATTGGCGCGGCGTTTGTCATTTGCCAGCCCAGTTTTGTATTGCACCTTGCGGGATGCTTATCATTTACCGACTCAAATTTTATCCCCTTTTGCCCCGGGTTTGGAATTGATCTGCTTGCTTCCATATCCCTCTTTGCCCGGCACTTGGATCGAACCCCCTTGATGCGGCGCTGTCTTCAGTGAAACCAGAGGCTTCCGGAGCTGCCCCCTCAGTTCCATTAAAGGGACATGAAAGTAAACAAACCAAACCACGCGTTAAACGCGTGGTTTGCATCAGCCTTAAAAGGGCGGATTACCGGCCGCCCTTTTAA
>Ga0129317_1002323_pt1 | contig 11152 bp, 10 predicted proteins | sample Cm1ome_FD_94430 | JGI IMG/M metagenome (GOLD analysis project Ga0129317, IMG submission 94430) | Eastern black-and-white colobus group fecal microbial communities from Wisconsin, USA - Cm1105 metagenome | ecosystem: Host-associated > Mammals > Digestive system > Large intestine > Fecal | place...
ATATTTCTACCGCATTTTTACCTTTATTTCGATAAAATTTTTGGTCTCTTCGGAGGCGTTTTATAAACTTTTATCACAGCAGTTCAACTGCTGATTGGAATTATTAATTAATCAATTAGACTTTATCATACTAGCCGAGACCCCCAAACAAAGGAAACATGAGAAAATGAAAAGCGTATCAATAAAAATGTTGTTCAAAGCTCCCAAAATAACAATATTAAAAACACTTGCAAATAGCATAAGTGTTCCATTACTCAAAGACTGACGTTTAATTGCCCGCAAGCATAAAAAAACAAATTGCATCAGTATTATTATATATATAACTAGAGGTACAACACCAAAATCATATAAGATTTCTAGAAAATCGTTATGGGCAGGTACGCCATTCAAAACGGATATTGCTGAACGATACCCATGACCAAACATTTTATCCCATAATGAAGAATTCTCAAAAGAACTTAATAAGATATCATATAAATCAATTCGCCCACTTCCACTATCTTCCTTTATCCCTTGAAATCGTAATAGAATATTATCAATTACTTCCGAATTATTAGCAACAAACCAACACAGAGCCACCGATAGTCCTAAAAAAACTCCAACGCTCTTGAAAGATGGTTTTCCACTCTTATTAAATTTTGAATATTGCAAAAATAATAATATCAAACTTATAGAATATACTATAAGAATTGATCTTTTGGCAGAAAACGCGCAGATTATTCCCACTAATACAACAGTAATAATCTTATAAGCATCCTTTTTAAAACAAAATGCTAACGGGAAAAGAAGTATTACAAAAAAAAGCGAATCTGGATCCACTAACATAACGGAAAGATATCTGTAGGCAATGTAAAATATGGGCAAAATTAACAACAATATCCATAAATTACTATAGTTTCCGTCATTGTCATATAATGTACAGTAAAGGGATTGCCCCAATATGTATCCAATTGGAATGGCTAGAGTATGGAGCACATTCTTTATTGCAGCATTCGTACTAGCATGTAAAATGTCTGGTATCTGCGTAAGGAATAATACTATGGAAAAAAAAATAATTGTTTTGCGATTTTTTTTGTTTACGAGAGTTATTTGCGAATTACTTATAAATAAAGAACTTATCAGAAATAACAACATCAGTACATAAATACTATAATTCGATGCTTCTCCAGTGACATAATACTCAAAATTAAAGTGAGATAACACACAAAAAGACATCGCAATTATAACATATAGGAATACAAGTGCTTTATTTTTCATTTTTCATTATTGATTTTTTTGTATAGAAAAAATAACTCGCAAGCATAAATATAAAATAAACAGATGCGGACAGAATCCTTGTTACTATTGCGCCATTAATTTTCCAAAAATACACTAGCAAAACGTTTCCCAAAACAGTTATAAAGCCACACGCAAAAGCTCCGTTTCTTATATACTTCCCTTGACCATGAGCCCCAAGAAAGCGATTAAACAAATCTCCTAATCCATTAATACTAGTCGCAATCGCCAGAAAAGCAGCATAAAGACCAACGGAAGAGTAACTATCATCATACAGGAAAGCAACAATATACTTGATTAAAAGAATAAATAACAAACAACTCGCAAAAGTTAACATAAAAGAAGATGTCAATACTTTTTTTTCTATTTTCCGTTGAGATGCAAACTGCTTAAAAAATGTGGTTCCAATAATCATCGGCAACATAGATAAAGGTGCAGCCATAGTCGCAGATAATGTATAAAAGCCCACATTGGAATTATCGATACAGAACTTTCCAAGCGTTATACCCGCAATATATTGAGTTGACACTGCAACCAAAGAACCCAAATATACATTAAAACCATAATGCCGGTTTTCTCGAAATAACACTAATAAAGAATCCTTAAGATTTGAAAACTTTGGTTTTGTTGAAAATATTAAGATTATATATATAACCACTCCAATACCATCATATAATAACAACATTTTAGAGGATGACGCCCCCCAGTATTTGTAAACAAAGAATGCAACAATACAATATAATCCAGGGGGTAATAATCTTGCTATTGAAATCCTTCCAATATGATTATCTCCTTGCCCTACTGTGTTTATATAGTTAAGCATAAGCGAATATCCACATACTGGGATTGCCAGAAATAATAAATTCGCTTCTATTGGGAGTACATTACAAAATCCTATAATGAGCAAGGCAACCATAAGTAAGCTTATAGCAATACCTAAGATAAAGCACATCGCCCCTCGAATATTTCTAGATTGTTCCTCATTTTTTGACAATGCAAGCAATCTACTACCAGACGTAAAATATCCAAAAAGAAGTAATGAAGTAATAAAGTCAATTATATTCTGAACATATCTGTAGTCTCCATATTCAGATGGAGCAAGAGCTCTCGTGTTCACAACTGAGTTCAAAATTCCAAAAGCTACCCCAAATACTGATGAACTATAAAGCAAAATAATTTGTTTTTTTGCTTTTGATATTTTTAACGTTTTGTTAAGCATTAAATTTAGTTTCAGTTAAATATTAAATCGCACCCTCCAAACAATACTTTTTTTGAAGTTTATTATAAATCACCCATCAATAAGTTGTCTTCCTATAACGCTGTTTATAAAATCGATTATTTTTTTACTTTCTTTAAGATAATTGAACTTTTCTCGTGCAACAATTCTACCTTTTTCACCAATTTCTTTTGCTTTTTGAGGATTCTGTATTGCCCACAACATATTAGCCGCAAAAGTATCGATATCCCCACAATCCGACATAAGGGCCGACTCCTTGTCCGTTAAAAACAGTGGAATATCTCCTACTTTTGTAATTACAACTGGGTTCCCTGTCAATAAATACTCTCCTAATTTCGTTGGAAATCCATATGTGTTCTGAATACTATTTGGTCTTTCAAGTGCTAATATTTCAGCATTAGTTAGTAATTGAGGAATTTCAGCTGCAGGAACTGTTCCAGTAAACACTACGCGATTAATAATGCCTAATTCTTCAGCTAATCTGTAGTTCTCAGAATCATTAGATGGAGCATTTCCAATAATGTAAAGCTTATATTCCGGACATTTACTTGAAATAATTGCAAAAGACTTTAATAATAAATCTACACCATCCTTACGATTTGCACCATTGCCGCAATATGCAATATATTTCTCAACACCCTTTTGTTTTATCACATTTGTAAATCTTGACTCATCTACAACCATATTAACTATTTGTATTCTATCATGACTTACCCCGCTACTTTCAAAGAAGTCAGACAGTGCTTTTGATATTGGGAAAACGCCATCTGCTTTGATACATGATTCAATATAATGTTCTCGAAAAAACTTAAATCTGCTAATATGATAAGCAGCTGGATGTTCTGTTCGTTCATGAAAAACTTTAATTCCTTTTCGTCGAACTAAAAAATAAAGATATTCAGAGCATCCAAGAAGTAAAAGAACATCTCCCTTTTTAAGTGAAAAGAAAAACTTTCCATAAGAAAAGACCATATTTAAATTTCGTAGAAATCGATTCTTGAGAAAACATTTACTCCATAAGTAATTAACCGTAATGCCTGAAAACTCTTGTTCCATGTAGCTACCATTGGCATCAGGCATAATATAAACCAATTCCGCTTTTACTCCTAACTCAGAAAAACCTCTAAAAAAGGACATATTATGGTTTGAATATGCTTGATTTGGAGAGTATCCATCACATAATATGTAAAACTTACCCATAATAAAAATCAATATTGTCCCATACGAGACACTTTAAATCTATTAAATTGCACTATTACTTGAGATTTACAGGAACAGTTTCCCATTATCCTCGTTCCATTTGTCAATGATTATCTGCGCCAGATGCTCCTCCTCTATGATAGCACCTAAGGAGTGAATGGCAATTCTATATACTTCTGCTTTGAACATAACTGAGAGCTTCATGATTCATGTTTCAAGTTGATCGCTATCGCTTCTCAAATCGAGTTTCAACACCTTAACTTTGGCAATGCAAACATCAATAAATATAGCGTCCAAGATTCGACAGATGCGTTCCTGGTCACTCTGTTGTAGGGCATTGTTTTATAAATGGCTCCCGCTTCTTTGAGTGCCTTACCTTTTTCAATCGCCCAATAAGCAATGTTCAACGCAAGTCTCTTTTATCTAAACACGTTCAATACGGCTGTTGATTACCACGACGTAAGAAAGAAGTCTCATCGCATTGTCCACTTCCTGTTCGGCTACGGGGAAATGGACATCATCCAAATAATATGGAATTATTGTCGCCGGTATTGGTTGTGAGAGCAAAGTTCCATCAAGCAAGTCATCTGCATATTTTATCTGCTCTTTCATCTTCGTAATGAGCGTCTGAATATCATTAGATGTGAAGTCAAGGACAAAACCATTTATTGGAGCACACTTCTTCTCTGCCACTTTCATACAGCCGTCTATGCGTATCCTACGACTGAACTCGTGAGTTGTCATGAAACCGGGACCAAACTGTCCTTCAGCATTAGGGTCTTCCTTTCCGGCTGATGATACTTGCTTGATAAGAGAGGTGGAAGTGTCGTAGATAAATGACTTTCCATTATGTGAGAACACCAATCTGTAATCATTCAGTTCTATGCTCACATGACCATGTTCGGAAAGGTCACGCGAGTTCTATAGCAATTCCCACACAGCCCCGCTTGCGGTATTATCATCAAAATGGTCTATCCCCTCCAATATCTTCTGGCAGTGTTGCTTGAAGTCTTGCTGTCTGCTCTGGATGTTTTGCTTTCATATGGCTTCATTCTGATCTTCTATCATCAGATAGTTCCTTTTTGGACGTTGTTCTTTCTTCTATATAATTGGGTTTCACGATAAATGAGTAGATATCATCCCCTTTAAACTCTATCTCGTCATTTGCTTCAAGCAATTGAACACATTCAATGGGATGTCTCTCTCCACATGGACCACATATTAGTACATAGGTTGAATCATCTTCTAATGACTTGTCATATGAATAGAACCCCTTACGTGCCATATCAAGGAAAGTAGAGAGGTATGCTGCCTTGACATCATAGTCAATGAGTAGTTGCTTTTGTGCCTCGTTGGCGGACAATCGTTCATTCACATAATTATTATTGATGAAGAATTCTCGATTCTCGGCAGCTTTAAGCATAGATACCATCGCCTGTTCCTGGCGCAAACGCCTGACATCATTGACGAAATCGGGCAGGCGACCACCATTCGATGCCACATGTATGCATCTGTTATGGGTACGAAAGAACCAATCAATGTCGCGTGTTTGCTGATAAGCTTCTGAATATTTCATTGCAAATTAGGAAATGTATCTAAACAATTTTGACATGTTGGTATAACCTCCATCGTTCTTGGACGCTTGGCCTCAGAAAAGAATACTTCTTTCAACTGCATATCCTTATGCATATCATTATGAAAGCTATTCATCGTGCTATTAGCAGCATGTGGTTCTGCGCAGTGTCCTATTATGTTATTATGCCTCATATCCCCTATCTTCTTACCTCGTTCCAAACTATTTAGTTTATTCGTCAGTACAACGTTATAGGATGATGCATAAGCAGCGCGTGAGTAGTTGGAACGAGTATAGCCCCCATTAATATCAAAACTTGTGACTGCGACTGCAGGATAGTCCCAAATAACATTGGGCTTATACGATGTCTTGCTACTACCTGTTTTCTTGCAAGCCTTCATGTAAGCATTGCGAGTTACAAGCACTTTGTCATTGACAAGATGCCGACAATAATGGTCGTTGGTCCTATTTCTTGAAATAAGTATGTTATTGTTTGGTCTCATTGATATTATATAATAATAAATAGACGGTTTTATTATCTCCGGTGTAAAGTTCCTCGTGAGAGTCAGTGTATTTCTGTGATATATCTTCAGCAGCATTATTCCCTTTGAAAAACAAAACTAAGGTTTATTAGAATACTATATCTGAATGTAAGAGACTGTTTATTAGCCAGTACTCCGAGACCATTCGACTTGCTTTTTGCTTACAATCTACCATCAACAATGCTGCGGTCAATGGTACACTTCACATCGAAGATGACATGGTTGGGCCTAAGCAGATCGGGCACATCCATCCCCTCAAACTCCTTATGTGCCACAGCAGCAATGGCAGCATCGAACTTCTGCGTTGGTAGCTCGTTCACGACCTGGATGCCGTACTCATGCTCCACAATGGCGGGGTTTGCCCATGGGTCATAAACGGTAATGTTGAGGTTGTACTCTTTTAGGGCCTTGTAGATGTCTATAACCTTGGTGTTGCGCACATCGGGACAGTTTTCCTTGAAGGTGAAGCCAAGGATGATAATATCAGAATTGAGCACCTGGATGCCTTTCTTCAACATGAGCTTGATGGTCTCGGTAGCGACATGCTCACCCATACCGTCGTTCATGCGACGACCGGCAAGGATAATTTCAGGGTTATAGCCGTGACGCTGAGCGCACTGTGCCAGATAGTACGGGTCAACACCTATGCAGTGACCACCCACAAGACCAGGACGAAACGGCAAGAAGTTCCACTTAGTGCCAGCAGCCTCCAACACGTCGAGGGTGTCAATACCCATCTTGTTGAAGATCTTGCTCAACTCGTTCACAAAAGCGATGTTGATATCACGCTGGCTGTTCTCAATCACCTTGGCAGCCTCAGCAACTTTAATGGTAGGAGCCAGGTGGGTTCCTGCTGTGATGACACTACTATAAACCTCGTTGATGTACTTGCCAATCTCAGGGGTAGAACCTGATGTAACCTTCTTGATATGCTCCACAGTGTGCTGCTTGTCACCCGGATTAATACGCTCGGGGCTGTAGCCACCATAGAAGTCCACATTCATCTTCAAACCAGAAACTTTTTCAACTACAGGGATGCACTCATCTTCGGTAACACCGGGATAGACGGTACTCTCATACACCACCACGTCACCCTTGCTGATGACCTTACCAACGGTGGTGCTGGCACCAACAAGAGGAGTCAGGTCGGGGTTATTGTCAGCATCCACGGGAGTAGGAACGGCAACCACATAGAAGTTGCAGTCACGAATCTTTTCAATGTCGCTGGTGCAGATAAAGCCGTGATTGTTGATAGCATCCTGCAGGATGTCATCGGCCACCTCAAGGGTAGCATCGTGACCGGCCATCAGCGCGTCGCAACGCTTCTGGTTCATGTCGAAACCTACGGTCTTGTACTTGGTTGAAAACAGGCGGGCAAGGGGCAGTCCCACGTAGCCCAGGCCAATGACACAAATCTTTGTCTCTTTCATCGTTATAATCACTTTACTATAATAATAACTTATTTTATCTAGTTATTGTGCTCTAAAGGTTATTTTTATACCAATCAATCGCCTCGGCAAGTCCTCGTGCAAAATCGTATTGCGGGTCATAACCCAGGAGTTGCTTTGCCTTGCTGATATCGGCATTGCTGTGCTTGATGTCACCTGCACGGTCGGGACCGAAGTGAGGTTCGATGTTCTTACCAAGTGCCTTGGTCAACTCATAATAAATGTCAATCAAATATTCACGCCCACCGTATGCTACATTGAAAGCTTCGCCGCTAGCCTCATCGGGAGCTAGACATGCTTTAAGGTTTGCCTCAATCACATTTTCAATGTAAGTAAAGTCACGGCTCTGCTTGCCGTCACCGTTAATGGTAGGCTGCTCATCGTTCAAGAGTTGCTTGATGAACTTGGGAATCACAGCAGCGTAGGCACCATGAGGATCTTGACGACGGCCAAAGACGTTGAAGTAGCGGAGACCAATGGTCCTAAGGCCATAGTACCTATGATACTGCTTACCCCACTCCTCATCGCAACGCTTGCTGAGAGCGTAAGGACTGAGTAAGTTACCCTCTACACCTTCTTTCTTAGGCAGGTGCACTTCGTCTCCATAAACACTGGAGCTGCTAGCATAGACAAATGTTTTCACGCCTTTTTGTCTTGCAGCTTCCATCATGTTCAACGTACCTTGGATGTTATTGGCACAGTAAAACAACGGCATCTCAATGCTGCGGGGAACGCTGCCCCAGGCTGCCTCGTTCAAAACGTAATCTACTCCCTCGCAAGCCTTCATGCAGGTATCAAGGTCTTTGATGTCGCCTTTTATGAACTCGTAGTTCGGGTTTCCCACAAAGAGGTCCACGTTAGATTGTTTACCAGTACTCAAGTCATCAAGACAACGCACCTTGTAACCCATATTTAGGATTGCCTCGCAGAGGTTAGAGCCTATAAAACCTGCCCCGCCTGTCACCAAGAACAGCGAGTTCTTTGGAAACTGTAATTCTTTGTATAACATATTAATAATAACTTTCAATCTTTGTGTGCCAAATTTTCAAATATTCATTCACATAAAACTCCGTTGCTGTTTGATGTATTCCTCAACGAGAATACGAAGTATCTCATTTGAGCAATCTACTGATATAGGTATTTCATGTGCCATGCCAGACTACTTTGAAACGTTATGGATTCCTGCCAGTTCATTCTGAATATACTCCAGACTCGCAATTTTAGCCTTCGTCTCCTCAAGATTCAGACGATAAGTGTTATCCGAGTTAAATTCGTCGATAGTTACGGCCTTCTTATTGCCTTCGGTAAAAAACTTATCGTAATTCAGAGTACGGTTATCTGCCGGAACACGATAGAAGTTACCCATATCTTCCGCTTTAGCACATTCCTCCTTAGTAAGAAGGGTTTCGTACATCTTCTCTCCGTGACGAATACCGATTACCTTTATGTCTTCTTTCTTTCCACCGAATAGTTCACATACGGCCTCGGCCTGAGTACCTATCGTACAAGCAGGCGCCTTTTGAACGAGAATGTCTCCGTTCTGTCCGTGTTCAAAGGCAAAGAGGACCAAATCTACAGCTTCTTCAAGGCTCATAATGAAACGAGTCATATTAGGCTCGGTAAGAGTTATAGGATTACCGCTTCTAATTTGGTCTATCCAGAGAGGAATTACAGAGCCACGCGAGCACATCACATTACCATAACGAGTGCAGCATATTTTCGTATTTCTAGAATTACGGCTCTTGGCCACAGCTACCTTTTCTTCTATGGCCTTTGTGATTCCCATAGCATTTATAGGATATGCTGCCTTATCTGTTGAAAGACATATTACACACTCCACGTTGTTTTCAATAGCGGCAGTCAGCACATTATCCGTACCTATGACATTTGTCTTAACAGCTTCCATCGGGAAGAACTCGCAACTCGGGACCTGCTTCAAGGCTGCCGCGTGGAAGATATAATCCACACCAGGCATCGCGCTGCGACAGCTCTCAAGACTTCTGACATCACCTATGTGGAATTTGATTTTAGATGCAAATTCAGGATACTTAGCCTGATACTCGTGACGCATATCGTCTTGTTTTTTCTCATCACGGCTAAAAATTCGAATTTCCTTAATGTCCGTAGATAAAAAGCGGTTAAGTACCGCATTGCCGAAGCTACCTGTACCTCCGGTAATCATCAGTGTCTTTCCTGCGAAAATGCTCATAACTATTGGATATATTTATTATTTCAAACTATACTTTGTAATATTGCTTAAATTATATGAACTATACTTAAACACGAAGACTGTCAAGCTCCACTCAATCTCTTCTAAAAATATCTCTCGTGTATACTTTTTCCTGTACGTCGTTAAGACACTCGTCGTAGCGGTTCGCTATGATGGCCTGGCTTGAGGCTTTGAATTCGGCGAGGTCGTTTACTACCCTGCTTCCGAAGAAGGTCGTACCATTTTCGAGGGTTGGCTCGTAGATGATGACCTCGGCACCTTTAGCTTTTATGCGCTTCATAATGCCCTGGATAGCGCTCTGGCGGAAATTAGTCGAATGAGACTTCATCGTCAGCCTATAAACGCCTATCGTTACCGGCTTTCCCGTTCGCTCGGCTGAGCCGTACTGGTTGTTACTATAGTAATCGTACCACCCTGCCTTTTTCAGCACTTGGTCCGCTATAAAGTCCTTTCGGGTGCGGTTACTCTCGACTATCGCACCGATAAGGTTCTCGGGAACGTCGGCATAATTGGCCAGAAGCTGCTTCGTATCTTTCGGCAGGCAGTAGCCGCCATATCCAAAGGATGGGTTGTTGTAGTGCGTGCCGATTCGCGGGTCGAGTCCCACTCCGTCGATAATCGCTTTCGTGTCAAGTCCTTTCATCTCGGCGTAGGTATCGAGCTCGTTAAAGTAGCTGACGCGTAGCGCGAGGTAGGTGTTCGCGAATAGCTTTACGGCTTCGGCTTCCTTAAGACCCATAAATAGGGTCGGAATGTCTTGCTTTACTGCGCCTTCCTGAAGAAGTCGTGCGAAGGTATGTGCTTCTTCTTCGTTTTCCGTAGTTCGTCCTACTATGATTCGACTCGGATTAAGGTTATCGTAAAGAGCATTGTCTTCCCTTAGGAATTCCGGGCTGAAAAGTAGCTTTATTCCATTATGTTTTTCAATAAGGTGTGCGCTGTAACCTACCGGAATGGTGCTTTTTATAACTATAAGCGCTCCGGGATTTACCGCCAAGACCTTCTCTATTACATCTTCTATCAGATGTGTATCGAAGAAATTACGCTGCGGATCGTAGTTCGTCGGTGTCGCCACCACCACTATGTCGCTATCGGAATAGGATTCTTCGCTCGCCACCTCGGCCTTTAGTCTTAGTCTTCTTTCGGACAGGAATCCTTCTATGAATTCGTCATCGAAGGGACATTTCCCTGCATTTATCTGGTCGACCTTATCCTTTACTACATCTACGAGAGTGACATCGTGATGCTGCGAAAGAAGAACCGCTATGCTCATTCCCACATAGCCGGCCCCCGCCACCGCGATCTTAATGTCTTCAAATTCTCGCATAGTATAATAATGTTGTTAATCTATTTCTCTAAAACTCCCCGTTCATAACTGCACGCGTCTGAACATAACTTGGCTCATAGTATGCGCCGGTGTTGTAATCATCTATGATATCGCAGACCGGCGAATTGTAGACGGAGACTATAGTCTTCGGGAGATTGTCTTCGCTATCTAATGACTCTATCAATCGGGCATAAACCTTTCCCATTTCCGTAGTGGAAGGTACTTTGTCTGTATATTCCGGGTCTACGTCCGTCACGTCGAAATCGCCTTTTTCCAGTGAGTATTTCTCTATCCATTCCGCTTCCACCTGCTCCGGATTC
>Ga0129317_1002324_pt1 | contig 11145 bp, 8 predicted proteins | sample Cm1ome_FD_94430 | JGI IMG/M metagenome (GOLD analysis project Ga0129317, IMG submission 94430) | Eastern black-and-white colobus group fecal microbial communities from Wisconsin, USA - Cm1105 metagenome | ecosystem: Host-associated > Mammals > Digestive system > Large intestine > Fecal | place...
CGCTCCTCAAAGACCTGCCTCGCATCCGCTGACGACAGAGTGGGAACCTTCAGTTCCGCAAGCAGAAGCCGCGCGCCCGCCGCTCCGTCTCCGGCCGGAAAAAGCAGCCCGCTGCGTCCCGGCAGCGCAATTTCACGATTCCCGGTCACATCGGTTGCAATCACCGGAACTCCGGCGCGCAGCGCCTCAAGCGGCGCGTAGGGCATCCCCTCATAGCGCGCGGTCGAGAGATAGTAATCCAGCTCCCCCACCAGCCGGTCGGCATCGGGCAGAAAGCCCGGCAGCAGCAGCCGCTTCTGCAAGCCAAGCTCATCCCGCTTTTGCCGCAGCTCCTCCGCCATTGGGCCGTCGCCAATCCAGACAAAGGAGACGCGTGCCTTCTTTTCGGCCGCCTTCTTCACGATTTCGAGGAAGGTCATGGGGTCCTTCTGGCTGTCAAGCCGCGCGGCACATCCGACAAGCGGCGCCGCATCCGGCATCCCAAGCATCGGACGCAGCCGGTTTTCCCGCTCCGGCGCTTCCTCCACGCCGTTATAGATGACGCGGAATTTTCCGGGGAGATCGATTCCGGCCCGAAGCGCACAATCCCGTTCCCCTTCGGAAACAGTCAGGGTCGCGGTGGTTGCCATCCGGCTCAGGGCGCGCTCGATTCGGCGGTAAAACTCCCGTTTGCCTGCGGAAAGCGCCGGGTTCTCAAAGCTGTAGGCATGAGGGGTATAAAAGACCGTCCTGACCCCGCAGATCATCGCGGCCAGCCGCCCCAGCGCGCCGGCCTTGGAGCTGTGGCAGTGCAGGACGTCGGGGGAAAAGGCGCGGACCGCCCGGACAATTCCAGAGAGCGCCTTCGCATCCCGCACCGGAGACAGCTCCCGGCCAAGGGCGGGCAGCGCGAAAAGCTCGACTGTCCCGGTGAGCCGGGGAAGCGCATCAAGAAAGCAGGAATCCGCACGGTCGGTTCCGTAGACCAGTCCAAGGGAAAAGCGCGCGGGGTCCAGGCCCTCCAGCAGGTCCAGAAGATGCCTTCTCACTCCTCCGCCGGTCGCCTCGGCGACCATCAGCACTTTAATTTTCCGCGGATTACTCACTGCGGTTCACCACCCCTCGTGTCAAAGTCAGCAGCAGGATCTTGATGTCAAGCAGAAAGGTCCAATGCTCGATGTAGTCAATGTCGCATTTGATCCGCTCAACAATCGAGGTGTCTCCCCGCCAGCCCCTGATCTGGGCCAGTCCGGTAATGCCGGGCCGGACCAGATGCTTGAGCATGTAGAGCGGAACCTCTTCCTTAAATTTTTCGACAAAATAGGGGATCTCGGGGCGCGGACCAACCAGGCTCATATCCCCGCGCAGAACGTTCCAGAGCTGCGGCAGCTCGTCCACGCTGTACTTGCGCATCCAGCTTCCGAAAGCGGTGCGGCGGTCATCCTCTCTCGTGCTCCATGCCGTCTTGTCCGCGCCATTCTGTTCGGCCTTCATCGAGCGGAACTTATACATCAAAAAGGGACGCCGGTTCAGGCCCACCCGCTCCTGCCGGTAAAAGACCGGACCGGGCGAGGTAAGCTTGACCAGAAGCGCGACAACCAGCATCAGCGGCGAGAGGACCAGCAGCAGGCCCAGCGAGCCGCAGATGTCAAAGCACCGTTTGCAGAAGCTGTTCATAAAGCTGTCGAGCGGGATGCGCCGCAGGTTGATCAGCGGCATTCCCTCAAAATCCTCGACATAAAGCCTGGCCGGGATGTATTTATCAAAAAAGGGGAGCAGACTGGAAGTAACCCCTTCCTTCTCGCAGATCTCCAGCAGGTGCTGCAGGCGCGGATAGTCCTCATAATCGAGCGAGATCACCACCTCATCCACCGGATGATCCGCCAGATAGTTCTCAAACTCGGCCAGGGAGCCGAGACAGGGAACCGCCTCTTCGAACCGCTGCGGCCCTCCGTCATGAAAATAGCCGTCGATATAGCAGCCGAGCGCCTTGTTGGAGATCGCTCTGCGGCAGAAGTTCGCGGAATTTTCATTCCATCCGACCACCAGAAAGTGCTTCAGATTGCGCCCCGCCTTGCGCATGACACGCAGAATTTTGCGCAGCGTAACCCGCAGCGCAAGACTGAAGATGGTGTTAATGACGGCAAAGAGCAGCAGCACCGAGCGGGAGGAGTGGACCTCTTTGCTCAGATAGGAAAGGACGAAAAGCAACAGTAAGCCGCAAAAATTAGCCTGAATAACCTTGCCCGCCTCATTGATGATCCGTTTCCTCCGAAAGGAGGTGTACAGATCAAAGGCACGGTAAAGCAGCAGATAAACCGGAACTGCCGCCAGCATCATCCGCAGGTAAAAGGAAAGCGGAACCTGATGACCATAATCTCTCTGTCCCAGAAAACGGATCAGGTAGGCCAGCGGCATCGCCGAAAAGCAAAGCGCCGCATCGGTCAGCACAAGAATCAGATTCAGAGCCTTTTGATTTTGACGGATCAAAATAAACCCTCCGATCGAACAGAAAAGAAGCATCCGCCGCCCCGGGAGGACAGCTCCGGACAGCGGCGGACAGCTCCGCGCACCGAAGCTGTCCAGCTCAGGCCGCGCATTCCGTTAAAAGATGGTGGTATACGGAACCAGCAGCAGGCGGTTGCCCACCACGAGGAAGAGATAGTAGAGCCAGCCGATAAAAAGGATAAAGCCCATTGCACTGTAATACAGGGTCATCTCGTCGCGCAGCTGCCCCTTGAGCTGGGTGTATTTTGAGGATGGCTTACGTCCCCGGCCCTCCGCCTTGAGCCGTTCGAGTTCAGCCAGCTTGTCCGGCATCGGTCCGGACGCATTGAGGATTTCCGGCAGGAGCAGCACCGCAACCGGCAGGAAAATAAGCGCCAGCCTTTGGAAAATAAAAGACTTCAAGGTGAGAAGAAACAAGAAGCAGGCATAGGCGGAAAAGTTCATCAGCGGAAGATTCCCGGGATTGCGCCGGAGCAGCCGTTTGTGAAGCAGCAGCACCGCGAGGAACAGCAGCATCGGGACAACCGCCGTCTGAATATCACGGCCGACCGCGCGGTAGTAGTTGTCGGCGGTATAGATCTTGTAGATGAATTTAGTCACAAAATCGAGGATCGGGTCGGTGAAGATCAGCAACACAACGGTGCCCGCGGCATATGCGGAGACCGACTTCCAATTGAAGGGAATCCATGCCAGAACATAAAGCGGCACAAGAATCCAAAGGCTCTTGTGAATGGTCGCGGCCAATGCAACAATCAGGAAATAAGGAACCGGACGCTTTTTTTGCAGCCAGGGCATCGCCAGAAGGGCGATGCAGATGGCAAGCTGCTGACGCAGCGTCACCATTGTGTAGCCGAAAAAGCCAAAGCTCACAAATGTGAAGATGCAGATCCAGACCGAGGATGAATAAAACCACGCCAGCGCGGCGGTCAAGCCGATGGCAAGTGCCGCCTGCACAGCAAAAAACACGGTCGGACTATCCGAAATACGAGAAATCAGATAGACGAGCAGGCTGTAGCCCGGCTCGCTGCGGTAGACGTTTTCAGCGCTCCACAGAAAAGAAATATCGCTTGCCGCCATCCGCTCAAAGTAAGGCAGGTAGTAGAGCTTGTTGTCCACCCCCACCGTAATTCCGCGCAGCGAAGACATCGCAAACATCACAGTACAGGTGACAAGCAGAAAGAGCAGATCGCTGCGCCGCGACTTCCTCAGTTCACAGAAAAGGAAGCCTGCCGCAGTGACAAAAAACAATAAAAGGAGATATGGTGCCATCCTGTCATTCCTCTCATCCCGTTTGATTCTCTGGCATCCGCCAGCGGGCAAACAAAATAAGCCGGTAAAGCCTTGGGGCCGCCCAATGATTCCACCGGTTTGATTTCCATTATACTAAAACTTTCTCCGTTTGCAAAGGAAATCGGAGAAAGTTTGCAAAATCGTCATCTTTCAGAAAACGCGCGTCAGTCTTTTTCCCTAAAAAGCAGCGCCGGAGGAAAATTCCCCCGGCGCGCCGGTACGGTACAGAAGACTTTAACCGGCTCCATCACGTGGCGGCTCGTCCAAGCTTCGAAATAAGCTTTTATGCATTCAGGGCTCGACCGGCTCCATGGCGTCCCGGCCATGCTTGCAGACCGGACAGATGAAGTCGTCAGGGAGACTGTCGGCCTCAATAAAATAGCCGCAGACCTTGCAGCGGAAGCCCTTCTTCTTCCCCGCCGCAGGCTCCTCCACATAGCTCGACGCTTTGGGAGGGGTTCTGCCCTTCTTCACCTGGTGGTAATAGGCATAGGTCATCGGCTCGCCGTCTTCGAGAAGCTCGCCTTCCAGCAGGTCGGCCAGAAAAACAATGTGGGTTCCGGCGTCGAGTTCGCCGATCACCCGGCATTCAAACTGCGCAACCACCTGCTCGGCTACATAGGGAACGCCATTTTTACCGACAGCGGTCTTCCATCCTTCAAACTTGTCGAGGTCGCTGCTGCTGCGGAACCCAAATCTGCCGATCAGCTCCATGCCCGCGTCCTGTGCGAGAACGACGGCAGTAAACTTTCCGGATTTTTGAATCATCCCTGTGGTAAAGTTCCCTTTGTTGATGGTCACGGTCACCCGCGCGGGAGACGAGGTCGCCTGCGTAAAGGTATTGACGACACAGCCTGCCGCCTTCCCCTCGTGCTCGGTGGAAATTAAATACAATCCATAGCTCAGCTTTTGCAGTGCTTTTTCATTCATCGCTGTTCCCTCTCTCTGATTTTGATATTAATTATTATTTTAGCATTTCTTTTAAAACCGGTCAACCGGTTTTCCGCCTTCGTGAAGCCAAATTTTATCCGCAACATCACTGCATTCTGCCCAGCGGATCTGAAAAAGAGGGAAACGGAATCAGTTCAGCTTCAGGGCTTCTTCGACCGCCATCGAACAAATCACCGCCTGCGCATCGGTTTTGAGGCCATGGTGCAGATTAACCGCCTCCATGATGGAACGGCGTTCCCGCTCCCCGGCGAGAATTGCGATCACTTCTTTTTCCAGCTGAAGGGTGATGCCGTAAAATTGTTCGAGCGGCTGTGCTCCGGCCCAGCGCGCCCGGATAATCGTCCCGCCCGTAGCGCCGACCCGGCGCGCGGTATCCATCACCGCATCGGTATATCCCTGGTTCACCGAAATCAGAATCAGGCTGTGTGAATGTGAATTTTGCTGCATCATGGATTCCCCCTTTTCCTCTGTTTCGGATTGCGGCGGCTCGATGCCCGCCCGGGCAAGGGTGGCCGCCGCCGCAAGCAAAGCGTTGATCCCCGTCAGCCGAACGGAGAAGACCACACCGCGCCCCCGGACGGGACAGCCGAGATTCCGGTTGCTCATCGCCTGCATCGCCCTCTGCACGCTGTCCCGCGAGCCGATGCTCAGAAGCACATCCTTTTCGCTTGCTCCCAGCCCCAAAAGGTTGAGCATTTCAGACGAAGCAGTGCCCTGACCCAGACAAAGAAGATGCGCTGTCATCTGCCGGGCTGTATAGAACTCGACGAGCGGCCGGCCGCGTCCCCGCTCGACAATCGAAACAATCATCCACATGGGTTCCGGACGGGCTTGCTGCATGAAACTTTCCCCCTTCATTTGTTCCCCTATGGCCGGGGCACCGTTTCTTCCAGATCAAAATACAGGATGCAGTCCTCCGTATTCAAAAGCTGACCGACCAGATCCTTTCCGGCATTTCGGCGGCGCAGCTCCGCGATCAGGCCGATCGTCTGGATGGTAATCAGCGGAGTCATTGCAACCATTGCCACAATTCCGAAGGCGTCGGTCATCATATTTCCGCCAAGTGCTCCGCATGCGCCCATCGCAAGCGGCAGCAGAAAGGTCGCAGTCATCGGACCGCTGGCCACTCCGCCCGAGTCGAAGGCGATTCCGGTATAGATCGGCGGAACGTAAAAGCTGATGACCAACGAAAGGATATACCCGGGGGCGAGGAACCAGAGGATCGAAATCCCGGTCAAAATCCGCAGCATCGCGATGCCGACCGAAACCGAAACACCGGCTGAAAGTCCCAGTCCGATTGATTTCTGGGTGATCGAACCGTTGGAAATTTCCTCAACCTGTTTTTTCAGGACGTGCACAGCCGGTTCGGCTGCGACGATGAAATATCCGACCAGCATCCCGATCGGAACAAGCAGCCAGCGGCAGCTGCTTCCGGCAATTTCTCCGCCGATGAGCTGGCCGGCCGGCATAAATCCGACATTCACGCCAGTCAGGAAACAGACCAGCCCTGCATAAGTATAGAAAAAACCGACAACGATCCGATGCAACTGCGCGCGTTGGAATCGCCGGAAAATCAACTGGAACAGAAAACAAATCCCGACGATAGGCAGAAGCGCCGCAGCCACCTCCCGCAGATAGAGGACCAGCGCACCGCCGAATGCTCCCACCGCGTCCTTCGTGGTAATAATTTCATAAAACGAAACCGCGCTCGTTTCAGCAGAGGGTTCATAACAGATGCCAAGCAGCAGGACCGAGAGAATCGGTCCAATACTGCACACCGCAATCAAACCGAAGCTGTCCTCACTCGAACGCCTGTCGCTGCGGATGGACGCCATGCCGATGCCGAATGCCATGATAAATGGGACGGTAATCGGCCCGGTGGTGACTCCGCCCGAATCAAAGGCCGCCGGAATGAAGCTGTTCGGCGCAAAGGTGGCCACAAGGAAAACGACCGCGTAGAAAAATACCAGCAGATGGGAAAGACGGACTTGGAGCAGCATCCGCAGCATCGAAATGGCAAGGAAGGCTCCCACCCCGACGCCTACGGCCAGAATCAGGGTCATATTGGGAATCGTCGGAATCTGGGTCGCGAGTACCGTCAGATCAGGCTCGGCTACTGTAATCAGCAGTCCCAAAAGAAAACAGATCGCGAGGGAAAGCGGCGCACGTTTTCCTTTGCTGATCTGCACGCCGATTCTCTCTCCCATCGGGAGCATCGCCATATCCGCACCGAGAGTGAAAAGTCCCATACCGAACACCAACAGGATGGATCCGAACAAAAAAAGCACGACCACCCCGGCATCCAGCGGCGCCACTGTAATGCTCAGCAGCAGAATAATCCCTGTAATCGGCAGTACCGAAGCCAGAGATTCATTGATTTTTGTCTTCAGTTGTCCTCCCATCCATGCGCCTCCCCAAGTGAAATTTTGCAAATTCTACGAGATGTACACTTTTCTTTTCTATATTATGACAGGGAGTATTGGAAGTTTCAATTCATTTTGGCTTCAGATCCCGTTAAGAAAAAAGGGGTAGAAGGGAAGCTTCCCTGGCGCTGGATTGTGGAGCGGACGCTTGCCTGGCTCAATCATTCCCGCCTCCTTAGTAAGGACTATGAGATACTGACCTCTTCCGCCGAAGCGGTCATTATGATCTCCCATGCCCACACCCTTCTCAATCGCTTGTGAATACAGGTTCTGAATTTGCACCAATTAGTTTTGCACCATTGCGAACGAGGTTAACTGCTTTGGTCAGCGTGTCGAGAGAATAGGATTTACCCTCACCCATGATGACATAATCCGGATTCACATCGTTCATTATAATCCCTGCGTCATACAACATAATCCCTGCGTCATACAACGCATTGAATAATCCCGCCTCTCCAATCGCATAGACAGAGCATCCTGGTACTTGTTCTTTCAAAAAGGCCGCTGTTGCGAGTGCGCTGGTATAAAAATGCTCTTCGGAAACATCTAATCCCATACGAGCCAGTTTCTGCTGCAATTCTCGGGGGGTATAGCCACTGTTGTTTGTCAAAAACAGATATTCTTTATCTTCCCGTTGAAGCCAATCTATGAATTCTATCGCACCGGGCAACATTCGGTTCCCATGGTAGATAACACCGTCCATATCACATATAAATCTTTTTTGCTGTTAAAATCAATCATTTTTTCCTTCCTTATCTGCATCTATGCTTTTACGCTTCGTCAGCAACATACCGCTGGTGATGGCAGTCAGAGGTGCTACTGTCACCAGGCCAAAAGAGCCGACGATGGTGTGGACGATCTCCGCTGCCACATATTTATAGTTGAGCATTAGTGCCACCGGCGTACCCTGTGCCATGAAAACCATGAGTAGAGCAATGTAACTACCGGAATAGGCAAGCAGCAGAGTCGTGGTGGTAGAGCCGCAGGCAGCACGACCGACGGCGAAACCGGAGAAAATCGCTTCCTTTGCAGAAATATTCGGCTTTTTCTGCACAACCTCGTAAACAGAGGAGCAAATGTCCACGGATAAATCCATCACGGCACCGGAGGAGCCGAGGAAAATGGATGCTACAAAGATTTTTGTTAAATCAAGATACTGGTATCCAGCATACAGCAGGCTTTCGCTGGATTCCATTACAGCTCCGTGGATCTGAAACAGGTCGGTAAAGAAATAACCCAACACCGCTGTTACCATTATTCCAAGAGCTGCACCAGCAGTAGCTGCCATGCACCGACGATCCCAACCGTAGATCAGGCTCAGTACCAAAAATGTAAGCGCCAATACCAGCCCCAGAGAAACCCAAATCGGATTCCAGCCTTTCAGCAAGCTGGGGATTAGCACCTTCCATAGCAACAGAACCGTATCGACAAAGGACAGAATTGCCCGCAGTCCCGTACCTCTGGCAAACAACAGGAGCAGCAGCAGAAACAATCCGGCAAGAATCACTTCCTTATCCAGTCGGAAGTGGTCTGTCATATACACCGTGGTAATCTCACCGCTGGAATGACTGACTACCACAAACGCCCTATCTCCAAGTGCGAAGAGCTTATCCTCCGCCAGCGAGCCGTTGAGGCGATTGACAGCGGTGCATTCTGTGCCCTTGAACTGTCCCGCCAGAATCCGTACCTGACACCGCTGTTCACCACTGCGTACCAGTCCGGTGTCCACAATGTCGCTTTCGTCCGTGGACAGCACCAGCGCGACTACCCGGTCGGCGTTTCTGTAAGACAGGGCGCTCTCATACCCCGTGGGCAGCAGCAGAAGCACCACCAGCAGAAGAAGCCACAGCACCACCGGTCCAAGGGTTTTGTTTGTTTTCAGTCTTTGAAGCATTTGTTTTGCACTCCATACGCACAATACAGGGAGCGTGGATACGCCCCCTGTATTGTTTCAGTCATTCGCTTACTTTACTTCCAGCAGATTTGCCAGTTTGTTGAAAATTTCGGTGTTATCGTAGTAGCCACCGAAATCTTCGGCACCGACACCGTCGGCAAAGACTGCAACAGGCAGTCCCGTGTGGGAGTAGCTGGTGAAGTCCACGCCTGCCTTGTTGTTCAGGATGTGAGTCACGGTGACGGAGAAGGGGTTGTAGGTGCCGTAGAGAACATACTGTTCTTGGGTGAAGTCATCAGCGCTGTAGTCGCTCATGATCATGTCGTAAGCAGTACGCAGGCGCTGGGTCTCATACTCAGTCAGCACCAGCCGGTCATCCTCCGCGCCGGTGAGCTTCAGGCCGAACAGGGCTTCCACATCCTTCATGGCGTCTTCAAATGAGATCCCGTTTTCCTTGTATTTGCTGACATACTGTTCGTCGAACTGGGCGTAGGAAATAGTCTGGTTGGCGAGAGTATCCAGATAGGTGTCATAGTCCGTACCGGCAAACCCGATGGTCAGACCGCCGGTTTCATGGTCGCCGGTAACCAGAATCAGGGTTTCTTCGGGATGCTCTTTGGCGAAGTCCACAGCGACCTGTACTGCTTCAGCCATTGCCAGAGTATCGGTAACGGTAGCACCTGCATCGTTAGCGTGGCAAGCCCAGTCGATCTTGCCACCCTCGCACATCATGAAGAAGCCGTTATCGTTGTCCAGAGTCTCAATGCCTTTGGCAACATAATCTGCCAGCGCCCATTCGCCGTCATTACGGTCCATGTCGTAATCCATGGCATCGGAGTCTGCCAAATGCTCGTCAATCAGAATGATCTTACCATCGGCAGCGGTGATGGCTTCTGCATCAGCCTGCGTGTAAGTAACCTTGTAGCCGGCAGCTTCTGCCAGATTGTACAGGCTGGTCTTGTCCTTGTCGTTGCCGGTGACCTTTTTCAGACCGCCGCCGGCGAAATACTCGAAGCCGGATTCCACCAGTTCCTGACCGATCTCATAGTAGTTGTTCCGGCTGGCCTGATGGGCGTAGAAGGCGGCGGGAGTAGCGTGGTTCAGGTTGACGGAACTGATGATGCCGATCTTCCACCCCTTCTGTGCGTGGAGCTTTTCTGCAATGGTCTCATAGGGGGTAGCACCGCTTTCGTCCACATTGATCATACCGGAGTAGGTCTTCTTGCCGGTAGCAATGGAGGTGGCGGTGGAAGCGGAATCCGGAGCAAAGGAGCAGGAATCGTAGGTCACAGCGGAACCTGCAACCTCGAAATCCATAAAGTTTAGCGCCACAGGACCGTCCAGTACAGCGCTCTCACGAGCGTCATACTTGGTGCTGGGCAGAGCTCTTTCGTAATCATCGTCAACGATAGCGCCCAGATAGTCAGCAGCTGCCTGGAACTGAGGATAGCTCATACCGTCGCCGATGAACAGGAATACGTACTTGGGTGCGGTGGGAGCTTCCACATCTGTCATATTATCTACGGGGTTGTTGGTGGTAGGCTGTGCAGTGGAATTAGGTTGCGAAGCCTCACTCGGCGTCTGCGGCTTGGTGGAACAACCTGTAAAAATGCTCAGTAACATGCACAGAGCAAGCAAAACTGTAATAGTTTTCTTCATTTTGGATCTTCTCCATGTTTTCTTTAGTTTTTGTTTTCCACACTATTAGGTATACTTATGAAATGTAATGTGTGAAACCAATAATCCGTAAAACATATGTAAGCCACAAAATGAATAAAAATCTTAGAACCTGTATTCACAAGCGATTGAGAAGGGTGTGGGCATGGGAGATCATAATGACAGCTTCGGCGGAAGAGGTCAGTATCTCATAGTCCTTACTAAGGCGGCCTAAGGCGGCGGGAATGATTGAGCCAAGCAAGTGTCCGCTCCCCAATCCAGCGCCAGGGAAGCTTCTCTCATTCGTGAGGCTTGATTTTTTCAGAAATATCAACACCACGCCCCAGAGTCTGACTGGCATCAAACGTAAAAGTCCCCCGGTATCCCGCATCGGCGCAAAAGCGTTCAATGGATGGATACCTCTTACGTGCCTGCTTTGCAGGC
>Ga0129317_1002331_pt1 | contig 11114 bp, 11 predicted proteins | sample Cm1ome_FD_94430 | JGI IMG/M metagenome (GOLD analysis project Ga0129317, IMG submission 94430) | Eastern black-and-white colobus group fecal microbial communities from Wisconsin, USA - Cm1105 metagenome | ecosystem: Host-associated > Mammals > Digestive system > Large intestine > Fecal | place...
GATACAAAACGAATGTTGGATGCATATCTCTCGCACGAACTCAAAGATGAATCCGAGAAAATTGTAAAATATGCCAAGTCAGCGGTGGATATGTGCAATCAGTTAACGCACGACAGAAACGCGACCAAACGTGCTGCTGCGATTTGTATAATCGGCGTATCGTCAATTGCTGCACTGGTTAAAGAAATAAGCGAAACAGAAAAAGAGATTATTTTTTGATATTTCAACAAACGGAGTGCAAAGATGACAAATGAAATAATTATTGCGATCGTCGGTGCGGCGGCAGGCGGTGTTGTCACTTTGCTCACCACACTGGTATTAGATCGACGCAAAGAAAAGCGAGAGGATATATTTGCATTACTTAGTTTTCACAGATGAAGCGGGTGCGTATAAAGGCCAAACAACACCTGAGTTCCGCAAGCGGCACCCTTTCTATGTGCGCTCCAATGTGATGATCTCTATGGATGACTACAGTGACTTCCAAAAAGAAATGCAGACCCTCAATGGTATGTATGAAATCCCTGTCGGTGAGGAGGTCAAGTGGAGTGATCTTTGGGAAAAGATGCGTAAACGCCCTCGTACTGCTGCAATCGCAGCAATGAGCAATGATCGGTTGAATGGGTATTACAGAAAGGTTCTGGAATGTGCAACGCAGAAAGAATCTCTGCAGTACATATTTACGCTGACCAATGTGTATGAGCAGTATAGTTTGCTGGCCGAACGGCACATATACAAGTTCCACCTGCAGGAGGCGTTTCAACGAGTCCAGATGGATTTGCGTTCGATAAACGGTTTTGCTGTCTTTATTATGGACGAACTGAACACCGAAACCATGAAGCAAATCAAATCCGTTTGCCACGAGTTTACCGTTAACGGTGACTTCATTCGTAATTATGGAAATGTCTACCACAGCATTTTAACTGAGTGCAGCAACCAGAGTGCGGGAATTCAGCTTGCAGACTATGTCGCAGGTGCGATGTATGGTTACTTGCGCAGATCCTTTATTGCACCAGATAACTATGCCTTTGCAGCAGATATGTACAAGGATTATATTGCCGGAAAAATCCGCCACAACGCAGCTGGCAATGTCATGGGCTTCGGTGTTCGAGAGGTGCCGTCCCATACAACATACCGCCAGAAGCTGGCTCCGTTTTTTACAATCGATAATGCATGAAAAAAGCCCACCGGTCACTTCACAAGTGATAGGTGGGCTTTGCCATGTCTATTCTTAATCCATCAACCGATGTTCCGGCGTTCCTTGAACATACTGTTCCAAGTCGCCGCCGAGTACAAGTTGTGCATACTCCAGCGGCTTGTTGTAGATCAGCCAGTCCAGCTCTGATCGCTGGTACATATTGTCTACGACCTCGTTCTCCACAGCAATCGTATCGATGGCGATCATGCTGCCATCGGTGAATTTCAATTCCACGCAGGCCGTATCCATATTGAACTCACAAGAAATCAGCTTTTTCATCTCATATCCCTCCTAAACGGTGATGGCCGCTATGTACCGTACCTCTATCTCATGCCCCACAGCAGTCCTGTCTTTGCGTGTATATTTCGTAGTTCGTACGGTACTCATCTTCTTGACCATCTGGCCGCCCACGGAGCCGGCCTCACGGGAGGTCAGGTTGCCGTTATAGCCGTCGCTCAAATTGACCCCGACCTCGGAAGCGGCCTGCATTTTGAACTTGTCCATGGCTTCACGAGCCTGAGGGACGTTGATCTGGTTGCCATTCTTCATATTCGTTTCTCTCCTTTGTCGTTTTCCCGGAAAGTCCAAGACGCTTTCTCCGGGAAAACGACTTTTTCCTTCCGTGACCATAGCATTTGCAGATGCGGCCTTCTTATGAGTGGAGAAAGGCGGAAAGGGTGGGAATTCGTGGAATGGTTTACCTTGGATCGTGACTGTGCCTTGTTTGGTTCATGAACATAAAGTTGACTGACCTTGACTAGTTCATGAAATTGATGTATACTGCAACTTAAAGTTGCTGTTCATAAACTTTGCCCCAGAGGTGGAAATGGACAGAAAGCTTTTTGAGGAGGGATATACGGAAAAGAAATGAGATGTTTTGAAAAGCGGGTGTGATGTGATGGAAACAGGAGGTGCTATGGCAAAAACGGCAAACCAGATCGTTGCGGAGAATAAGAAACGCAGCAAAGAGCAAGAAGAAAGAAATTCATCAAGGGGGAAAAGGAAGAAAAAAGAATCCAAGGGTTCCTTCAAAGAGGCACGCATGGATTTTATTCCGGCTTCTACCTCCGAAAAGATCAAGGCGGAGACAAAGGAACGGATGGCCCAGGCGGAATACAACCGTTACAAAACAAAGGAAAAGCCTGTATATGATGCGGGTAAGTATACCAATAAGGGAATATCCTTTTCCTATGCAGAGAAACTGGCCGATGCGGACTATGAAAAGAGCATGAAGACATATGAAGAGGGGGTACAGCGACGCAAGCAAAATACAATTATTTCGGGGAAACAAGCAGAACGGCAGCGAGACATTTCCAAGATTCTAAACCGTAAGTATGTAAACCCTGAGCCAGACTTATCAATAGAAGCGGTGTCTACGCTAAGAAAAAACGCAAATAATCGCGGAGAATCCTTATACTACACCCAATTGTATAATCAAAAGGTATTAGCCCATTATGCGGATGTGTTCGCGCATACCCGTATGGACGGAAGATATCACTCTGTTCTGGATGAGCTAAAACTTTTAGCGATCATGGATAATGGAAGGGAAAAGAAAAACAGGAAAGCAGCTGTCCTTCGAAAGATGGAGGAGCTGGGGATGAAAGACGGTTTAAACGAGCAGTTCTATCCGCATTTCGCCGGAGACGGCGGCTTCGATTTGGATACCTTCGGAAAATGGCTGGGCTTTTCCGCCGGAGCGGGGCTCACTGGATTTAGCAAAAGCGTTGCCGACACAGCAGATGTGCTGCTGGGTAATACCTTGAAGGGAGTAGGATGGGAAGATAATCCAGTATCCCAATGGGCGGAATATGAAAACAGCAACTATGCCAGTTGGCAGTATAATAAGAGCCTTTTCGCAGAAAAGCTTGGCGGGGGAGGCTGGAACCTTGCGGGGGATGCTGCGGAAGCAACAGTGGGAGCAGTTCCTCAGTTAATCCTTGCGATGATGACCTCAGGCGCTTCCACAGAGGCGACAGTGGGAAACCTTACAACCAAGGCAGCCTATGAAACGGGTAACGTTCTGACAAAAGCGGGAATCACGGCAGAAACCATGATGAAGAATCCACAATACTGGCTTTCCTTTTCCCGAACCTTAGGCTCTGATTATAAGGAAGCGAAGGAGATGGGGGCAAATGATTATGTGGCCGCGGTTGGATCGGTTTTGACATCCCTCCTCAATGCCGGAATCGAAATTGGGCCGGATGGTATGAGCGGTATTCAGGGACTGCCATCCAGAATCGCTGATGCAAAAGAGCTGAAAAGAGTGATTCCATGGGTTAAGTCAGCCTTACAGGAGGGCGGAGAGGAAGGACTGCAAAAATTTGTCAACGAACTGGCGGCAAAATATCTCTATGGCAGTGAAGAGCCTATTCTGGTTCCCGGAGAATATGCAAGGGATATGGGACTTGGTGTGATTACAGGCGCGGTTCTGGGCGGCGGAGAAGTTGCTTTGGACAGTACAGCAAACTATTTTGCTGAAAAAAACTGGAACAGCGCATGGCGTAATGCCGGGTACTACGCAGGCGGGGAAGGCATGAGTGCCATGGACTCTCTGACGAAAGCGGGACTTTCTGGTTCCGAGACCTTGGCGCAATCCACGCCGGGAGATTATGCGCTAAGTATCCAGGATGCCAGAAGCAAGGGCGCCGCCCCAGAGCAAGCATTCAAGTACGCAACAGCGGTCAATGCCATGAAGCTTGTGACGGAGAATACACCAATAGACGCACTGCTGGACAGTATGGGGAGTGATCCAAAGAGAGCGGCACGCATTATGGACGATGCGCTGAAGCAGCAGGGAATCCGGATGACGAATGAGGAACTGCGTTATTTGGGAAGCCTGGCGGCGATAGCCTCGGCCCGACAGCAGGATGCTTCCTTTGCCACGGAGATTGCGCTGGGGCTGGCCCAGGGATATTCCTATGAGCAGGCACAGACAATGGCGAGTGAGACCGTTTGGCAACGAACGCTGGATAGGGAAATAGTTAGTTCAGATCAAATGGAACGGTTATTAGGTAAGAATCCCATTGAAATGAGAGGTGATCCTGTTTCAGAGGAGACCCGGGCACATAATCAGGAGCTGCAGCGGGAGTATATGGAGTTCAAGGATGTTTTGGGCGAGAATATGACGGAAACCCTTGAAGATTTTGAAAACATAAAGTATAATGATCCTGAACAGTGGGAAAAGCTAAAGTCGATGAAGGAGCAGACTTCTTTTGTGGGAAATGCGCCTTGTTTAACCACGCTTCTCAAATACACTGGATATTTTTTAAAATCAGGGACAGATCATGCGGAGGAGTTCTTCAATGTTGGATACACACAAGATAATCCGTTACAGCTTCGGTATGACATGGCACAGCAGTTTGATATGGAGAAGGCGGTAGAAGAAACTGTGAATAAAAAGGGGGAAAAGAAATTTTCTATCTTTATGGATTTAGGTGTAACAAAGAAAAAGCGATTCCGTACAGTATGGCAAATAGACCAAAACAGTGACAAACCACGCATTATTACAGCTTATAGGGAGAATGAAAAGAAATGATATCTGAATATGATAAAGTTAGAATTATAGAGACGGGAATCATTGGACGGGTCATTGATATACATACGACAGATGATGTTGAAGTCTATATTGTTGAAAGCGAAAAAAAGGGTGTTCCGGGTGGATACGGTGGGGAGGACAGCTGGAAGCTGTTTGACTGTACCCAGGAAGAGCTGGAAAAGATTGACTGAGGTTTTGAGCTTATCATGGAGGACAAACGAAAATATATTTTGATTGAGGACTAAGAGGAAAGTCGTCTAATGCTAAACATGAATAAAAAAACCGAAGAGTTTCTTCGGGAGAACCTTCCCAAAGCCTTGGCGTCAGATGACATCGGGGAAGTCTTATGGATGTTGTATGACCTAATAGATGAGAAAGGCTTTGCGCCACCCCACTATGACAGTTATAATGATTTCGGTCGAGAGGCGCAAAAGGCATACGATGATCTGTATGATAGCAACTGATTTGGGCATCCATGAAAGTTTTGGTGACCAGTGTTGAGGAAGTCGTTCATAAGCTTTTTTTGACGGAAAAAGTTTCACGGAGATATTTACGGAAATTGTGGGAAGCTTAGAATGGTAGGTTCCATGTAGTACGGCAAAGTGAATCATGGAAAGCGGCCTGCTTTGGCAGGCCGCTTTCCATGCAGAGAAACTTTTTAGATTCCCCTGTTTTTGTTATTTGCCCATTTCCAAACAGCCGAAGCCGGTTTCCTCAAAGTGACTGCTGTAAAATTCCTCCATCAGGCGGATCAGGGAAATGGTGTCCTGAACGCCTGCGGTTTCGTAACAGGAGTGCATGGCCAGCTGGGGAAGGCCGATGTCCACGCAGTTCATGGAAACCTGAGCCATGGCCAGATTGCCCAGGGTGCTGCCGCCTACCTTATCGGAGCGGTTGGCAAAGAATTGCAGGGGCACACCGGCCCGCTCGGCCAGCTCCCGGGCAATGGCAATGCTCATGCCATCGCTGGTGTATTTCTGACCGGCGTGGGACTTGACCACAATGCCCTCGTTCATGTAGCAGCAGTTATTCACGTCCGTGTGCTCAGGGTGGTTGGGGTGAACGGCGTGGGCGTTGTCGGCGCTGAACATAAAGCTGGAGGCTACCGCCCGGAGGAAGTCCTCCTCGCTGCCGCCAAGGCTCAGGGAAATGCGGCGCATGACGTCATACAGGAAGGTGGAGGCGGCACCCTGCTTGGTGCCGGAGCCTACCTCTTCATTGTCGAAGCAGGCGGCCACGTTGATGGAACGGTCATTTTTGCCCTTCAGGAAGCCCTTCAGAATGCCGAAGGCGCATTGCTGGTCGTCCAGCCGTCCGGAGGACAGGAACTCTTCATTGCAGCCCCAGACAGAGGGCTTTTCCCGGATATACAGGTACAGATCGCTTCCCAGAATCTGCTCCGGGGCAACCTGCAATTCCTCCGCGATCAGCTTCATCAGGGCGCCCTCTTCCGTAGCACCGCCAAACAGGGGCAGCATATCCACCTGCTTATTGAAGGAAGCGTGGTCGTTGACCTCCCGGTTCATGTGAATGGCGACGCTGGGAATCAGCATCAGATCCCGATCCAGGGCTACCAGCCGGGAGGTAATTACCCCATCCTCCTTCACCAGTACCCGGCCAGCTACGGAGAGAGGACGATCCAGCCAGGTGGCGCAGATCATACCGCCGTAGCCCTCGGTGTTCAGCCGGGTATACTTCTGCCCGGTGCGCAGTTCGGCGTTCTCCTTGACTTTGAAGCAGGGAGAATCGGTGTGGGCTGCCGCTACGTTGAAGCTGTAGTTTTCCAAATGGCTTCCCAGGCGGAAGGCGATGATGCTGGAACCGTTGCGGCAGACAAAATAGCCCTTGCCCGGTTCCAAGTCCCAGGCCTTGCTTTCCAGCAGCTCTCCGAAGCCTTCCTTTAGGAGAAGTTCCCGGATGGATGCTACGGTGTGGAAAGCGGTGGGATTGCCGTCAATGAAGGACAGCATTTCCTGAATTTCCTTTTGAATCATGGTAAAAACCTCCATTTGTATTGTCCCGGCAAGAAGCCGGTCGAATGTGTCCATTTCGACCGGCCCCGGGGAATCTTGTTTATTTCTTAGCCTTCTGCTCCCGCTTCGCAATTTCGGGGAGGATGATGCCCAGAGCGGTCAGCACCACCGGGGTGATCACGTTCAGGGCAAAGGTGAAGGGATCCGGATCGTACATACCCATGACGCAGCAAACGGCCGTTACGGCAAAGCACCAGATGCCGAAGAACTTGGCAATCGCCTGATTCTTCACAAAGCGGTACTCGGCGGGAATGGTGTTGTAAGCCTTCCGCAGGGCAAGGTACGCGGCGAAGACCCACAGATAACGCATGGGCATACAGACGGAATTGAGCTTGGTCAGCTGACGCAGAACGGCGGCAGCGCCGGGGACAAAGGACTGCACCAGAATGATGGAGCCGGACAGAATTGCTACCATCTTGATGCCGTTGCTGTGAACGCCGTAGGCGTTGACCTTCTGAAGTCCCGTGGGGATGAACTGCTTGGTATGCTCGTTGTCCAGCAGCATTCTCAGGGGCGCGTCAATGCTCAGTACCAAAACGGCAAACTGGCTGATGACGTTGCACAGGGCGTAGATGATCATGAAGAAGTCGCCCATATGGTAATACTGTCCCAGCTTCTGGAAGGCCCAGTAGGAGCTGTTGGCGGCGTAGGAGTTAAAGCTCTCGGTGCTTTCGTTGATGACAGCGGGATCAAACATTTTGCCCATGGCAATGGTGCCCAGAATGGCGCAGGTGACCACCATGCCGGCCAGGGCGATCATGCCCTTGGGGAAGCCCTTGCTGGGATTTTCCACCTTGTTGACGTAGGGAGAGATTTTCTCACAGCCGCCCACGGCGAAGACCAGAATGGACAGTGAGGTGAAATAGGTCACATTGAAGTCGGGAATCAGGTTTTTGGCGCTCATATCCAGCTTCACATACTCCGCGCCGGGATTGATGGCAGGAGCGGCGAACATCATCACGATATACAGCAGGGACATGACGAAGGTGCAGGTGCCAGCAGTGGTCAGCATCTTCTTCAGCGGGTTCAGGCCGCGGCTGGCAATGAAGCAGCCCAGCAGCAGAATGACGAAGGTTGCCAGCTGCACATACAATGTGGGGATGGAGTCGTAGGTTTCGGCGTTGCGGAAGATGGCCCAGCTCAGGGCCTTCAGGAAGCCGCTGCCCTTGCTGGCTATGTAGGTGATGTGGCAGGCCCAGTAAGTCCAGCCGGCGTAGTAGGCAAGCTTTACGTTGGTGGTCTGATGGAGCCAGGAGCTGACGCCTCCGCCCTCGTTTTTAAAGGCGGAGCCAAGCTCGCCCACCATCAGCGCGTAAGGAATAAAATACAGAGCGAACATCAGCACCCAGCTGAAGATGACCTGAGGCCCGTTGAAGTACACAAAGCCGTTGGTGATGTTACCGAAGCCCCAAACCGTGGAAAATGCCATCAGGGCAAGGGCTGACCATGTGATCTTGCTGGTGTTTGTCTTTGACATGCGGATATGCCTTCCTTTCTGTTTTGACGCCGCCGGATATTCGGCTGAATTGTGAAACAGCATCATTTCTTCTGAATTTTCGCATATTCACGAAAATCGCCCGGCTTTTTCCTGCCCGGCGCTGACAGTATAACACAAGGAAGCAGCGATGGCAATAGACAAAGTATATGAAATGCGACTCTGAAAATTAGACAGTTGACCCAAATGTCTCTATGGAAGAGACGCTCTCCCGGGACGTACAGAGAAAAGAGATTCGGCCCGATTCTCTGACCGGAAGGAATCACGAGACGGTCAATCAGGGGCGTCTTACATATTTTTGCGTATACGGACAGACCGCGAAGCAGAGCCCGCACAAATCCGTTTCGATGCCGGTAGCCTGCTTCATGCGGCGGATTTGCATGTCCTTGCAGGCTTCCTTCCGAAAAAGCTGATCCCGATCCGTTCCCGTGTTCCAAAGAGCACCGGTGAGGGCCTTTGCGGGACAGCTTCTTACACACAGCGTGCATCCGCCGCATCGGCTCTGGGTGATCGGGGTTTCGGTGTCCAAGGGGGCATCCGTCAGGAGACTGGATAACCGAAGGGCGCTGCCGTACTGCTCGGTAACCAGCAGACAATTTTTCCCGATCCATCCAAGCCCCGCCCTTGTGGCAACGGTTTTGTGAGGCAGCGGCGTGCGCCAGTCCTCATTTTGTCTGACGGAGTCCGTGGTATTCGCAACCGCCTGATAGCCCCGGGCATTTAAGAATTCGGCTCCGCTGAGGACGATCTCGTTGAGCTGAGCGTTGAGGGAATGGTAAGCGTCGTAGTATTCCCTGGTGGGAGCGGTTTGCAGATCCAGAACAATGTGCTTCGGAACCGGAACCGCTACACAGATGCCGGTGGTCAGATTTCCCTCCACAATCCCGGTTAAATCGGCGGTGCCCACAAGCTGGGCGCCTTTTTTCCGGAGCAGGCCATACAGCGCTTCCTGCGTTTCCCTTACGGTCTTGATCACGGGGATCCCCTGCCTTTCGCAGTCTTCGTATACGCTATATTGTATAGTCTTCCGGGGAATTTGGCAAGGGGTTTATTCTTGGCGGAGACATTTGGGAAGGAAGAATACACAGCCCGGAACTGCCGTAAACCGGCAATTCCGGGTATGTGGATTCCTTTATTCCTTTTCTGTGCCTGCATCCAAGAAAACACCCGATGACATCAAACGACTGCAAAGATCGGCAAACGGCAGTTCCGGGGAAAAATTCCCACTTTCCGGAGCATAGATGCTGTAACGTGTCATTCATAACATTACTTCCCGGGGCCTTTGGATACAGAGGATTTCCCTAATTTGGGCCGCTCCCATACACCCATAAAATAAAAAATCGAGGCAGGAATCACGGCCCCCAACACGGCAAGAGAACTGCCCAGGGCAACGCCGGGAAAGCCCAGGCAGGAGGAGACAAGGGTGGCCAGGGGAATGCGGCAAATTACGGAAGCAAACAGCCCGTTGACGGCCGGAAGAATGGTACGGCCGCTGGCACTGAGAAGGGCGTGAATGGAATAGCTGAAGGGCATTAGCAAATATTCCAGGGCAAAAAAGCGGAGGAAGGGAATGCCGCAGCGAATCATCTCTTCGTCCGGAGAAAACAGAGACAGACAGGTACCGGGCATGAGCTGAACCAGGGTGAAGAGACTGGCCCCGATTGTGAAATTCAGAGTCAGACCGACAAGAAAGGTGTGGTTGGCCCTGTCAAGCCGTCCGGCTCCCATGTTTTGCCCCGCTGCGGTAGCGATGGCACTTTGAATGGCGGAAAAGGGCATGGTGGCAAAGTTGTTGATTTTGGAGACCACGCCCGCAGCGGAAGCGGCGGAAATGCCATATCCGTTGGCCAGACCGGAAATGGCCAGGAAGGAGCAGGCGACGATTCCCCGCTGGAGAGCGTAAGGTACGCCCAAACGCAGCACCATATCCAGCTTATCCCGAAAAACACGGAACTGGCCGGGATGAAAGCGGAAGGGAAAGGTATTTCTGCGAAGGAATCGGATCAGCAGGAAAACACTGATCATTTGAGAGATCACGGTGGCCAGAGCGGTTCCCTGGGCACCCAGTCCAAAAGCCAGGACAAACACCAGATCCAGTGCCACATTGATGATACAGGCAATGGTAATAAACAGGAACGGATGCCTGGAATCCCCCAGGGCCTGCATCACGGCGGCAATACAGTTATACAGGAAAATGAAGACCATACCCAGCTCGCAGATCCGTAAGTAGCCCAGAGCGGGATCCATTGCTTCTTCAGGAATCTCCAGCAGGCAAAGGATTCGCTTGTTCAACAGGAGCATTGCGGCGGCCAGGGCCAATGACAGCAGGAGAAACAGGGTGAAGATTGTCTGGATGGTTTCCATTAAATCCGCTTCCTTCTTTTCTCCGGTATACCGGGCGATCAGAATGCCTGCGCCGGTGGTCAGGCCGGAAACGGCCTGGGTTAATATGTGCATGATCTGGCTGCCCTGGGTTACACCGGTAACGTTGGCCAGTCCCGAAAAGCGGCCCACAATCAGAACATCGACGCTGCCATAAAGGGCTTGAAACAGGTAGGAAAGGAAAATGGGAAAGCTGAAGCGCAACAGGTTTTCTGCCACGCTTCCCTGGGTCATATCCTGTTTGATTTCTGCCATAGGACTTATGTCTCAGGCCCGAAGCAGCGGAACAGGGTGATGGGCTGCCCCGATGCGGCGCGGATGGTAAAATTGGCACTGGACGCGGGAACAAAATACTGCTGTCCGCCCTCCAGCGGAGTTTCCGTGCCGCCGCAGCGCAGAACGCCGCTGCCCTGAAGAATATACAATCCGCTGAAAACATCCCCGACGGGAATGGGTGCCTCTCCGGCAATGTCA
>Ga0129317_1002339_pt1 | contig 11084 bp, 10 predicted proteins | sample Cm1ome_FD_94430 | JGI IMG/M metagenome (GOLD analysis project Ga0129317, IMG submission 94430) | Eastern black-and-white colobus group fecal microbial communities from Wisconsin, USA - Cm1105 metagenome | ecosystem: Host-associated > Mammals > Digestive system > Large intestine > Fecal | place...
ATAGATAAACCAATGAATATGAGACTACTTCTCTTCATTTATAATCTCCTTTTCCCAATTTAAAAAATAGGAATCGTAATCAATATTTAGCAAAGATAATAAGGTTTTAGGTATTTTTTTATATGTTTTTAGGTTATTTTTACTTGAATAAATACTAAATTGCTCACCATTATTATTGGAAATAATTATCTCTTCAACGAATCTAATGATTTGTCCATCTTCAAGTTCAGTTTTACAAAGATAAATGAAGACATGAAAATGGTAATTTAAATCATTAATAACGCTCGTGCTTTCACCACTTTCTTTATTCATTAAAATCATTCTCTCCATTCTATATATCATCGAAGACGCACTTTTAGCGTGTAACGTTGTAATGATTGGAAGACCAGTCATCGACGAATTTAATATATCGAGCATCTCCTTACCTCTTGCTTCAGCGAGGATAAGCCAGTCTGGATTATTCCTTAAGGCGTTTCTAATTAAATTTTCAGCACTTGAATTTATATTTTTTTCATCGATCTGCCAAGTGAACAAATCTAAGGAATTATTATTCACACTATCGAGTTCTAATACGTTATCAATAACGATTACTCTTTCATTTTCTTTAAATAGTGAAATAAAGTATTTTTGTAGTTCGGTTTTTCCTGTTCCAGTAATGCCACCAATGACAATTGAATTCCTTTTTTTAATAATTTCCTTTAATAACCATTCAAGAGGTTTGCTAAGGAAACCACTACCATCGTAAATATGTGGAATTGTCGATGCTAATCTAATTGAGAAGGTTAATACTTCATCTTCATTTTTTCTTGCAATTGATTGATGAATAGCGTTTATTCTATATCTTCCAATAGTAACGTCAAGAACAGGAGTTAAATAGGAAAACTGTTTTTCTGAAAGATTTGCAATTTGTCTAATGAAGTTTTTCGCTTCTTCATTAGATAAATTGATATCGGTTTTCTTTCGACCATCGATAGAAGAAACATAATACACATTCTCTCCATTATAGGAAATATCAGTTATGTTCTCATCTTTTAATAGATACGAAAGAAATGAGTGCTCAAGATAATTAACTGCCTTTTCTTTATTCATTTTTTCATCTTCCTAATTTCGTAGTACATCGTTCTTTCATAGTGATAAGAAAAAGCTAGATCTGTTTTTAAAGTAATTTCTACTCCTAAGCATTTTGTTGAAGTACAAATGGACAAATCCTCAGGATTGTAATAGAAAAAATCTACATTATATTTCTTGGTAAATTTTGTAACATTCCTCTTAAAATAATCGAGCACATAGTTTTCAAGAGTGTCCTTTTGAAAATAGATGCTACTATCACTATTCGTCAGTGGAACCGATAAATAGAAGTATTCTCTTGGAATATTAAGCATCGTTCTATTAACACCAATAACTCGATAAGAAGAAACAAAGATAGAGAAGTTTAATAAGCAAAAACCGATGGACATTAAAATGTTGATCATTTTCTTATTCCCCCAATAATGCAGTAATCGCTATCAACGCAATCCCCTAAAAGATTCTTTCCACTTCGATAGTTAAAAGGAATACTGACATCGGTTTCATTTTGCCCCATTTTCTTAATTTCAATTTTAAAATTATAGGTATTTATCTTCTCTTTTTGATTTAGAGGAAAATAGAACTTATTTGTTTGTATATATCCCTCTTTTTTTACTAATGACATTTGCAAAGAAGCGGGTTCAACATACATGGTATTTTTATATCTAAAATAGACTTTACTTAAACTAGGATTGAAATAAAGAAGCAATGGAACCTTAATAATCCTAGTAGTTGTTATTGTAGCGAACAAATAATAAGTGTCATAAAAATATAAATAGCACTGCGAATAATTAGGATATTTTAAAGAAAAATAATAATTAAAATAAAGTTCATTTAATGAAAGATGATGATATGTTTCATCATTAACTATAGAAACTGTATTTTTAAAGGAGAAAACTTCTTTTTCATCGTTAGGACCATCACTGTTCCAAGTAAAAATACGATTAGATATTTCATAATCGTTTGTGCGATAATTCGATGAAACAATACTTCGAGAGTACTTAGGGAAGATGGTAAAGCTTTTACTAATTATTAACTTATTATTGCTAGATATATATAAGAAAAAATCAACGATTAAACCAGAATTTGAGAAGTAGTCATCAAAAGGAAGATCAATACTTATACTAGCGGTTCCTTTCGTATTGTCTTGAGTGTAATTAGTAAGTTTAGTGCTATAAGAATAGGATGAACTTCCAGGCTTTTTTAACTTAAAATAGCAATAACTTTTAACATAGCAACGTTGAATATTTAAATATAAAGTTGCGCTTCCATAAGTATTAAATGGGCCAAATTGGGGAGAAGAAAAAGTTGGAGTGGAAATGGAGGGTCCACTCGAATAAGAAGAAATGGTAAAGGAACCAGGTTTCGTAGAAATGTCACCAATAAATCTCATATGAGAAGTGTTTGATGATAATAAACACATAATAACAGGAACAAACAGGTGTTTTTGAATAGACATTTTCTTCCCCCATTTATAGATAGGGTCGTTTTATTAAAAATTATTAAAAAAATATAAAAGAAATGAAAAAACCGCCTAAACGACGGTTTATTTCATATAAATGTATTAGAAGTTTATTTCTTTTTTAATGCTTCAAAAACATTAACAGCGCAGGCCACAGTAGCGCCCACCATTGGGTTATTTCCCATTCCAATGAAACCCATCATTTCGACGTGAGCAGGAACGGAAGATGAACCAGCAAATTGAGCATCTCCGTGCATTCTACCCATGGAATCAGTCAAACCATAGGAAGCAGGACCCGCTGCCATATTATCTGGATGCAAGGTACGACCTGTACCACCACCAGAAGCAACTGAGAAGTATTTAACTCCATTTTCATAACACCACTTGTGATAGATACCCGCTACTAAGTGTTGGAACCTTGTTGGATTGGTGGAGTTTCCTGTAATGGAAACGCCAACTTTTTCCATCTTCATAATAGCAACACCTTCACTAGCGTCATTTGTTCCATAGCAGCGAATAACACTTCTAGGTCCATCAGAGAATTGAACTTCTCTAATAATTTTCACTTCATCTTTATAGAAATCATAATCTGTTTCTACATATGTGAAACCATTGATTCTAGAAATAATATAAGCAGCATCTTTTCCTAATCCGTTTAGAATTACTTTTAAAGGAACATTTCTGGCTTTATTAGCATTTAAAGCAATTTTAATTGCCCCTTCAGCAGCAGCAAATGATTCATGTCCAGCTAGGAAACAGAAACAGGTAACACTATCGTTTAGGAGCATTCCACCTAAATTACCATGTCCCAAGCCAACTTTTCGATTGTCCGCAACTGAACCAGGAACACAGAAAGCCTGTAAACCTTCACCGATTGCAATAGCGGCCTCTTCGGCAGATTTAACACCACGTTTTAGTGCAATAGCACAACCTAGTGTATAAGCCCATCCGGCATCATCAAAGGCGATTGGTTGAGTTTCTTTGACTATCTTGTAAGGATCTAATCCAAATTTTAAACAATAGTCCCTAGTTTCTTCGATTGAAGTAAAACCATTTTCTTTCAAACATTTATTAATGCCTTCAATACGGCGTTCATAATTTTCAAATAATTCTTCCATGATTTACTCCTTTCTTGGATCGATGACTTTCACTGCATCAGCAAAACGTCCATAAGTTCCAATTGCTTTTTCATAAGCTTCTTTTGGATCAACACCGTTTCTAATTGCAGACATCATCTTACCCAAATTAACAAATTTATAACCAATAACTTCACTATTAGCGTCCAAACCGATTTCAAGAACATAGCCATCAGTCATTTCAAGATAGCGAACACCTTTGGCTCTTGTTCCCCACATAGTACCGATTTGGCTTCTTAAAACTTTGCCTAAATCCTCTAAAGAACTTCCAACTGGTAATCCATTATCAGAGAAAGCTGTTTGGCTGCGGCCATAAGCAAGTTGTTGAAATATTTCTCTCATTGCTACGTTAATAGCATCACAAACTAAGTCAGTATTGAGAGCTTCAAGAAGTGTTTTTCCTTGAAGAATTTCTGCTGCCATAGCAGCGGAATGAGTCATTCCAGAACAACCGATGGTTTCAATTAAAGCCTCTTCGATAATTCCTTTTTTGACGTTGAGTGTTAATTTACATGCACCTTGTTGTGGAGCACACCAACCAATACCGTGAGAGAGACCAGAAATATCTTTAATTTCCTTTGAACGAACCCATAATCCCTCTTCAGGAATTGGAGCGGGTCCATGGTCACATCCCTTACGAACCGGACAAATGCGTTCAACATCGGCAGTATAATAGATTTTTTTCATATTAAACTCCTTATTTACGATAAAAATATCTCATAAATGAGATTTTTTTTCAAGATAATTACATTATTTGACCCTATTTTATATTTAATGTTTATTAAAATCCCAAAAATAAATATAATTATGTCAATAGGTTTAACAAATGATTGTTTTAAGCGGCGCTAGTGCAAGTGGTAAAACTGAGGTTAGCAAGGTTTTAGTCAAAAAATACGGTATTACCAAAATGATTACTACAACAACCAGAAAAATGCGTGTTGGTGAGATTAATGGTAGGGATTATTTTTTCGTTACTAAAGAGGAATTTCTAGATTTGTTGAATAAAGGCGTCTTTGTTGAACACACCATTTATAATAACAATTACTATGGCTCCACTAAGGACCAAATTAATGATAATAGATGCATTGTAATTGATCCAATAGGACTAAAATCTTACATCGCTTTAAATATGCCTTCTGTTGTTACCTTTTATTTAGAATCCAAAGAAGAGACAAGATTTAAAAGAATGCTTCAAAGAGGAGATGAACCATCCATAGCTAATTCAAGAATTACTCATGATCGAGTGGTCTTTGATAAACAGAACATTCCAAACGTTGATTTTATCATCGACTCAGAAAATCAAACCATCGAGGAAGTCGCTGATGAAGTATATAAAGATTATTTAAAAGTCTTAAAAGAACGTCATTTGATTAAATAGTTGTATTTGCTAATTGTCTTAGGGTTGAGACGGCAATCACAAACATAACCATCATCATTTTGATAGTAACTAAGAAGATAGTTATCTCTTTTGAATTGATGAAAATTCTTATCAAAAGGAAATAAAATCTTTGCCTTTTGCCATGATTTTGTCAAATTATTTACAATAAAATCCAGCGTCTCTATAATTGAATCTGGTTGAATTAAGCTAGTATAAAACTCATTCTCTTTAGGGAGTTTGGGTTCTCTAATAAAGTTCTTATCACATTTATTTAATAGATATACTTTTGGAATATGCTCTAAATTTAATGACGCTAATATTTCGTCAGTAGTTTTAATTTCTTCTAAGTAATGAAAAGATGAGTAATCAACCACGTGAACAATCAAATTAGCGTTATTTAATTCCTCTAGTGTGCTTTTAAAAGATTCAATCAAAAATGTTGGTAATTTCTTGATAAAACCAATCGTATCAATCGCAAGAAAAGTCGGATATCGATGAGTGGTTATCAGTCTAGTAGTTGGATCAAGTGTAGCGAATAATTTATCATCTTCATAAACATTCTTACTAGCTGATATATGAGCAAACTCTAACATTCTATTTAGAAGGGTTGACTTACCCGCGTTAGTGTAACCAGTAAAAGCGATAATTGGATAAGAACTATTCAATCTTAATAATCTATTTTGTCCTCTCTGCTTTTTAACTAATTCTAGTTCATGTTTCTTTTTTGCTATCAACTTCTTAATCGTTCTTCTATTCAACTCAAGTTGACTTTCGCCCTTCCCTTTAGAATATGTTCCACCACTGATTTGATCGTAATTCATAGTGCTATCGATGAGTTGGTTTTTTAAGTATAAGAGTTCAGCAATTTCAACTTGAAGTTTTGCTTCCTTACTATGAGCGTTCTTTTTAAAAATATATAAAATTAGTTCGATATAATCGATAACTTTTACTTTAAATAAACTCTTTAAATTAGTGTGCTGAACACCAGTTAACTCTTCACTAAATAGAACTAAATCAACTTCAGGAGTAATCTTTTCTATTATTAAAGACAATCGGCCTGAGTTAAAAAAAGTTTTGCTATTTACTTCATCCCTTCTTTTAAAAGATATAGTGTCATAAATATCAAAACCAGCGGTATCCACTAGTCTTTCAATTTCAGCATTGAAAGAATTATCTTGGTCCACTAATTTGATAAATAAGACATTTATTTTTTTATTTGAATCAGTTGTTATTATTTTCTTCATCACTATATTTTTTATCGATAACTTTGATTTTTTCAACTGTGAAATCATCAGCGTTAAGGATGATAAAGTGATAATGAGAGAAATCAAACTCATCACCATTTTTAGCAAATCGATGGAGAATTTCTAAGCAGAATCCAGCGACTGTGGTGTAATCGGTTTCAAATTCCTCGTGGTAACCAATGAGATCAAAGAAATCATCGATATTCATTGAACCATCAACGATGTAATTTCCTTTGCCTTGGTCGACATACTCCTCATCGATATCATCGGTTTCGTCAAAAATTCCACCCACAATTTCTTCAAGGATATCTTCCATAGTAACAATCCCTTCTGTTCCACCGTATTCATCTTTAATCAAAGCAATATGCACTTTGCTTTGCTTAAAATCACCAAGTAAATCAATAACTAGATAATTTCGAGGAATAACTAAAGGTTTATAGCAAAGGGAAAGAATATCAATTTTGTTTAAATCCTGACCTTTAAAAATTTCCCTTGCTAGGACTTTTAAAGGAAGAATACCAATAATATTATCGATAGAATCTTGATAAACAGGAATTCTAGAATGCTTAAAGATTGTTCCTTCTTTGACGACTTCACTTAAATCATCCTCAATATTTAAGGCAAAGACATCCACTCTCGGAGTCATTATCTCAAAAGCTTGAGTGTCATTAAGATCAATCGCACTTCTAAATAATTCGGCCTCATCTTTATCGAGATCCCCTTCATCTTCGATGGTATTAACCATCTCTGAAAGAACCTCTTCGTTAATTTCATCTTCTTCTTTTGCTCTTTTTTGAAATAGTTTTCCAAAAGCAGTGAACATCTTAGAAATGGGCCAAACGAAGATAAAGAACAACTTAGTAAAAGCATTGATTGGATAGGCAAAAAGTAACGCTAAAGTAAAATTAAATCTCTTACCAATAACTTTTGGAATAAATTCAGAAACAAGAATCAAAATTGCGGTAAAAATTAAGGTCGCATATAATGAGCCTTCTGCTTGGCCATTAGAGAAAGCAAGGCCAATTAAAGTGACAAAAGATGAAGCAAAAATATTCACAATATTATTTCCAAACAAAATGGTTGCAATTGAAAAATCATAATTTTTAGCCAATTTTAACGCTAATTTTGCTTTTTTATTACCTTTTTCAGTTTCCTTTTCTAATCGAGCGTGATCAACAACACCAAAAACCATATCCGCACAAGAAAAGAAGGAAGAAAAAGCCAAACAAATTGCGACGATTAACCAATAATACCATTCCATAATTATTTCTTACTCCTAACTGCAGTAGGTTCACTGATATCGCTTACTAATTCTTCCAGGACATCTTCCATGGTGACCATTCCGATGATTCTTTTGTTTTTATCTTTAACAAAAGCAATATGTGTATGGTGTTTTTTAAAACCTTTGAACAAATCATCAATCTTCACAGAAGGAAGAATAAAATATGGTTTTTGTAAGATACTTCTAATATCCAAATGGCAATCCTTAACATATTCATCAAAATATATTTTGATATTTAATACGCCAACGATATTATCAAGTGTCCCATCATAAACAGGGATGCGAGAATAATTAGTGTTAATGATTATATTTTGAATCTTGTCATTAGTTAAATCATCGTAGGAGATTGCGAAAATCTTATCCCTGGGAGTTAAGACTTCTTTAACATCTGTATCGATATAATCAAGCGCTGATTGGATGATATCAGATTGTTCTTCATCCAAAATGCCTTCATCAGATACTTTTTCCACGACATTTTCAAAATCCTCTTCTGTAAAAACAGAAGCATCCTTCACTTTAAAAAGCTTTTCGGTTGCTTTTGAAAGTAGTTCAAAAAGAATCGTAATGGGGAAGACGAGAATCATAAAGAAATAAATAGGCCAAGCAAAAATCATACTGATTGTATCTGGAATTTGTCTAGCAATTGTCTTTGGAAAGGTATCACCTAAAACATAGACAACAAAGCTTATGATAATGGAAGAAAGCAAAGAAATAATGTCGTTACTTAAACCAGAATCTTTTAAGTATTTGTAGAATAATAATGTCGATATAGAAGATATGGCTACTGCAACAATATTATTTCCGATTAATACTGTCGTTAGAGCGCGATCATATTTGTCACAAAGCTTTAAAACCAATTTAGCGGTTTTACTACCATCGTCAGCTTTAATTTGCATTTTGAATCGGTTTACACCGCTTATAGCAGTTTCAGAAGCTGAACAGAAGAAACTACCGATTAAACATAAAACAATGAGAAGCCACGATAACGGGTCAGGCATTTATAAACCACATCCTTTTTTATTCGTTACGATAAAATAATCTATCATATTCAAATGGTTTTGAAAATGGAAATAAAAAAAGGTATGCGAGCATACCTTAATTTATATAAGATTAGTTAAATTATTTAGAATCCGCTAAAGAGGCTTTAATTTCTTTAACCCAGTTAACAGTTCCAATTTCTCCTTGTTCAAGACCATCTTTTTCCATCACATCTTGAATAAGTTGTTTTGCTCTTCTCATTGAAAGAGGAGATTTAACTTTGAAGACTAATGGAATTTCTTCATAGATAGCTTTTTCTCCAGCATCCTGAACAGGAATAGTTGATTCACGATAATCGTTAGGATCTAGAGCAAAGTACAATTTCAAACTCTTTCCAGCAATGGTTAGTTTGATATATGTTTTGCGGTGTAATCTAAAGGTATCGCCAGAATTAGATACTCTTGATTTAACTCCCCAAGAAAGAATTTCATTCTTAAGTTCATTGTAGTTATCTTTCATCTCTTTTTCCGCATTGATAATTCGATCTGTGAAAGGAATACGGATAATAGGCGTCTTTGGTTTGACTTCCTCAACTGGTTGAACAACAGGAGCGGGTTCCACTGCTTTGACTTCTGGTGTAACTTGTGGAGCTGTTTCAACTTTCTTTTCTTCCACTACTGGGGTTGGAGTAGGCAATGGTTCAGCTTTCTTTTCTTCTACAGCAGGAGTTGGTGCTGGACCAGGAATTGAACCGGGAGCACACATACCCATAGGAGCAGCGATTGGTGAGTTAAAGTATTGAACTACTAATGGAGAAGCAAATGTAGCGCCAACGATTGAATGATTATCAGTTGTTGGTCTAGATTCTGGTTTATTCAAATCACTTCGAGCGATTTCATCGCGAACGATATCTCTAACGATGTCTCTAATCATGTCTGCTAAAGCGGTAGGATCGATAGCAACATTATTATTTTTCTCTTCTAAAGTTGGACTGACTGGTGCAGATTCTTGTTTACCATCTGGAAGTGGCTCTGGCTCAGGTTCAACAGAAGGTGAATATTCTGGAAGAGGATCTGGAATAATAGTTTGTTCATCAGATTCTGGTGCTTCTCGATATGAAGCTTCTTTAACAGAATCAGGCATAACATATGATTGATCTTCGAGTTCGTCGTGGACAGGTGCTTCTTCAAGTTCCTCATCTTCTGCTACATCCACTGCTTTTTTACAAGCATATGCTAGTCCGACAGCGTAGGTGACGTAGGTAAAAATGAAGGCAAGAACAGCACAAGCAACAATGCAAATACCATAAACACATAAAGCAGTTGTGGCTTTACTTCCAACATCATAGAAGTGGAAGGAACGCTTAGTGTACATAATTGCATCAATATACCACGAATGGTTGGTAATTAAATCCGCGGCTGGGACTAAAACGAGTAATAACACAATCGCATATAAAGAAAATGCACCATGTTTTTTCTTACAACTAACAACGATACCAACAATGATAGCCACTAGTGTTAAAATGCTGACCACTAGAAGCGCAATTGGTGACCATGGATAGAGCAATTTCCCACCAATGTAATCAGTTTTGAAAATATAGTTATTGCCTATTCTTAAGAAATGTTCAGTTAAAAAATAGACGAAATCTGGTTTAGCTTTTCCACTAACTTTTACCGTTGTGCCAAGAACGATAAACATCGCAATGTATCCTAGTAAAAAAACCAAACTGATGCAAAATAAAGCAATTAACGGCTTTTTAAGTTTGGACCTCATATAATTTCCTCCTAATTATTAAGCTATTTTAATTCTATCGCATACGCACGGAAACACAACAAAAAACACTAAAAACATTGCAAAAACTAAACAATTTTGCAATTTTACTTCGAAAAAATGGATAGATAATGCTTTAAAGATTTGATGGTGACCTCTCCACAAGGTCCTTTTTCACCATCGATGTCCCAATAATCTAAAGAATCACATTTAATCGTCACTTGATCGATATTAAAATGTTTAATTCGTCTTCTAAAAAATAAGTAAGTTAGAAGAGAATTAAAAATAGAAGGTCTAGAGAGGAATAAATCAAATTTTCCATCGGTAATACATGACTTTGGATTAATTTTAAAACCACCAATATTAGTGCCGTTCATAATTAGAACAAATGGGGTCTTAAAATTTACTTTTCTTCCGTCTTTAAATGTTGCAACACCTTTAAGAGAGATGGGTTTAAAAATTGATGGAATAGCTTTGAAATAATAGGCGAACGCTCCAAGATACTTTTTCTTCTTTACCTTTGTTTTATAAGGGATATCAGCGTAAGCTCCAATTGCCGCAGCAAAGACGAAACATTTGTCATTTATCGAACAAATATCAAAAGAACTGACTTTACCTTTTTTAATAAATCTGACTGCTTTTTTAAAATTTCTAGTAATACCAAAATTCTTTGCTGCATCATTGATTGTTCCACAAGGGATAATTCCTAAAATTGGTCTTTTCTCCATTGTATATAAAGCATTAACGACCATATTAAAAGTTCCATCTC
>Ga0129317_1002340_pt1 | contig 11078 bp, 10 predicted proteins | sample Cm1ome_FD_94430 | JGI IMG/M metagenome (GOLD analysis project Ga0129317, IMG submission 94430) | Eastern black-and-white colobus group fecal microbial communities from Wisconsin, USA - Cm1105 metagenome | ecosystem: Host-associated > Mammals > Digestive system > Large intestine > Fecal | place...
GCAACTATAGCGCCAGAGACAGCAAAGATAACACGCTTTTTATCACTGGTTGATTTTGAAATTGATCTATAGAATAATCCGGCGACACTACAAACAGGGTACGCTAAAACGTAATCTAAACATACTTGCCCAAAGACTTTTAAGAAAGTATCTCCAACTGCGTAAAACCCATCCACTAAGTCTAGTAGACCCATGATAAAACCACAAACTAGTGCGGGAACAAAGCCCCGTCTATAGGCAAGGATAACAACGCAGATATAAGCAATTCCGATGGAACCACCGTTGATAAAAATAGCGTGCGAATAACACGAAGCGAAGAAATCTAAGACGTAACCGATCGCGGCAAAAACGCCAATTTCAACGAGCGTTCGAACATTAAATAGTTTTTTCATAAATCCTCCAAATTTTTATAAATTCAGATAAATTACTTGGATTTTGTTATGTTTTTTTAAAAAAATCCGCACCAGCGGATAGAAAGATTAAATCATTTCCTACGCCAGCATTATCTGGATCAGGTCTGGTCGATTCTAAGAAGAATCCTCTCAGCCAGGTTCACCTAGCTCCCGAAGTAATTATAGATACCAATTTTTAAATTAGAAAGAGTTTTATTTAATCCAATTGATCTGTTTTAAACCATGATTTTTTAAAAACTCATTGGCTAATTTAAAATGGTTGTTATAAAACCAGTTTCCCTTATTAGCAGAAAGTGGAGATGGATGAGCGGATGTTAAAACTAAATGCTTATGATTATTTAAGTATCTAATATATTTCTTCGCTGAGTTCCCCCATAGCAAATAAACAAGTGGTCTATTAATTGAGTTCAATTCTTTTAAAATATCAATAAAAAATTGCTGATAAAGATTATTATTATGAGACATAGGCTCGTGGCTTCTAACACTTAAAATGGAATTTAAGAGAAGGACTCCTTGCGAACTCAAATATGATAAATCACCATCAGTTTTATCCAAGACCACATGATATTCAAGTTCGATTTCTTTATAGATATTCATTAAAGAAGGGGGTGGAACAATATCTTTATTGACTGAAAAAGCCAAACCCATCGCTTGACCTTCATTATGATATGGATCTTGACCGATAACCACCACTTTAACCTTATTTAGTGGTGTTAATTTAAAGGCATTAAAGATTAATTCTTTAGGCGGATAACAAAGATGGTTTTTATACTCCCCATCGATAAAAGTTTGTAACTGATTAAAATAAGAAAAAGACGATAGTGATTTAAAAAAATCATCCCAACTATTGAACATATTATTATTTTCATAATTTTTTTATAAAAAATACAAGTATAATTAAAAATATGAAGGCACTGATTGTTTTTAACCATCCTGCACCTTATAAGGTAAGAGGTTTTAATGAACTTTCTAAGTATGTAGAACTAGATGTCATTTTTGAAAGACAAAGTGCAAAAAATAGACCTCGAAGTTTTTATAACACTAATGACTATCGCTTTAATGTCATGTTTTTAAAAAGAGGTGCTTTTTGTAATGAAAACTCAAATACCAAAGAGCTCATTAACTACTTAAAAAGGAACCACACTAAATATGATCATATCATCATGAATGGTTATTCGACATTCACAGAGATGCGCGCTATTCGATACATGAATAAGAATAATATCAAATTCATCTTGATGATTAATGGCGGTCTCATCAAAAAAGAAACTAAACTTAAAAGAAAGATTAAACAAAATTTTATCTCTTCAGCACAGTATTATCTTTCTCCAAGTAAAGAAGCTGATGATTATTTAATATATTATGGAGCAAATAAGGAAAACATATTCCACTACCCATATTCCTCAATATATGAAAAAGATATTCTTATTAAACCTCTAAAAGTTAAAGAGAAAATGGAATTAAGACAAAAACTAGGACTACCAAATAATAAGATTATAATCTCATGTAGTCAGTTTATTAGAAGAAAGAACAATCTCAAACTTCTAGAAATCTTTAAAGATCGTAAAGAAACTTTGCTTCTAATCGGAGATGGAGAAGAAAAAGAAGCATATTTAGAATATATTAAAACAAATAATATTATAAATATTATAATTAAACCATTTTTAATTAGAGACGATCTATTAAATTACATGAAAGCTAGCGATGCTTTAATTACTTTATCTAAGGAAGATATCTATGGGCACACTATCCTAGAAGCAATGGCGATGGGTCTTCCTGTCATCTCTTCAAATAAAGTGATATCCGCTTTATCTTTAATTAATAACGGAGTGAACGGATTCAAAGTAAATATAACTGATAACAAAGAGATTAATACGGCAATTACCAGGGTCGATTATTCTAAGATGAGTCAGTCTTCCCTAACTATAATAAGAAATTATACAATTGAAAAAACTGGTTTAAAGTTATTCGAGGCATTGGAGAATATTAAATGAAAATTATATACTTAACCACTTCGATGGATAAAGAAGACTTCAATGAGTACTTACTTCATTGGAAAGAAGCTCCAAATCCTTCTAATCAAATCTTTCATAACAAAATGATTAGATGTTTAGCTATTAATAATGAGGTTCATGTAATCTCTTTTAGACCCTTTTCAAAAAATAATACAACTTTTAAAAATTTAAAGTCATCATCCATAATTGATAACAATATCACTTGGCAATATTTAAAAGTTAAAAGGAATAAAATCTCACGTTTTCTTTCCTATAAAAGACAAATAAAACAACTCTATAAAAAACTCAAAGATTTCGATTTAATTTTAACTGACACTATTAATCCAATAGTGCTATATAACGCAACAAAATTTGCTAAAAAAACTAGGATTCCAATAGTTGGAATATGTACAGACTCACCAAGCAATATCAGTGGAACAAGTAAGGCCTATACACTTCTATTACTAAATCTTGCCAGTAACTTAGATGGCTATATTTGTTTAACTTCAGCCTTAAATGATTTGTTCAATCAAAACCATAAACCGAACATTATCATCGAAGGTTTAGTGGAATCTAATGATCCTATCAAAAACGAAAATAAATATGGAAAGTACCTCTTCTTTGGTGGGGCTTTACTGCCTAGATACGGAGTCTATAATTTGATAAATGCTTTTAAAAAGCTTTCAAAACCTGATTTAAAACTCATAATTTGTGGTCATCACGCTGATTATGTCAATCTCGTTGAAGAGATAAAGAAAGAAGAAAACATCATCTATCTATCGATGATTCCTCCTAATGAAGTTCTTTCCTTAGAAGCTAACGCTGTTGCTTGTATCAATCCTCGTCCATATAGTGAAGATTTAGATCGATATTCCGTTCCAAGTAAAACACTTGAATACTTCAATAGCGGTTCCCCTGTTGTCTCCATCAAAAATAGTAAACTGATAAAAGCGTTCTCAGAGTATGCAATCTGGGTGAAGGATAACGATGTGAATAGTTTAGTGAATGGAATTAACCTTCTTTTGAATTTACCAAGCGAGAATAGAAAACACCTTGCTAAACGCGCTAAAAGTGAAGTTAGGAAGCAATATTCTTTAGAGAGTGTGAACGCTAGATTAATGGACTTTTTTAGTAATTTCAATCGATAGTATCTTCTCTAGTTTGGAGCAAATTGTCTTTTGACTAAATGAGCTTAGATAATATTCTCTATTGTTAATTCCAATTTCTTTTAATCTATCTTTACTATAGGTTGAAATTTCATCTATTTTGCTAGCGATATCAGAAGGGATTTCAGACGCAGAAACTCCACTATCGAAGGAAGAGAGAACTTTTTTTCCATCACCACTTAAGACGGCGATGATTGGTTTACTAAAAGCCATGGCCATCATTAGTTTATTAGGAATTGTTTTACCAACAACGCCTTCTCCTTTTAAAGAGATATAGATTGCATCAGCGTTTAAGTAGTAAGAAGCAGCAATCTTAGAAATAATTGGTCCGTGATAAATAATTTTATCTTCTAACTTGTATGCTTTTATTAATCTTTTTAATTCATCAGTTTTAGGTCCCATACCGATGACATGAAAGTAAACATTTTGATTACTAACCTGAGCCATCGCTTTAGGGATTAAATCAATAAGTTGAATTCTTCCTAAATTCCCACAGTATAAAATATTGAATCCTTCATTATATTGATAAGGTTCTAAATTAGTTCCCTCAATCAAGGAGGGTTGGGGCAGAAACTCTATTGGGATATTTTTAATATTTAGAACATTTAAAAAATAATCTTTATATGAAGGAGAACCAATCAATAGTTTATCCGCTTTGGAATAGATAGCTTTAGACCATTTATAAAGAACTTTATACATCAAAGAATCTTTTTTTACAGCTTTAGTGGCCACTGTTGATTCTGGCCAAATATCAACAACATGCATGACATGAGGAACGTGATGTTTCTTTTTATATACATTACCAGCGCATAAGGCAGTGACAGGGGAAATGGATAATGAATATACGATATCAAATTCTTTTTTTGTCCTCCTTGCCCATCTTTTTGAATTATGCCAAAAGGATAAATAATTCAAGATAATTGAAAGTCGATTCTTTTTTCGAGGAATAAGATTTACACGATGAATTAAGACATCAGTAACAACTTCTTCTTTAATCTTTTCATATCCCTCAAGGATTCTTCCATATCCATAATTTGGTTTACCAGTGAGAACTTCAACTTCGTGTCCTAGTTTTACTAATGACTCCGCAAAAGTGGTAATAACACAATTTTCAGGGTAATAAAGTTGACAAATCAAGAGAATTTTCATGATTTGATTATATCAACATTTATTTAGATATGATATTTTAAATAGTGATAAACGTTTTAAATTTAGAAGATAATAATGCCATGATAAAAGACGTTAGAATAAATGTCATCGTCAATATAATTAGAACACTGGTTTTAACATTGCTCTCTTTTATCACTTTTCCTTGGGTTTGCCGTTATTTAGGTGATTCAACGTTAGGGTTATACACCTGGGCAAACACCTTTGTGGCTTATTTTTTAATTCTCGCTAAAATTGGAATCCCAAATCTTGCGATTAGGGAGTGCGTTAAAGTAAGGGATAATAAAGAATTATTGTCGAATAAAGTACAAACTTTCTTCTTACTTCAGCTCATTACCACACTGCTCTCTTTTATCTTTTTACTCACCTTGACTCTTTCAATTCCTGAATTAAGAGATTCATCTTCTTTAATCTTTATTCTCTCACTGAATTTTCTAAGTGGTGCTTTTTCATTTGAATGGCTCTTTATCGCTTTAGAAAAACAGTTCTATATGTCAGTTAGAAGTATCATCGTATTAACTTTGACCTCTATTTTAATCATTGTTTTTGTAACTAACCCGGATGATGTCTATATTTATTCCATTTTGACCGTCAGTGTCACTATATTGACCACTATTTGTAATCTCGTCTATTCGAGGAAATTTATTTCCTATAAGAAGACTTTACCCTATGAATATAAACAATACATTAAACCACTTATAGTTTTAGGTAGTTTATCGTTTATATTATCTATTTATAACCAAACTGATACCTTTATCCTTGGATTAATTAATCAAGATAAAAAAGAAGTTGCATCATATTCGGTCGGAATAAAAGGTGTTGATATTATTATTGGAATATTAACAAGTTTATCAACTGTTTTTATTCCTCGCGCAGCCTATTGCTGGCAGAAGGAAGATAAAAGGTATTTTAATAATCTAACGAAATATTCCGTTAACATCTGTGTTTTTATTGTTCTTCCAGCGATTGCGACAATGAGTATTCTTGCAAAACCAATCTGTGGTTTGATCTCTGGCAATTATTCCTACAATAATGAAATTAAGGATTATTCAAACGCTCCTTATATTTTGATGATTTTAGCTAGTATGATGTTTACTTATTCCATCTGTGACATCATATACGGTCAAATTCTTTTACCGATGAAAAAGGAAAAATACTATCTATTAGCTATTCTTGTGGGAAGTTTATTAAATATTATTTTATCAGTAGTACTTGGTCTATTTGTTTTTAAGAACAATCCTTCTTTAGGGGTCGCTATTGGAACTTCTATTACCGATATATTGATTTTAGTCTATTTACTTTCTAAAACCTGGAAGTACTCTAAACAAGCAATATTTAATAAAAATAGTCTTAAAATTTTAGTGGCTACTTGTGTCGTTGTAGTGGTATCACTCCTACTATATAATCCAAGCATTTCCCTAGGAAAGTTATTCATCAAGACTAGTTCAGGAATCATGATTTTTCAACTTCTCTTCATAGTGATAATTGATGCGATTATATATCTCATCATTTTACTTATTCTAAAAGAGAATTTAATCAGTTCATTTATTAGAAAGAAGAAAACCAATGAATAAAAATCTCAAAGAGAATAAGTTTAAAAGATGTTTAGTTCTTCCTTTTAGAGGTTTATTTAAAAGGTTTTCACCAACTTTATACGTTAGACTTCAATATCGATATATAACTCATCATAAACTAAATTTAATTAATCCAAAAAGATATACTGAGAAGCTTCAATACTTAAGATTATTTGTCTATCCTAAAAATGATTTAGTGAGTCAATGTGCAGGAAGACTCGGATTAAGAGAATACGCAAAAAAAAGTGGATTTGAAGAAAATTTAGTAAAGATTTACGGAGTTTTTGATAAATTTGAGGATATTGACTTTACTAGTTTACCGAATCAATTCGCGATGAAATGCACTCATGCTTCTGGATTTAATTATCTCTGTTATGATAAGAATAGTATTGATATCAAACAATTAAAAAAACAATTTAATAAATGGTTAAAAACTGATTACGGTAAGAAAACAATAGAACCCCACTACTCGAAGATTAAACCACAAATAATTATTGAAGAGTTACTCTTAGAAGATAATCACCTCCCGGTTGAATATAAGATTCATGTCTTTAATGGTGTCGCTAAAAGTCTATATGTGGTTACTTCTAGAGGTATTGATATTAGATATAATAACTTTTACATCGATTGGAAACCTTTTGATGGGTCCCAATTTAATGGTTGGAAGAAAGCGGACTATGAATTATCTAAACCTCATAATTTTGAAGAGATGGTTAAAATAAGCGAAATTCTTTGTAAACCATTCCCGTTTGTAAGATGTGATTTATATAACATCGATGGAAAAATCTACATCTCGGAGATGACTTTCACTCCTGCGAAAGGCACATTGATTCTAGATGATGATAAATGTGACTTTGAAATGGGTGAATGGTTAGATATTTCTTCCTTTAATGCCAAATAGTGAAAGGTAAAAACATTTCATAAAGAAATAAATAAACTCCGTAATCGGAATTAATATCGACGAATTCATTAGAGATGTGTTCATATTCAAAGGTAATTCCACTACACCTAGTTAAATCAAATTTAGATAAAGAGAAACCAACGAAATATAACGTGTTAGCCTCATATTCGAGGGGGTAAATAAACTTTTCAACAGTGTAACCTTCGCTATTTTTAATAACAAAGCCAACTTTTAGATTTAGTTTACCACGATGGTTATCACTATCGTATTCACTACCTTCTATCTGATGAACGACAGGTTTATAAGAAAGTGAAAAGTAAAATCTATCATCGATTTCACTTAGTCCATAAAGTTCTTTTGTAAAAAGGCTTCCAAAGCCATTTTCATCAATTTGAATTCTCCCCCCTTGAAAGGTCCCATAACAATCGACTTGTCCATCGAATAATTTAGAAATAAAACCGTATTTAAAGGAAGCGTCGTATAACGATAACTTTCTATTATTCTCATAATATCTAGTGGTTTCGTTATCTTGGATATCATAGTAGAAGCGATGATAGGTCATATCTCTAGCATCGGGATCTGATAAATAAAAATTGTCATCATTATAACTAGTCCATGAAGGTATTTTTTCTTCTTCAATATTGTGAGTGGTAACTTTAGATACTTTTTTCAATCTTTTATCCCAAATAGAATAAAAGTTATCTTGAAATTTAGAAGAGTGGTCATATTTATTATCGATAACGTTTTTATAGCCATATCCACAACTAGATAAACTTAATATCGAAGCAAGAAAAAGCAATTTTAGATTTTTATTTTTCATTATTGTTATTCCTCTATCAGTGTATCAATTTTTAAATCATTTGATTCAACATTACTTGAAGAAGTCTTCTTTGTTTTAATTAAAACACCCTTCATATAGCAATAACCAAGTAAACAAATAACAATTAAGAATTGAGAATTTGTAAAAACAGGCATATAGGTGCTTGAAGAAAATTCAATTGGATCACAATCATAATTAATAATGCAGTAAATAAAAAAGGTAAAAATAAACATTGTTAACAGTGCTTTATTAATCTTTTTTTCCTCTCCATATCTAACAAATTTATATAAGCCATATAGACCAAAAAATAACGATACTAAGAAGAAAATTTCACCAAAAACTCCTGAAGTCATCAAATTATCGATGAAAAAATTGTTGGTGAAGATCGCCGCATCAGTGGAATGCACACTATAATAACCAAGTGGAAAACCAAATATCTTTTCACTGGTGAATAGACCATTCAAAATCTTTTTATACCTAGTGGAAAACCTATTAGTGTTAAACACTCTATTTAATAGAGCATTATTTGCGATAAATGAAGTTAAACCATTACTACCATCTTGAGAGTTGATAAAAAATAAGAGTAGAAAAATAAAAAATAAAATAAAGATTACTATTAAACAATTTCTAATCACTTTTTCACTGGGTTTAAATTTAAAAAATAAGAGAATTACTAAACCACAAAAAACAGTTATAAATAGTGAAACTAAAGTAAACTTATTAGGAACAAATATTAACGATAATAAAGCGATAAAAGTAAATAGACAATAGAGCAAAAACTTTGTCTTGTCCTTCTTTGGATTGATAAAGAATAAGGCTATTGCACTGCTAAATAGAAGACTTGGAAAGAAGGAAAAATAATTGACCGAAGTTAATTCAATTTTAAAGCCAATAATTGAATACGCTAGTGAACCTAACTGATTCGTTGATTCTTTCCCATCATAATAAATGTATCCATTAGGATGTAACATAGTGTAAAATGGTGAGAATTGAATCATTGTAATAAATAAATTTATTACTACAAGAATCGCTAGTGCGCCGTAGACAACCAAAAATAAGGTGGATAATTTAAACTCTTTAATAGAAGAAAGAAGAGTCCCTAGTGAGGCAAAAGCTAAAAAACCAAGAGGAATAAAAATTCTGGTAGTAAGAGGAATAGCATTACCAACCATAAAATTAGAAATAGAAGTTAATAGTCCATAGATGACAAGAGGAAAAATGTAAAACAATGAACTAAAAATAAGATCATTATTTCTTCTTTTAAAAAGAGTTAAAACAAAAAGAACGACAAGTATTAAACCTAGTATTGAATAGGTAATAAAAGAATTAAATAATGAGAATGAAACAAACGCTAAAATTTCTAACGTTAAAAAAGTGAGTACAGTAACGTACGTTGAAGTATTACTCTTCTTAATACCTTCTTGCATACAAACATTATATATATTTATTTAACTAAAATATAAAAGAATTGAGAAACGGATCTAAATCAGAGGATGCTTCTAGATATTCATCACTTTCCTCATAGGCTTCGATGGACTCGATAATTTCGGAATCTGTTAAACCAGTATCATTTTTATCTTTTGGATCAAATAGCATAATAGATTCCTCCCTCTAGTAAGTGATAATGTTTCGAAAACATAATTACGCTACTACAGATGCTTATATATATAAACAAAAATATCTATTTATCTAGACACTGTACAAATATCTATATTTTTAACTTGATTTAATAATTACTAATGGTTATTTTCCCCATCGTTTAAATACAAAATTCCGAGGCACTTTGGACCGCAGTGGGATGAAATTGTTGCCCCAGCAATTGTTTCACAAATTGTCTTAAATCCTCTTTCTTCTAAGGCTTTTTTTGCCGCTTCCACCATTTCAGGAGAGGCGTGTGAATGGGTGATAAAAGCTAAGGAAAGATCTGGACTATCAAATAATTCGATAATATCTTCACAATAGCTTTCAATAACTTTGTTATTTCTACCAAAATATTTTTTGGAAGCAATTAGTTTGCCATCTTTTAGAATAATACTTGGTTTAATTCTAAGTAAGGTCGCTCCAAACTTTTGTAAAGAGGAACAACGACCACCTTTATACAAATAATCCATAGTGTTTACAACAAAACTTGCTTGAACACTATTAACTCTTTTCATAGTTAAATTATAAATTTCTTTAGCATCTTTTCCTTGGCTTGCTAGTTTAGAAGCATAAATAGCAAGTAATGCAATACCGGTTGATAAACTCTTTGAATCAATAATATAAACATTTTTCAAGTGTTTAGCCACTAACATAGCGTTACTACATGCACTAGATATTTCAGATGATAATGAGATGTGGACAATTGCATCGTAATCCTTTAATAACTTTGAAAAATGTTCTTCAAATTGGTTTTCATTGACTGCGCTTGTTTTAGGGAGAATGCCAGTTCTATCAACATAATTAAAAATAATATCAGGAGTGATAACACCATCTAAACCGGACTCTTCTCCTAACAAAACAGTAAATGGAAGGATGTGTATATCATATTTATCTAACAATTCTTTTGGTAAATCGATTGTACTTTCCGCAGATATGCAAACTTTCATAATATTTTTTTCCTTTATCATTATTTTATACGTATAGATGAAAAATCCAAAAGGAAAGTTTTCCTTTAATCCATTTTTTTCTTCATCAATGCGAGCATATTTAAAAATAAAAAATTACTACAAATTTGTTTAATATTAAAAAAGCAAATGCGTAGACAAGATTTTAAAAATCCTTGATAATTAATAATATGAAAAAGAAAATTTTACTCCTCGCCATCGTTGCGACCACACTCACATCTTGTTCATTCATCGATATTGGTAATAGTAAATCCAATAGCGGTACCACTACTTCATCATCAAACTTAGATGGTAGTTCAATTAGTAATTCATCGACTTCATCATCGAGTTCGAACTATCGTCCATCTTCTTTTAGTACACGAAACTTTATAGAAAAGACGAATTTATCTTACACTTTCAAGAATGACACCATTCACTCAGTCTATCCAATTGATAGC
>Ga0129317_1002341_pt1 | contig 11076 bp, 7 predicted proteins | sample Cm1ome_FD_94430 | JGI IMG/M metagenome (GOLD analysis project Ga0129317, IMG submission 94430) | Eastern black-and-white colobus group fecal microbial communities from Wisconsin, USA - Cm1105 metagenome | ecosystem: Host-associated > Mammals > Digestive system > Large intestine > Fecal | place...
CTCAAGCACAGAGAGGTTTTCTGCTCTCCGCTGATTGCACCCATCACCTTGGGTAAATATCTGGACACGGGACTGATTAAGTGTGTCAATGTTGGCGGCGAAATGGCACCCAAAGCTGATGTTCGCCCGATTGAATATGAGTGGGTAAAGAATCTCTACTTAGAAGCAAAGGAGCGAAATATTGAGTTTTACTTCCACCAGTGCGGCTCGATGTTCTTAAAAGATGGTGTGAACATCGGTCAGTGGAATCTCAATAAGCAAATCGAGCGTGCCGAGGAAATCCAGCACGAACTCGAAATGCTGAATCCTTAATTATTGCGTGTTGAGGAGGTGTCGTATGGACAAGTACAAAGATATAATCAATCTTCCGCATAAGCAATCTACCAAGAGACCCCATATGCCTTTGCTTGACCGTGCGGCTCAGTTTGCACCGTTCGCTGCTCTCACAGGCTACGATGATGCAATCAAGGAAACAGGAAGATTGACCGATGAGAAAATCGAACCCAGCGAGGAAAACTTAAATGAACTGAATATGAAATTTCAGATTCTTGTTGACTTGCTCGATGATGAAAACGAGGTGTCGTTCACATATTTTGTGCCGGACGGAACGAAAAGCGGCGGTGCTTATGTGACAAAGCAAGGTATCGCAAAAAAGGTGGACGACTACGAAAGACTGATTACTCTATGCGACGGTACGAAAATCCCGATGGACGATGTACTGTCGATTGACGGAAATATTTTTAATTCTATAGACGAAGTGAGGTAAATATTATGAGCAGAAAACTTGTAGCGTATTTTTCAGCCAGTGGCGTAACCGCAAAGGTCGCAGAAAATCTTGCAGAGGCAATCGGAGCTGATGTGTTCGCCATCGAACCCCAAACGCCTTATACCGAGGAAGACTTGAACTGGAATAACAGCAAATCCAGAAGCAGTATTGAAATGACTGACAAGTCCTCTCGCCCTGCTATCGCATATCAGAGAGATAATATAGCTGACTACGACACCATTTTTGTCGGATTTCCGATTTGGTGGTATGTAGCTCCTACCATCATCAACACGTTCCTCGAAAGCTATGACCTTTCCGGCAAAACAATTATCCCATTTGCAACCTCCGGTGGTAGCGGAATGGGTAAAACAAACGAGGGACTTGCACAGAGCTGTCCTGCGTCCAAGCTCGTAGAGGGACGAGTATTCAAATCAAGCGTTTCCAAAAAGGAACTGTCAGCTTGGGCAGAAGAAATCACAGAGTAAGCTGTCCTCGACTATTGCAAAAATAACAAGCGGATGTGATTAAACAGCGAGTCAGCGAACGGACAATCGTGCCTGTTTGCTGGCTCGCTTTTTTGATGGAGGAGCGTATGAAGATTATATCGTGGAATGTAAACGGCATACGAGCATCGTGGGGTCACGGTCTCTCTGCTTTTCTTGACGAGTGCAAGGCTGATATTTACGCTTTTCAAGAAACTAAAACGGACGAAGCAATCCCGATGATTGAATTAGAGGGCTATCACGCATATTGGTCTTTCTGTACTCGACGGAAAGGCTATTCCGGTACGCTCTGCCTTACAAGGCAAGAGCCTTTGAATGTACGTTATGATATGGGAGATTTTGACTTCGACACCGAGGGTCGTATCATTACTTTGGAGTTTGAGGACTTCTTTTTCGTAAATTGTTATGTTCCTAACTCACAGCGTTCTGAACGTCGCTATGATTATCGAAGTTCGTGGGATTTTATGCTGCTTCAATATCTGATACAGCTCCGCTGTCAGAAACCGACGATTGTATGCGGAGATTTTAATGTCCCGATTTCCGATAAAGACATCTACGAAGAAAACAAATGGGTGGAGCTTAACGCCGAGGGTTTTCAGTCCACAGAACGAGAAAGTCTGTTGGAAATCATCGACTGTGGCTATGTTGACACATACCGTCTTTTACATCCCGATGAAATCGGAAAATATACCTGGTGGTCTAACCGTCGCTTCAAGCGAAAAGAAAATCGTGGGTGGCGGTTGGACTATTTTCTTGTCAGCGAGAAACTGAAAGACAAGGTAACTGAATCGACTATGCTATCCGATGTTTACGGTTCTGACCATTGCCCGATTGTCCTTGAAATGGCTATCGAGCAAAGTGAGCAAGCCGAAGAAAATCAGCAAAGTCGTTCTCGCTTTTCATACACCTATGATGACCTTCTGCGATATGAAGAAAACGGCATTTCTATGAATTACATCAAACGCACCGATATGACCGAATTATGGAACAGCATTGATTGGGAAAGAGCCGAAAAGCATTTGGAGACAATGCAAATGGCACTTGCAAAATCAGCTTACACGCAGGACTACGGTTTGATTACCAAGTGGCAAAAGAAAATTGTTTATTCCATTGATGCGAAGCTGTTGGCGGTTCGCCACGTTTGCAGTAACTCCGGTGGTTCGGGTGTCGATTGTATTAAATGGGAAACACCGCACGAGAAAATGTCGGCTGCTCTTTCTCTGACTTCAAAGGGGTATCGTGCTATGCCGTCACGTCTGCTTCTTGTGAAATCCAAAAACGGCAGACAGCGGCGAATACATATAGAAACTTATTATGACCGTGCGATGCAATGTCTTTACGCTTATGCTCTTGACCCTGTGGCTGAATCGTGGGGTGATAGAAAATCTTTTTCTTATCGCAAGGGACGCTCCGCCTATGATATGAATGAATACATTAAATTGGGTTTATCCGGTGAGAACGCACCGACGTGGATTTTCGTCGGAGACATCAGAAAGTGCTATGAGAACATCAGCCACGAATGGATAATGCGGCATATACCTATGGCAGAGAGTGTCCTGCGGCAATTCCTTGAAGCCGGTTATGTGTTTGGTGGCGAACTGTTCCCGATGGATGTCGGCGTTGGTATCGGCTGTTCAATGTCTCCTATTATCGCAAATATGACTCTCGATGGGATGCAAGAATATGTTTACGGTCGGCTCTATCCGTTTGAAACAGAAATTGATTATGCTAACGGCAATATGGTAAGGTACGCTGACGATGTTCTCTTTATGGCTCGGACAGAGGAAACTGCAAAAAAGATAAAAGGTTATGTGGCGGAGTTCCTTGAGGAACGAGGGTTAGAGCTTTCCAAAGAGAAGTGTAAAATCATAAATATCAAAGACGGCTTTGATTTTATGTCTCGCACCTACTTCAAGCGTGGGGAGCAGGTTTTTTCCAAACCGTCACAAAAAGCGATAGAGCGATTTATGGGGACTATGCGTGAGACCATAGAAAGCTACACAGGCTCTCAGCGTTCTCTCATAGAAAAGTTAAATCAGAAAATCGACGGATGGATTACCTATCACAAGGTTGGAGAAGCAGACGATGCCTTTCGACAAATGGATGTGTATATTTCTGCCCTGCTCTTGGAGCTGTGCGAGCTGAAGCACCCGAAATGGAGCAGAGAGAAAATTCTGCAAAAGTATTGGTATGTCGATGCCGAGGGACGACACAGATACGCTCTGCCGAACAAGAAAGAGGTTTTCGTGAAATGTCTTTCCGACACACTTCTTGTCGATTACTTTGCCGTGAAAACAAATGTCAATCCGTACATTGAACTTGACTATGTTGAGCAGCGGTCACAGGAACGGCAAATACTGAATGTCACGGGCGTGTATCGCTCCATTTGGAACAGGCAGAACGGTCGCTGCCATTACTGCGGTCATCGGATTTTACGAGATGAAGAAAAGGCATTGGCTGAGATAGCTCCCGACAAAAGCCGCTTCGCTTCTCGTATGGCGTATGTCCACAAGCGTTGTCTGTACTGTTCATTCGATTATATTGATGCGGAGCTGCCGCCGTCATCGCTCTCCGATGTAATGGACTTGTTGGGACAGTTGGACGAGAACAGAAAACCAATCGGTCAAAAATATCTTTCATTGTCAGAGTTCTTTCGCACCTGTGATAAGAACTCAGTCACACTCACTTTCAAGCAGATTGAGACAATTATGGGAGATACTCTTGGTGCGACAGCTCTGCGAAAAGAGTTTTGGTATCGGACGGGATTTACGAATATCAGCCAATGCTGGCTTGATAACGGATATGAAATCAAAACGCTTCATCTTGATGGAAAGAAACGAGTTGTGTTTAACTTGGTCGCTAAAAGCAAGAACACAGCAAGCGTTGACATACCGGAAGTCTTGAAGTACGGTCGTGTTCCGAATGATGCCAAGTATGAGTTAGAAAATTACTTTCAGTACATCATCAAGAAATATGGTTTATAAGATTTTGCGATTTAGGTATTCCACGAGGGAGTTGGAAACATACTTGGCAAGCAATGCACGGCGGTACCCACTCGTGCAAAATTTATAAGCCCCTGCCGCAGCAGGAGCTTATATATCGCTTGTCTGGGAAACATCCCCGAACCCCTTTAACACAGATTTCTCTGTGGCTACGCATCGCAAGCGATGCTAAATTGAGCACGGTCAGTCACGACCGTGCTCTTTCTCTTGGCGTGGATCTCGCTGAGCGAGGTCACGCATTTCTTCATAATTTGCCGTGTGAACGGTAAGGTCTCGCAGCTCGTCACGAACTTTTTTGAGTTGTGCATACGCTTCTTTTTTCTCGGTTAGCTTTTCGGCAAATTCCACTTGCAGGCTCTTAACGGTCGGGAGTTTCTTCACACCCAATTCGTCAAATGCCTTTTTTGCGGCTCTGTGAATGATGATGTCGTCCTCGTGTTCCTCCAAAAACTTTTTAGAGTAACCGGATTTACGATAGGCAACATACACGTCCTTCGTTTTGGAATAATTGACGATATGCTTTTTCAGTACATTGACCTCGGCAATACGATTTTGAGCTTCTGTGATTTTTGCAGTAAACTCCTTTTCCTTTTTCGCCAACTCTGCCTTGCGGTCAGCCATTGCCTCATAGTTGAACCCGTGCTCGTCCATATAGAGCTTGGTTTTCGCCATTCGTTTCAGATTTTCAACCGTTGCCCAACGGCGGTAGCCATCGCCCTTGCCTGCGGCGAGCTTGGCTTGAATATCGATGATGGTCTGCGGTCTGTTCACATCCCACACCTGTCTGCGTTTCTTCGGCTGATGCACTTTCTGTCCTTTGATGATAGCTCTGATAGTCGCTTCATCATAATTTTCGCCCAGAGTGTGCATACGGATATTTTGCTTAAAGTCGGCGTGAACAAAGGCAAGGTATTTCCCGTTTTTGACCTTAAAGCCGTGCTCTGCAAGGAGAGAAAGGAACGCATCGAAGTCGTGCGGTTTCTGCTCCAGAGCTTCATCTATGGCAATACGGAGCATTTCACGGTGCGACGGTTTTCCCTTAAAGCCGTGCCACTTGTTATAAGCGGAACTGCCTCGGCTCGGATTTTTGATAACCGACAACTGATGCTCGGTGCAGATAAGGTCACTCAGCCTTGCAATCGCTTTACTGGAATTTCTGAAATTGCGAAACTTCCGTTTGTTATCAAGTGCTATGGCGTTCCAATAAATATGATTGTGAATATGAGCTTTGTCGGTATGCGTACAAACAAAGAAAGCGTGTTTTCCTTTGAGAAAACGGGAGGCAAAGTCATAGCCGATTTGGTTTGCTTCTTCCGGTGTAACCTCGCCCGGCTTGAACGATTGACGAACTTGGTAAACGAGAACATCACTCTTTTCGTCCTTACCCGTAAATCCTTTGTACTGCCTTTTGGAAATTAGGACCTCTGCCGCAAAGGAGCGAGGGTCGCAGGCATAGGCAGATGTCAACTCACCGCCCTGTGTCTTTTCGGGATTTAAGCCATAATCCGTTCTGTCGGAAATGGACTGTGCAAGGGTCTTGCCCTTTGTAATGTGCATAGGAATAATACGTGTGGTCGCTATGGTCGTTCACCTCCAATCTATGTAAAAGACGAGCACAGCCGAAGCCATACTCGTCTCATTGTTACTTCTACACAGAATGGGTAGAAGTTGGATTAACTGTTCATTTTAATTCTGTCCGGATTGGACAGAATTTCCATTATCCATAAATCGCATCCTGCACGAAGTAACGGAATCTCTGCATCTGTCCAATCGCCCACGCTGCCAACATCGGAAGTCCTACGGGACTGACGAGGAAAGCAAACACAAGAATGATAATGCCGTTGGTGGTGTTAATGAACAGCAAGGTTATGAGTCCCAGGATACCGAAGATTGTACCTGCAATTCCAAATACCCAAGCGGATAGACTGAGCATCAAAGCTAAAATCCAAATCACGATAGCGAGGACTGCAATTATCGGTGCGAATAATATCTTCAAAATGACCTTCATCGAAAGTCCCTCCTTTCTTCTGGCTACATCATACCGCAAAACGGAGAGATGAACAAGGATGTCGATGTCAGTCGATTGCGGCGAGCTTTTCAAGGACTTTGTTGGTAGCATCCCAAGTCTTATCAATCATCAGCTTCATCTCGTGAATATCGTCCTCATAAATACGGTTGGTAGAATTTACTCTGCGGGCAATCTGATTAAAATTGTTGCTGGTGCGGCGGAGCAAAGAAATTAAATCACGAAGTTCGGGTAGTTCCAATTTGACCACATAGCCGTCGATAGCCATTTTTCGGAGATACGCTGCCATATTTATTGTACCTGCCTGTGCCATCCGTTTATCAATCAAAGCTCGTTCCTCCGGTGTAACACGGAATTTCACTTGAACGGGTCTGTTGCGGTTTGCCAATTACAACTCAGCCTCCTTTGCCTTACTTGGAGACTTTTTCGGAATATCCTCTTTCGCTTCATTCAGCTTTTTCAGCACGGACGGCTTTTTCTCCTTTTCCATCTGCTGCTCTTTTCTGAAACGATTGACGAATAAATTGATTAGTCCGGGATGTGCCTGGGTACAGCAATATTCTACGGTTCTTTTGCCGTGCCACGCATCGTAGTCGTTGGGAACAGATTCAGCTTTTGCCCACTCCTTATTTTCTGCCGAGATACGACCGTCCCAGTCCTTGTGCTGAACCGTGTTGGCAAGAACAAAAGAAACACGCTCCGCACCAAAGCGGTCAACGACCTCCTGCACACAAGAACCGTCAAAACGGTTATCGCTGTAATGGTTGGCAATCGCTTCTTCAATGGCGTCCTTGCAATCCACATTCGCTCTGAAAGAAGTTCGGTATTTGTCAAGCTCATTGTGTTCTTTTGCAAATGTGGCAGAGAAGATATACACAGGCAGATTGCGAAGTGCTTCACGCTGTTCTGCGATACAGGTCTTTGCTCTTGATTCAATGCAATCTCGGATTTCGTCCATTTGAACACCCTCTAAATCCTCGTAGATGTTATAAATGGACTGCAAAGGCTTTTCATCGGCAAGTAAGGCTTTTGCTTCTTCATCGGACAGGTCGTGATACTCCATTTCGATTACAATATCCTCACGGATAATATACTCGTATGCGTGTTTAAGGATTTCTTCGGGCGGCTGTTTTACCAGCCACCCTTTGAAGTCCTGCTGCTCGGCAAAGAGTTTTTCATACAATGCCGTGTTTAGTTCTTCGTTGGTCATCAGCGTTCCTCCTCTTTTTGTTTTTTCGGTTCTGTCGGTACTGCCTTGCTCTGCTTCTCATAGGAACGGAGCTTTTGCAGAACGGACGGTCTTACGGATTTTGCGACCTCGTTTCGTGTCGGCGTTTCCTCCGCCATTGCTTCAAGGGGTGTCTTATCGTCAATATTCAGAGCGATATTGAGTTCCGCCAACCTTGCAGATTTCACTCTCAGCTCGTCCTCCTGCGGAAACGGCTTTCCAAGCTCCTGCTTTGCGGTCTCCATCTGCGAATACAGACTTTCCAATCGGCTCTGCGTGGTCGCAAGGCGTTCCGTCATACCGTTTAGGGCATTGTCGATTCTCGTCAAATTACCACGAGGGTCTTTTCCCAAAGTGACACGGTGGGTCATCTGCCCTTTGAGGGTCAAAACATAATCACGCCCAAAGTCCTCCAAGGTCAGCGACATCTGAAAACCACGGTAACTGCCAACGGGAACAGGGTCTAATCCCTTGACTTCCTTAAAAGCGTCCACAAGAGCAGCTCCCGCATTTTCTTTATCCGTCAGCACATCGCCACGCACTGTCATACCGGCAAAGCCGTCGGTCGGGTGCGGATGCTCGACAAGGGTTTTCATATCGGCTTCAAAGCCTGCGATAAATCCTTTGCTCTGCTCGATTTGTTCGGGGAAATATCGAAGCAGGTTATCTTCCAGACGGTACTGCTGACTTTGGTGGTTTGCTTTCATCAGCTTCAAGCGAGCTACATCCACATCGAGGTCCATTTTCTCTTTAATGCGTTCGTCGCCTGCACACAGAGCCTTGATTTCCGCATAGGAAAGAGCCGTTTCGTCAATATCGTCACAGGCACGGACGGGGGATTTGCTCGTCATAATCTGCGAGATAAATTTCTGCTTGTTCTCCAAGGTCTGCCAGAGGTAGGCATCGAAAGTCGCTTCGGTCACATAACGGTAAATGTGGACTTCGGGATTCATATTGCCCTGGCGAATGATACGACCGCTTCGCTGTTCCAAATCTCCCGGTCTCCAGGGTGCGTCCAAATCGTGCAGAGCGATGAGACGGTCCTGCACATTCATACCTGCCCCCATCTTAAAGGTTGAACCCATCAGCACACGGACTTGACCGGAACGAACCTTGCTGAACAATTCCTTTTTACGGTTTTCAGTATTGGCTTCGTGAATGAAAGCAATCTGCTCTCTTGGAATCCCTCTTGCCACCAATTTTTCACGAATGTCATCGTAAACCGTAAAGCCTGCTTCTTCCTCTGTGCCGCCGTCTTTTTCCGCAAGATGCTCCAAGGCTCGCAGTTCGGGGCTGTCGAGGTTGCCTGCCGGAGCTTTGGCAACTTTCTTTGTGGCAGAGCTTTTCGGTGTGCTCAAATCACAAAAGACGAGCTGTGTCAGTTTGTTGTCGTGACCGTCCTCCCAAATGCGATGAATGTTATCCACGCACATATTGACTTTGCTTGTCGGCTCGTCGGGGAGATTCGGGTTGATGATACGCTGGTCAAGACCGAGCTTGCGACCGTCGGAGGTAATGCGGAGCATATTGTCAACAGACGGGTCAACCGTTCCTGCGTGAACGGCGGCGGCTCTCTCGGAAAGCTCCTGCACCATCGCCTGCTGAATTTCCGTAGGCTGTGCCACCTCATTGTGGTAAATTGCCTTCGGGGTCGGGAGGTTGAGCTGGTCGGCGGTCTTGATGTCTGCCGCTTCTTTGAACAGGTTCATCAGCTCCGGCAGATTAAAGAACTTGGCAAATCTCGTTCTTGCCCGATAGCCTGTTCCTTCGGGAGCAAGCTCGATGGCTGTGGTGGTCTCCCCAAAGGTCGATGCCCAACAGTCAAAGTGTGCCAATCCCTTATTGCGGATGGTGTCGTGCTGCAAGTAGCGCATCATCGTATAAAGCTCTGTCATTGAGTTGCTGACGGGCGTTCCTGTTGCGAAAACAACTCCACGGCTGTCGGTCAGCTCGTCGATATAGCGGCATTTTAACAACATATCCGAGGATTTTTGAGCATCGGTAGTAGAAAGTCCTGCTACATTTCGCATTTTCGTATAAAGGAACAAATTTTTGAACGAATGTGCCTCGTCCACATACAGCCTGTCAACACCTAACTGTTCAAAGGTAATCACATCGTCCTTACGGGTGCTGTCCTGCAATTTTTGCAGTCTTGTCTCCAAGCCCTTTTTGGTTCTCTCCAGGGACTTGATGGTAAAGCGTTCCGCACGGCTGGCTTTCAGTTCCTCCAGACCTTCCTCGATTTCTGCAATCTGTTCCTGCAACAGCCGTTCCTGTCGCTCCTGCGATACGGGGATACGCTCAAACTGGCTGTGTCCGATAATGATGGCGTCGTAGTCGCCGGTGGCGATTCTGCCGCAGAACTTCTTGCGGTTTCTCGGCTCAAAGTCCTTTTTCGTTGCGGCAAGGATATTGGCAGAGGGATACAAGCGGAGAAATTCGCTTGCCCATTGCTCGGTTAGGTGGTTGGGAACGACGAACAGCGGCTTTTGGCATAGTCCAAGCCGTTTGCTTTCCATTGCCGCCGCTACCATTTCAAAGGTCTTGCCCGCACCAACTTCGTGTGCAAGGAGCGTATTGCCACCATAGAGAATGTGTGCAACGGCGTTCTTCTGATGCTCACGGAGTTTGATTTCAGGGTTCATACCGCTGAACACGATATGGCTTCCGTCATACTCACGGGGGCGGGTGGAATTGAAAAGCTCGTTGTACTTGGTTACAAGTTCCTGTCGTCTGTCGGGGTCTTTCCAAATCCAGTCACGGAACGCATCTTTGATTGCCTGCTGTTTCTGTTGGGCAAGGGTCGTTTCCTTGGAGTTAAGCACACGGCGTTCACGCCCATCGGGGTCGGTCACGGTGTCATAGATACGCACATCACGCAGATTTAGCGTATCCTCCAAAATCTTGTAGGCGTTGGCTCTGTCCGTGCCGTAAGTCATATAGGCATTGACATCGCTGTAAGACGGCTGAGATTTTCCTGTGATATTCCACTCCGCAGAGAACGGCGAATAGTTGACTTCAATGCTCCTACGCAGATAATACGGAGGTTCAAAGGTCTCCACCATAAACTGCTGAATGTAGGATTTGTCAATCCAGGTCGCACCCAGACGAACCTCAATCTCGGCGGCATCCAAATCCTTCGGCTGTGCCGTTTTCAGAGCTGCCACATTGTCGGCAATCTCGTTGCGGTGGTTGGCATCCTCCGGCAGCATTTCCAAGGCCCTTTGGTAGTAGGCGAGCTTTTCACGGACATTACCGGACAGAAAATCGTCAGCGGTTCTCCAAGTGTACGAACCGTCGGGTCTGCGGTTAAAATCCATATAGATAACGCCACGCAAATCGTTTGCCAGTTCTTCCTCGGTCTTGCCTGTGAGAGAGGACATATACTCCATATCGACACAGGCTTTTTCTGCGATAGATACCGCAAGAGCTTCCGAAGCGGTGTCAACGGAGGTCACGACCTCGCTGGGTTTGATGGTGCGTTTGGTGAACATATCCGCTTTGCGTTTGAGATTGTTGTCCTCGTCGAGCACTTCCAGAGAGCAGAGCAG
>Ga0129317_1002342_pt1 | contig 11071 bp, 7 predicted proteins | sample Cm1ome_FD_94430 | JGI IMG/M metagenome (GOLD analysis project Ga0129317, IMG submission 94430) | Eastern black-and-white colobus group fecal microbial communities from Wisconsin, USA - Cm1105 metagenome | ecosystem: Host-associated > Mammals > Digestive system > Large intestine > Fecal | place...
CAGCTAACCCGGGCGGGTATCCGCCCGTGGTATATCGGACGCTGCAGGAGGAACTTCTTGCGGCATAGGTACTGAAAGAATTTAGTGAGTTTATACGACTACACTTTTCTTGACAATTCCAAGTAACCGGTTGGCAAGAAATATATGGAAAAACTTACTATTTTGAAGAAACAGGTCAAATGGTAACGGGAACCGTGAAGATAGGTGATAAAACATATCAATTCGGAAGTGATGGAGCATATCAGGGGGAAGTAAGATCTTATGGTTGGAGTCAGGAATCCGGGAACTGGTATTGGATTAAGAATGATGGAAGTAAGGCAGTTGGCTGGGAAAAGATAGAAGGTTACTGGTATTATTTTGATAAATCCGGAAAGATGCAAACGGGCTGGAAACAAATAGGAGGTTATTGGTATTATCTTAACCAGAGCGGAAAAATGGAGACAGGCTTACAGGAGATAGGTGGCTGTTGGTATTATTTAGATAATAGTGGAAAGATGCAGACGGGTTGGAAAATGATAAGCAGTTATTGGTATTATTTTGAACAATCCGGAAAAATGCAAACGGGCTGGAAACAAATAGGAGGTTATTGGTACTATTTTAATCAGAGCGGAAAAATGCAGACAGGCTGGCAGAAAATAAATGGAAAAACTTATTATTTTGTAGAAGCAGGTCAGATGGTAACGGGAACCGTAACAATAGAAAATAAAAAATATTTGTTTGGAAGTGACGGAGCATATCAAAGAGAAGAAATAACTCCTGGTTGGCACCTTGAATCGGGAATCTGGTATTGGATCAAGAATGATGGAAGTAAGGCAGTCGGTTGGGAGAAAATAGGAGGTTACTGGTATTATTTTGATCAGTCCGGAAAAATGCAGACAGGCTGGAAATTGGTAGGTGGCTGTTGGTATTATTTAGAAAATAGCGGAAAGATGCAGACAGGCTGGAAAATGATAAACAGTTGCTGGTATTATTTTGAACAATCCGGAAAAATGCAAACGGGCTGGAAACAAATAGGAGGTTATTGGTATTATCTTAATCAGAGCGGAAAAATGGAGACAGGCTGGCAGGAAATAAATGGAAAGACTTATTATTTTGTAGAATCGGGTCAAATGGTAACGGGAACCGTGACAATAGAAAATAAAAAATATCAGTTTGGAAGTGACGGAGCATATCAGAGAGAAGAAATAACTCCTGGTTGGCACCTTGAATCGGGAATCTGGTATTGGATCAAGAATGATGGAAGTAAGGCAGTCGGTTGGGAGAAAATAGGAGGTTACTGGTATTATTTTGATCAGTCTGGAAAAATGCAGACAGGCTGGCAGGAAATTGGTGAAAAGACCTATTATTTTGTAAAAGCAGGTCAGATGGTGACAGGTTGGCAGCAAATTGATAACAAAACTTACTATTTTCAAGAAAGCGGAAGCATGTGTGTTGGCTGGATACAGATTGATGGAGTATGGAATTATTTTAATGCCAATGGTGAGTTCATACAAAGTGGAGTGAATGAAATAGAAGGCAGCAGTCAGAAAAGCAAAGAACAGATGGTGAATTTCTTTAAGAATTCAGGATATACATATCCGGCGGAAGAATTGGGAAAAGGCGGAGCTGATACTATTGAGAGATTTGTAGATATTTATTTCGAAGAGGCAGAAATTGAAGGAATTCGTGCAGAAGTTGCTTTTGCACAGGCCATGTTAGAAACAGGATATTTGCAATTTAATGGCGATGTGAAAATTGAACAGTTTAATTTTGCCGGTTTAGGTGTGACTGGAAATGGAGTATCTGGAGAACAGTTTGCAGATGTGCGTACAGGAGCAAGGGCACATATACAGCATTTGAAAGCATATGCGACAAGCAACCCATTGGTACAGGAGTGTGTGGATGGAAGATATGTGTATGTAACAAAAGGATGCGCCCCGTATGTAGAGTGGCTGGGAATACAGGAAAACCCGGATAAGAAAGGTTGGGCTGTAAGTCAGAATTATGGATTTAAGATTGTGAAAATGCTTAAATTGATGTAGTTTTATACTATTTGTATGTGAAAAATCCGAAAGGAATCGGTATAGATTCTTTTCGGATTTTTTTGTGAAACTTTTTGAAGTATAAAAAATAAAAATGTTGAAACTATTTGTACATAGTGCTAATATAAAGTTAAAGTTCATAAAAACAGAAAGGACTAATTACATGAACATACAAGAATTGGACTTGGTGAACATATTAAAGAAATATAAATATAAAAATCAGAGAGAATTATCAAGGCTATCTGGATATTCGTTGGGAAAAGTAAATGCATCCATGAAGGTGTTACAGCAAGAAGGTTTTATAGATGAAACATTTCATTTGACACAGAAAGCGGAGAATCTGTTTGAGAATAGCCGCCCACGTAAGGCAGTGATCCTTGCCGCAGGGGCAGGGATGCGGATGGTTCCGATTAATGTAGAAGTGCCGAAAGGAATGTTGGAAGTAAAGGAAGAGCCTCTGGTGGAGAGGTTGATTAAGCAGCTGCATGAAGTTGGAATCACCAATATCAGGTTGGTTGTTGGTTTTATGAAAGAACAGTACGAGTATCTGATCGATAAGTATAATGTCAGGCTGGTATTTAATAAAGACTATATTACAAAGAATAATTTATATTCTTTAGCTAAAGTAATAGATGATTTGGATAATTCTTATATTATTCCATGTGATATTTGGTGTGAGAAGAATCCTTTTGAAAAATATGAATTATACTCCTGGTATATGATTAGTACTGAAGATGATGAAGAAAGTTCAGTGAAAATGAATCGTAAGAGAGAATTAAGGATCACCGATGAAGAAGAAAATGGAAACAAAATGATCGGAATTGCCTATGTTCGCGAACCAGAAGCACAAATATTGAAACAAAGAATTTGTGAGATGGTGGGAATTAAGAAATATTATCACTCATTCTGGGAAGAAGCAGCGATTCAGAATAATAAAATGATTTTTGCACCAAAGTTAGTGTCTTCTATGGAGGTGTTTGAGATTAATACATTGGAAGAATTGCGAGAACTGGATGAAAATTCTAATCAACTTAATTCAGATTTACTTGATATTATTGCACAGACATTGCAGTGTGAACATCGGGAAATCAGGGAAATAGAAGCGTTAAAAAAAGGAATGACAAATCGTTCTTTTCGCTTCCGATGTAGAGATAAGAGATATATTATGAGAATTCCGGGAGAAGGAACCGGAAAAATGATTAACCGAACTCAGGAATATAGTGTATATCAAGTGGTATGTAAAGAAGGTATTTGTGATCCGGTTATCTATATGTCACCGGAGAATGGATATAAAATAACAGAGTTTTTAGAGAATGCAAGAGTTTGTGACCCTACGAATCCGGATGATGTGAAAGAATGTATGGCTTATCTGAAAAAAGTACATCAAAAAGGGCTTCAGGTAGATCATACCTTTGATATTTTCGGTCAAATTGAACAGTATGAATCTTACTGGATGGGAGAAAAATCGGTATATCGTGATTATGATGAAACAAAACAAAAGATGTATGAATTGAAACAATATATCGACAGTCAGGAAAAGGAATGGACTCTGACGCATATTGACGCGGTACCGGATAACTTTTTATTTGTCAATGATCGAATATATTTGATTGACTGGGAATATTCGGGAATGCAAGATCCCCATATAGATGTGGCTATGTTTGCGATTTATGCTATGTATGAGCCGGAAGAAGTAGAAAAGTTGATAGATGCATATTTTGAAAATGAGTGTCCGGAGAACGTAAGAACAAAAATTTACTGTTATATTGCAGTGTGTGGATTTTTGTGGAGTAATTGGTGTGAATATAAGAGAATTTGCGGTGTTGAATTTGGCGAATATTCCATAAGACAGTATAGATATGCAAAAGAATATTATCAAATTGCGAAAGAGAGAATGAAACATGAATAGAAATGCAGTTATAATGGCAGCGGGTCTGTCGACCAGGTTCGTTCCTTTATCATTGGAAATACCGAAAGCTTTGCTGAAAGTGAAGGGGGAAGTGTTAATTGAACGACAGATTCGCCAGCTTAGAGAAGCCGGTGTTCAGGAAATTGTTGTAGTAATCGGGTATTTGAAAGAACAATTTCAGTATCTGCGTGAAAAGTATGATGTAATTCTTATTGAAAATCCTGTTTACAAGATCAGAAATAATCACTCTTCTTTATATGTGGCACGTAAGTATCTGAAAAATACATTTATTTGCTCCGGAGACAATTATTTTACGGAAAATGTATTTTGTGAACAGAGCGAAAGAGCATATTATGCGTCTGTTTTTGATGAGGGAGAGACAAATGAGTGGTGTCTTAAAACAGACGAAGATGGAAAAATTGAAGAAGTCGTTATCGGTGGAAAAGATGCGTGGGTAATGAAAGGACATGCGTGGTTTACAGAAGCTTTTTCAGAGAAAATGGTACATTTTTTGGAAGAAGCATATCACGAAGAAGCTAAGAAAGATAAATTCTGGGAAGAAATTTATATGGAACATATGAATGAAATGGAATTGTTTATACACAGATACGAAAATAGTATTATTGAAGAATTTGACAGTATTGAAGAATTGAGAAAATTTGATGAGACTTATATGGAACATTCAGGAAGTAGAATTTTGGAAGAATTGTGCAGCGAGTTGGATTGCCCGGAATTAGAGATAAAAAAAATTGTACCACTTAAGACATGTGGAGAAGTAGACGGATTTTGTTTTGAATATAAGGAGTGCAAATATAGGTATTCCTTAGCAACAAAAGAATTGAGCAGATTGTCGAGATTAGAATAAAAAATTATATTAAGGAGGACTACCAGATGGAAGCGAAAAAAATTGATTGGATGATAACGTTGGTACCATTGAGTATAGTAATCGCGTTGAGTATTCTTTTCTTCTTTGCGCCGGAACAGTCAAATAATGTATTGGGTCAGATACGCTTTTTCTTTGGAGATACATTGGGAAGCTATTATCTGGTAATTGGGTTGGGAATTTTTCTCCTGTCAATCTTTATATCCGTATCAAAATATGGCGATATTGTATTAGGTGAGAAGAACGAGAAGCCGAAATATTCATTTTTTGCCTGGGGAAGTATGATGTTTACCTGTGGTTTGGCGGCAGATATTTTGTTTTATTCTTTTTCAGAATGGATATTATATGCAACAGACCCGCATATTAAAGAACTTGGAAGTATTCAAGACTGGGCCAGTGTATTTCCATTATTTCATTGGAGCTTTATCCCATGGGGATTTTATCTGGTACTGGCAGTAGCTTTTGGGTTTATGCTGCACGTGCGAAAACGTACGCGCCAAAAATATTCAGAAGCATGCCGGCCTGTTTTAGGAAAGCATACGGATGGTATTGGGGGAAGAGTGATCGATTTGCTGGCAGTATTTGCCTTACTCGCCGGTACTGCGACAACATTTAGTGTTGCAACCCCACTTATGGCCAGTATTATTACCGAGCTTTTTCATGTTGAATTGAGTCGGACGGTTGTGACAATTATTATTTTGGTAGTGACTTGTTGTGTCTATACATATTCTTTGCTGCATGGATTTAAAGGGATTAGTCTGCTTGCTAAAGTTTGTATATATATGTTCTTTGGACTGCTGCTATTTGTATTTTTGTTTGGAGGAGAGACAAGATATATCCTTGAGACGGGAATTTCTTCACTAGGCAGGATGATTCAGAATTTCTTTGAACTTGCGACTTATACGGATCCTCAGAGAACAACATCTTTTCCACAGAATTGGACAATCTATTATTGGGCATACTGGATGGTATGGTGTGTGGCTGCGCCGTTTTTTATTGGAAACATTTCAAGAGGAAGAACCGTTAGGCAGACGATTCTGGGCGGTTATGTATTTGGTGTGGGGTCAACTTTGGTCAGCTTTATTATTCTTGGAAATTATTCTATGGGATTACAGGTTTCCGCTGCCAATGATTTTATTTCACAGTATCAGGTGACCGGTGATTTATATGGGCTGATTGTTTCTATTATTAAAACACTCCCTTGTGCACCATTTATTTTGATACTTCTTCTTATTACTATGATTGCTTTTTATGCGACATCCTTCGATTCTATTGCGTTGACAGCATCCTGCTACAGTTATCATAGGTTGGGAGAGGATGAAAATCCGCATAAGTTGATTCAGTTAATGTGGTGTATTTTATTGATTGCATTGCCAATTGCATTGATTTTTGCTGAAAGTTCTATGAATAGCCTTCAGTCGGTAAGTATTGTAGCAGCTTTTCCGATAGGAGTAGTGATCGTTTTGATTGCTCTTAGCTTTATGAAAGATGCGAAAAAGTATATGTTAGAAAATGAGAATAAGGATTAAGGCACCGGAAGTGCCTTCGCGTAAATAAAAACAGGGTTAGATAGTAATAAATCTAACCCTGTTTTTATGTCAAAAATTTAATTCATACACTTTAACCGGTCGTCCTTTGGAATTCGTGGAATGGGTATAGGCGAGAGTGGCAGCTCCGCCTTTTTCCAGGTTGGTCAAAATACGCTGGGCATTTCGGATGGTAACATCCATGTGTGTTGCCAGTGTCTGAGTAGTTATCTGAGAAGAACCGGTCAATTTTGTGATCGACATAATTTTTTGGATTGTCAGTGTTGAAAGCTTGCAGCTTTCTGCAATCTGGGATATTTGTTCAGATACATCCTGTGGAACTTCGAGATATTTTCCGGAATCCAGGGGGCCGAGTAAATGTGAATATTCATCTACAATATAACTTGATCCTGAGAACAGGGATTCCTTCAGGGCATCCTCAGAATTGCTTTTGGCAATTGTAATGTCGAATCCGATACCGTATCCAACTGCTGCAGATATGTTATATTTATCTTTCAGTTCTGTTCGAAAACAACAGGTTGTCATATTTTCCGTAATAATGGATATAACTTTTGCGCTTGTGAAGAGATAGTATCGGTCAAATTCTTCCTGAGTGATTACATCAAGAAGCAGATTTTTCTTTACATCAAGAAGGGCTGCCTTAAATTTCTCACGTGATTCCATGTCTTTGCTAGAGTTCAAATCTGTAATGGATATCACTGCAGGAAGATTATCATACATATGTTCTAACTCTATCTGAGAAAGTAACTGCTGAATCTGTTCCAGAAGGAGTTCTTTGGAAGGATAGTTATAGCAGCATGGGATACCTTTTGCCTCCAGAAGAGGAATTACACTACCATATGCACAGATGACCAGATCAATCGCCTTTTTCTCCCAAAGCTCAGTTGCCTTATGGACAATGGTTTCCTTAATAGAGGAAAAGTTGATGCTTGCGTTGGTCCAGTTTGTAATTTCAGCATTTATTCCGGAGAATTCAAAATCACTTACCATATGTGCAACACTGGAATCTTCACGGGTAGGAATAAGAAAATCAAGTATTACACGTTGAGGATTAAGCCCTTGCTTATTGATAAACAGATCAACAAGCAGCCGGTAGAAGTCTGTAATATTTGCCTGAAATGGGACAATGGGCTTCTTCCGGTGATTAATCTCCTTTTCAATGGCAGACAAAGCGGTCTGTCCACTAATCATAAAGCCATCAGCAATATCTTCGTATTCTTTATATATCTCAACAAGGTGATCAAAATTTTTATATTTAATAATTTTAATATCACAGTCTACCTGAATTTTTTCGATTAATTTCTCGACATATTTGTGTATAAATTCACTTGCTATAATAATAATTTTTGTTTGCATTTCAATTTTTATTTCCTTTCCGTATCTATTTTACATAATAGTGGGCAATAATTCAAGATGGGATTCCGTTGGTTTTATGATATATGGAATATATTTGGTATAGTAATTGCCGATAAGTATTGACAAATATTCTAACAATTGCTATGATATTCTAAAAGTATTCCATAAATGGCCAGATGATGGATTAGTAAAAAGAAAAAGGAGGATATAATATGAATTATTATGAGAGAGCCCTGGAACTCAAAGAAGAAACGATTGCCAATAGACGATATATCCATGCGAATGCAGAGGTGGGTCTGGACCTACCGAACACACGGGCATATGTTATGGAAAAACTTAGAGAGTACGGATTAGAACCGAAGGAATGTGGAAAAGGTGTAACGGCAACTCTTGGAAAAGGTGGAAAAGTACTGCTCCTTCGTGCAGATATGGATGCGCTTCCAATGACAGAAGAAAGTGGGGAGCCATTTGCGTGTCAGACGGGAGCATGTCATTCTTGTGGACATGATTTCCATGCAGCTATGCTCTTGACTGCCGCAAAAATACTTAAGGAAAATGAAAATGAACTGTGTGGTACGGTGAAATTTATGTTTCAGCCAGCAGAAGAGACATTTCAGGGATGCAAGAACATGGTTGAACATGGAATTCTGGAAAATCCGAAAGTAGATGCAGCGTTAGCATATCATGTGTCTCCGGGAAATATGCCGGTGGGGATTTATATGTATAACAGTACTGGAGCTATGATGTTTTCTGTGGATGGTTTTAAGATCACAATTCATGGAAAAGGCGAACATGGCGCATATCCGCACAATTCTATTGACCCGATCAATATTGCAGTACATGTGTATCTTGCACTGGAAGCCTTGGTGGCAAGGGAGGCAGATCCTAATAAATCCAGCATTATGACAGTTGGAAAATTTTCAGGTGGTACAGCAGCGAATATTATTCCTGATAAAGCAGTGTTGGAAGGAACCATTCGAACCAACGATAAAGCTCAGAGAGAGTTGCTTGTTCGCAGAATGAAGGAAGTGGCAGCAAAGACAGCAGAAGCGTATTACGGAACAGCTGAAATTGAAATGACCTCAGAGGTTGCACCGCTGATCTGTGATCCAAAGTTTACAGAAGAGATTGTCGGATACATGAAGGAACTTAATATTCCGGGAATGATGCCATATCCGGGTATTACTGCAAGTGCATCGGAAGATTTTGCAACGATTGCAGATAAGGTTCCAAGTGCTTTTATGTATATGTCAGCTGGATATACGGATGAACGCGGTGCATATCCGGCACACAATCCAAAGGCACAGTTTAATGAAGATGTGTGTCCAATTGGAGTAAGTTGTTTGGCACATTGTGCAACACAATGGCTGAAAAATAACCAATAAACAAATGATAAAGAAAAAGGAGAGAGTATTATGGCTAATCAACAACAAACGTAGTCAACGGTAGCGATTCCGCTGCCGAAAGGAAAGAAAAATGCCGTTCAGATCGGATGTCTCTGTATGATGCTGTCCGTTGCAATGTATGGTGCTGTATTTGCAACACTGACATCGCCGATACTTCAGAGTATCAACGCTATGGGATATGTAGGACTGTTTTCTATTTTTGCCGGCCTTGGAGTATCAATCATGACTCCGATTGGTGGAAAGCTCGGAGATTTGGTAGGACGTAGAAATATCGTAGTAATCCCGGGTGTTATCTGTGCAGCTGCAGGAATTGCTTTTGCATTTATGAATTCACTGGTGCCACTCATGGCTTTACGTCTTGTGATCGGATTTGCACAGGGTGCATTTACAGCAGCACCATATATCATTGTGGGACTTATTAACGAGAAAAAGGATGTTCCAAAGGCTATGGGTATGCTTGCAACGGCTATTGCAGTCGGCGGATTTGGAGGGGCTATTCTGGCAGGTATCCTGACAGATATGGGATTCCTTACAGGAGCAATTATTATGCCGGCGGTTCCACTGATCCTTGGAGTCCTCTTCATCGGACTTAATTTGCCAAATGTAAAACGTGAGGGAAAAGTAGTGATTGATGTACCTGGAATTATTGCGTTGGTGGTTGCGCTTACCGGTATTCTTCTTGCACTTAATTTCGGTTCCTCTGTAGGTTGGACCAATCCATATGTACTTGGTGGTTTTGTAATTGGAATTATTGCTTTAATCGCTCTGGTTAAAGTAGAAGAAAAAGCAGTAGAACCGTTGATCCCACTGAAATTGTTCAAGAACTCACAGTATACGATTTTGTTGGTTGTTGGATTTATCTGTTATTTTTATCTGAATGCCATGAATGTATATGCTCCGATTGGTGCACTGCAGGTTATGGGAACATCCACAACAGTTGCAGGAAGTTTAATGATGCCGCGTACAATCGTTACGATTTTCCTTCCGACGATTGCAGGTGCATGGGTTGGTAAGAAGGCAGGAAATGCATGGAAAGCGATGGCCATTGCTACAATTTTGACAGCAATTCCAATGGCTGTAATGGGCTTCACAACTCCGGCAACCTCTATTATGGTTTATTTTGTAGCTCTTGGAGTTACAGGTATTGCAGAAAGTTTCCGTGCGGTATCGATTACACCTTCGGCACAGACAATGCTTGCTCCGGCAGATATGGGTGTTGGTACATCGCTGATTAACTTCGTAAATTCATTAGCATCGACGGTTTCAGCAGCACTTCTCGGGGTTGCTTATAACCTTAGAACGGCTGCAGATCCTACAAATGTTACAAACATTCAGAATGGTGTTAATCTGGTATTCTGGGTATCAGCGATCGTTACTATCATAGGATTTGTGCTGGTAATTTTTGTTGTCAGACCAGGTATGATGAAAAAAACACAGGAAAACTAAAAAATTTTGATACGTCTGAAAATGTATTGCATCAAGTACTATTTGACGGTATTATCTTGATAGGAAAAAATAATCGAAGATTTGTAACGAATAAGATGCATTGCATGAATTTGAACGTGACAGGGTATGGAACAGTATCGGCTTTGTGTGGGAGTTCCTATATAGAAAAATTACTTGCTGGGGAACTCGATTTTAGGTCTCGAGTTCCTATGTAGAAAAAAGTGCATGTGAGATACTCGCAAAAAAGCATTTGAGTATCTATACAAACAAATTTGCGCTTAGGATACCAAAATCCAGAAATCAAAGTCAAAAGCAGGTGGCTTAACTAGAAAAATTTTTGCATAGGCACCTTTTATTAATGATATTGCTTTTTTATAAGAAATGGAATTGTCAAGAAAAGTGTAGTCGTATAAACTCACTAAATTCTTTCAGTACCTATGCCGCAAGAAGTTCCTCCTGCAGCGTCCGATATACCACGGGCGGATACCCGCCCGGGTTAGCTG
>Ga0129317_1002343_pt1 | contig 11071 bp, 9 predicted proteins | sample Cm1ome_FD_94430 | JGI IMG/M metagenome (GOLD analysis project Ga0129317, IMG submission 94430) | Eastern black-and-white colobus group fecal microbial communities from Wisconsin, USA - Cm1105 metagenome | ecosystem: Host-associated > Mammals > Digestive system > Large intestine > Fecal | place...
CTTTAGCTCCACCGCCTTTTCCAGCGCGGCCAGCTTTTCCGGGTGTCCGTCCTCGCAGACGAGATAGACGCGGCAATCCGGCAGCTTCCGCCGCACCTCGACGGCGATGTCGCAGCGAGAGGATACGTCCTTGTCCTCCACGCCGTTGGAGAAGTCCGTTTCCAGCAGCAGGAGATCAGCTTGTTCGGCATCGCACTGCCACACCACGTCGTCGCAGTCGTCCGAGAGGATGGCGATGGGCTTGCAGCCCCCCAGCTTCCCCAGCCAGTCCACCGCCCGGCGGGTCATGGCGGGAGAAGCAAAGCAGACAGCGACCTTCGGCGGTTCCCACTTTCGGAACAGGCTCATACCGCCGCCTCCTGTCTCCGAACGGCTTTTGGCAGCCGCGCCCCGCACTCAGGGCAGTACCGCGCCACATTGGTAACGGCTACGCCGCAGCCGGGGCAGCAGCGGTGGCGGGAGAGGTAGAAGTCATAGAGCGTCTTTTCCGGCAGTACCGCGCCGCAGTCGGCGCAGTCCGTCCGGTCGGCGCTGTTGGCCCTGCCGCAGCTGGGGCAGATCTTGCGCCGCCGCAGCGTCTCCGGCCCGCAGCCGTACTCCAGCAGCGTCACCTGCCGCAGGGCTTTCCGGGTTCTCAGGTCATAGTCTGTCATTTGGCTTCCTCCTTTCCGTCTGTGCCGCCCACCTGCAGCTTCGCTCCACAGGCGGGGCAGAAGCAGGCGTCCGATTCCCGCAGCCTTGCACCGCAGTGATGGCAGAACGATGGGTACTCGTCCTCCCACGGCGCGCAGTCCAGACACAGTCCCGCGTTGACATTGAACATAGCGGAGGAAACATACTTCCCGCATTTGGGGCAGAGGTTGAACTCCCACTTGCCCTCCTGTTCCCACGCCAGCTCCAGCGCCGCCTCCTCCGTGTCCGCCCGGATGGGCTTTGTCACGCAGCACAGCTCGCCGGAGATGTCGCAGTAGAAGCGAAAGATCCTGTCGCCTCCTGAGTCGGTGACGACCCGGTAGGTCGCCGTTTTCATTACCTGCGCCATCCGCATTCCTCCCTTCTTTTCCTCATTTCGTCTTGTAAAGCTGTCGCGGAATATGCTACAATGGAAGCGCTAAAGCGGCGACCGCTTCCCCCCATGTACGGTGACGAGCGGTCTTTCGGTTGGAGCTTCGCTCCAACCGAAAGGGGTACCCCTTTAACGATTCTCTGTTCCTCTGACGGGAGCCGAACGGCGATCTCGCCTCCCCGTCTGCCTGTTTTGTACCATAGATTTAAAATCTTGTCATACCCTAAAACCTCGATTTAGGGTAGACGGACGAAAAAAAATTTTCAAAAATCCCCGGAAAACAGCGTTTTCACGGACAAGTGTTTGTATGTGGAGGACATAGCGATGAAAAAGCAAGGTTACGCCATTTTTATGGCTTTCATCCTGATATTTGCCCTGACGGGCTGCGGAAACAAGTCGCTGCTCTCGGCCAAGGAGCCGGTGGAGCTGACGATGTGGCACGTATACGGCGAGCAGGCCGGTTCCCCGATGGACACGCTGGTGGAGGAATTCAACCGCACTGAGGGGAAGGAGAAGGGCGTCCGCGTCAAGGTGACCGAGCTGAGCAGCGCCGCGAAGATCGGCGGCTTTCTGTTAGAGACACAGGGGGATTCCGCGCAGGAGATGCCGGACCTCTTTACCTGCCACATCGGGGACGCCATCGCCCTGGGCGAGGAAAATCTGGTCGACTGGCGCGACTGGTTCTCCTCTGACGAGCTTTCCGACTTTGTCCCCGGCTTTCTGGAAGACGGCACGGCGGATGGCAAACTGCTGGTGTTCCCCCTGTCCAAATCCACGCAGCTGCTCATGCTCAACGGCACGGGCTTTGCCCGCTTTTCCGCCGCCACCGGCGTAAGCTATGATGACCTCTCCACATGGGAGGGGTTCTATGACGCTGCCGGGAAGTTCTATGACTGGACGAACGGCACGGAACCCTTCTGCGCCATGGACTATCCCATCCGGGCGGTGGAACTGAACGCGCTGGAGCATGGGGCAGAGGATTTCTACATGGAAGACGGCTGGTATGACTTCGACAACGCCGTATTCAAGGAGAGCTGGATGCAGTTTGCCCGCGCGCTCGCGCAGGGGCATGTCGTGGTGTCCGATCTCTACTCCAATACCCAGGTCATGACCGGCGAGGTGCTCTCCGGCCTTGGCTCCTCCGCGGCGATCCTTTATTATAATGATACCGTGACCTATGAGGACGGGCACAGCGAGCCGATGGACCTGCAGGTGGTCCCCATGCCCATGACAGCGGGGGCAGAGCCGTTGATGACTCAGGCGGGCGTGGGCCTGTGCGCCTACAAGACCACGGAACAGAAGGCGGAGGCCGCCAGCCTGTTTGCCCATTGGCTGACGGAGAAGCAGCGCAATCTGGACTTCGTGACCTCCACCGGCTATATGCCGGTGCGGAACGGGGCCTTTGATTCCATTGACGAAGTAGAATTTGCCGATCAGGGCTATGCCAATCTCTACGCCGCCCTCAAGACCATGCAGGAAACCTATACCCCTCTGGCTGAAGTGCGCTTCAACGATTACTACTCCAAGGTCCATGCCTTGTATGACGGCCTGCGGCAGATGCAACAGGAGCTGCCCCAGCGGGCCGCTGCCGGTGAGGATGTGGAGACGCTGGCGGAGGAGACCTGGGCGCTGTTCCGCTCCATCCAGTAAATCACTTTTCCGTAACTTTCCATCAAGGCAGGTGAAGGCCCCATGCAGGTATCGTCCTATCTGAAAAACGCCCGGCGCTCCATGCGGCATAAGCTCATCGGCTACATGATCGTGCTGGCGGTGCTGCTGGTCGCAGCGCTCTATGCGGGACTCACCCTGTTTGGCCGGTTGAGCAGTCCCAAGGCCGAGATTAAAAAGGCGCTGGATCTCCAGATGGAGGTCTTTCAGAACGATATGGAATCTCTTTGGCACAATGTCTCCGTTATGAGCATCCTTCTATCCGAGGATATGACCGCGCTGCTGGAGGACACATTGGTACAGCAGGGCCTCTCCTTTGAGGAGCTGGACGGGAATGTGGAGGCGACCAAAGCGGTGGAGGACGCCATGCTGGAGCCGCTGAGCCAGTATGTCCGGCAGGCGGACTGCTCCGGCGCGTTCGTTGTTTTGGAGAGCTCCATGAGTGACGGGGATACAGCGGATGCCCGCAGCGGTCTCTATGTGCAAAGGGCAAACGCGGGGCGCGTGACCAATAACCTGCTGCTGTTCCGGGGCATCGCCAGCGTGGGCAAAGCACACAATGTCATGCCGCACCGGAAGTGGGCGCAGGAATTCCATATTGGGCAGTTTCCCAATTACGCGGAGCATACCATGCAGGCTGCCGCCCCGATTGCCGATTCCCGCCGCACCACAGACCTTGTCACCCTGCCGGGAACCTCGGAAAAGGCGGTTTTGCTGACGATCCCCATGATCGGGGCAGACGGCACGGTCTATGGAATGTGTGGTTTCGCCATCAACCAGTTCTTCTTTTCCGCGCACTATGACCAGCCCTCCAATCTCAGCCACCTTGCCTGCCTGCTGACCACGGAGAGCGGCGACACCTTGGACGCAGGAGCGGCCCTGATGACCTATACGGAGGAAGGCTTCTGCTATGTCCCTCCCGAAGTTCTCACCGTTAAGCCGATGAGCAGCGGTTTGGTGTCCCTGAACGGCGACGGTTTTTCTTTTGTCGGCATGGTGAAAAGCCTTACCGCGGCAAAGGGCGATGGGACGCCCCACACGCTGGCGGTGCTGATCCCGAAAGAAGATTACAATCTCGCTGTTGCCAAAAATATGATGCAGACGGTGTTGCTTTCGGCGCTGCTGCTGTTCTGCGCCGTCGTTTGCTGTCTGTATCTGGCGCGCCGGTATCTTGCTCCGGTGCATCGGGATCTGGATCGGCTGCGGGACGAGGATCGCGGTGGCGAGCAGATGGCATTTTCAGATTTTGAACCGATCTCCGCCACGCTGCTGGCGCAGGATCGGGAGAATGAGAAGATCATCACCACGCTGGAACAGGAAAAGCAGACTGTGCAGGAGCAGGCCGTGCAGCTTTTGGATAAGAATGAAGAGCTGCAAGGGCAGTTTGAAGCGGCGCAGGCCGACGCCCAGCGGCTGGCCTACTTCCGGAAATCCGAGATCGATCCGGCGACCTATGAGATGTTCCTGGTGGGCTATGATATGCTGACGCCGACGGAACGAGAGATCTTGGAGGCCCTGGCCGATGGCAGCAGCCCCCGTGAGATCTCTGAACAAAGGAACTGCTCGGAAAGCACCATTGCCACGCACCGTAAAAACATTTACAGAAAGCTGGGTATCCACAAAGCCTATCAGCTCAAAATCTGCATCGCGCTTCTGCGTCAGGAGCGAGAAGCACAAAACTGAACACGAAAAAGAGCCGCCCCTGTCAAGCGTTGAGCCTGACAGGGGCGGATTCGTCTGTCCGTGGGGTTTTTACCTGTTTTCGTTGCCTTTGCTGTCTTATTAAATGATATATCGCATACAAGTAAACAATATTATATCATTCAATGAAACGGTAAAATATATACAGGAAAGAAAGGTGGCGAAACTATGAATACGCTTCAGCGGCTGCATCAACTACTGGACGAGCGCGGATGGTCAGAATACCGGCTGGCTAAAAATTGCGGCCTTTCCAACTCTACCATTGCGAATATCTATCACCGCAATACGATTCCCTCCATCAGTACGCTGGAAGCGATCTGTACCTCTTTCGGCATCTCGCTTTCTCAGTTCTTCGCAGAGGGCGAAATGGTGGAGCTGACGCCGGAATTGAAGGAGCTTTTTGACAACTGGGTAAATCTGACACCCCAGCAGAAGGACGCGGTTTTACAGACCATGCGCGCCATGAACCACGATCAGACCTGATACAGAGGAAGCCTTTGCAGGCTTCCTCTTTTTTCGTCCGCTATCGTTTTATTGAACGATAAAACTTCCTGCTTTCGACCGTGTTCGACGGTTTTCTCCTCATGTCTATGCTATATTATCGCTAAGTTAAGCGATAAATACCGCTAAGAGAAATATCAGGAGGGAAACCGTATGAAAACAAATGCCAAGCAGCTTACCGCAGCGCGACGCGCCATGGAAGTCATCGCCGCGCGTGAAGGGATCAGCGTGGAAGAAGTCCGCAGGGAAATCAGCCTTGCCATCCTCATGGCGCAGCCAAGGGACGCCGGTATCGTCTCCGAGATTCCGTGCGCCGGTGCGATCCCGACGCCGGAGGAAATGATCGCCTGCTGTGCGGCGCGGATACAGAAGGAACGGCGCAATTCACCACGGCCCCGGAAATAGTAGGCAATGTCAGCCTCTCCAGTTGTTTTTCTCCAGTGCCTCAAAGTAGGCCCAAGTCTGCGGCGCGGCATTCCGAAAGGTTTCCATGCGTTTTTCGCTGCCGCTGTATGCGATCCAGTAGTCAAAGCAGTCCGCGAAGTATTCCCTGGCGTTGGTTTTGGCGTAATCCCGCAGCCCGGAGTTCTGCGCCTCTGCAAGATATAGCCGCTGATGCTTTGCGGGGATTCCCAGCGTCCAATCGAGGAAATGTCCGAATTCATGGAGCGTCGCACTGGCATCCGAGAGGTAGATGGTTTTCTGGCTGTAGTTGGTGGCTCCAATGCAGCTCATGTTCAGCTGCTTGCTGAGTTCGCTGATGTAGTCGAAGTCGATACGGTATGTCCAGCCGGCGGCGTTAAAGGCGGAAAGCATCGGCTCCGGCACCTGCCGCAGCGCCAGCAGGTAGTCATTGATGTTGACGCCTGCCGCGTTTACCAGAGCCACCGGCGCGGGCGGAGCCTCCACGGTGAAGGCGCGGGTCAGAATGGCGTGAAGGAGCATAGCAGCGTCCCTGCGGGTGACGATCTCGTTTGCATCATCCTCCTCGCTGCAGAGCTGAAGCTCTTTCCCGATGCGGATGCAGTTTTCGTGATCGGGCAGCGACACGCCGCCCGCATAGAGTACGCTGTCGTAAACGGGGATCTTGGCTGCGGCAAAGGCGCTTTTGAGCAGCGCTCCCCGGCATAGCTGGATATTGGGCGTGGAGAGTGCAGTTTCGTTCAGCCAGCCCTTCCGGTAGGATTGTTCCACAGCGCTTTGGCTCAGTTCGCTCCACGAGTTTCCTTTGGTTTCCACACCATAGGCTCGGCAAAGCATGACAGCCCATTGACTGGTTGTAACCGGCGCATCCGGGGAGAAGCATCCGTTCCCCGTGCCTTGCGTGATCTCATGCTCCGCAAGATACATCACGCTCTCATAGCAGTCCGCAGTTTCCGGCACGTCCTGAAATGCACCGGATGCCGCCAATGCAGGAACCGTCAGCGACAGCGCCAGCAAAAATGCGGTACAGCATACCGTCAATTTCTTTCTCATCGTTTTCCCCCATTTCACAATAAATAGGACCGGCGCATCGCGCCGGTCCTTCCTGTCAGTTTGTGTAGTAGTTGGGCCTTGCGATAGAGGCGAAGCCCTCCAGACCAGTAACAACCACATTGTTATAGCCGCTGGCGCAGTGAATGATCAGCAATTCTCCGTTTGCGTCCCTGCCGCCAACGATGCCCACATGGGAATTATCCGGGTAGAACGCCAAGTCACCGGGCTGTGCGTCCGCCCACGAAATATTGGTACAATAGCTGTGCTGTGCGGTGGCTCCACCGCCGTGGCCGATGACATAGCTGCCGACAGACTGATTGTAGAAAACCCAATCCACAAAGCCGCTGCAATCCAGTCCGTAGGGGCGGTAGGTCCCCGTGGTGGAGCTGCCTGCCGCCGTGACCTGCCGCAGCTCGCCCCACCGGACGTCCCAGCCGATTACGAGGGATTTTCCTCCCCAAAAATAATTCACCTTGCCGACAAGAGAACAGGCGGTGCGTACCACCGCCTCGCGCTCCGGCGACAGACCCTCCGGCAGACTGCGGATCAGTGCCGCCGTATCCCCGCTGACGGAGTACACATCTTCTATCAGTTCGCGCAGGAGATCCCGCTGCTCCAGCAGCTCGTCCAGTGCCGCGATTTGGTTACGGTTGAAATGATACTCGGTTTTCATCTCCTCTGCCGTTTTTGCGGTAATGGTGATATAGAGGTTTCGCTCCGTCCAGCCATCGTCGTCACCGCTGCCGGGGTGGTTGATCGTTTCCACCTCCGTTGCGATCCCGGTCATATCCCAAAAGACCGCTTTCAGGCGAACGATGCGGTCGGCATCCATGGTGGCCACGTCCGCGGCGTCTGCATCGGCTCCAGCCACCTTCACGGCAAACACCGCCAACACCTCTATCCAATCGGCAGACTGCCCGGTCACGGAGATGGAGTCGTAGCTGTCCGCTGTTTGCAATTCCTCCAACCGCTCGTTATACTCATAATTGACCTGCGCCACCGCAGCGGAGATCGGCACAACGCCCGCCTCCCGGCTTTCGTTGGAAAAGAGGATACCAAAGGGGGACGCCACGATTGCCGCCACAAGGATCACCGTCAGGAACAGCACCAGCACCACCGCACCGCCGCCTGCGGTCAGGATTGAGCTGACCGCAGACGCCACTCCTTTCCCGATTTCTTTCACCGTCTGGACTGCCACGCTGCCCAACTTTTTGGAAGCCCTTCCGCCGCTCTGCGCGGATTCCTGAAGCATCTTCCGCTGTGCCTTTCTCTGCGCCGCCGCCCTTGCGCGGTGCGTGATGATTGCATTGTTTGGCGCTGCGTGGTCAGTTGGTCGAACACGCATGGTGCGTGTGGCCTTGGTCATGGCCTGTCCGCTCTTGGGGGCAGGACTGCCCTTGGCCGATACCCCCGAATTGCCTTTCTGCGGAGTGGTCATTGTGCCTCCACGGTCGGACGGTGGAGGTACAATGTGCCGCTCTGCTGTTCTTTTCTCGGCAAGGTTCCGCCCATAGGCGGCTTTTGCGTCCCGCACAGCTTTTTGCCGCCCACGCTCCTGCGGGGCGGCGCTTGCGTTTTTGGCGGCATTGGGATTTTGCGGAGAAAACGTCTGTTTTCCGACTTCGTTTCGTGCAGTGGTTTGTGCTGGGGAAAAGTCATATTCCGTCGGGGCATTGGCAGAGCCGCTTTCCGCACCAATCTCCATATCTGCCACTCTGTACTCCCTCGCCGCATTTTCTTTGCCCTGCCGCAGCTTTCCTCGGTAGTGCTTTATCATGCGCCGCGAGGCATCCGCCGCCCCAGATGCGCCATGGCGCATATTTTTCTCCACGCGGTCGGTGGCGTAGCGCACAGGATCGCGGCTCTCCGGCTCTTTCTCCTGCTGACGCTTATCCATGTGCTTTTTCAAAATGGAATCGGCGTCTTTTGGTGCGGGATTCTTCAGCTTTGCCTTTGGCGTGTCCATACTGGGTTTAATCTTCAAGTCCCGCATGGCATCAGTCCTCACCGGGCTTGGTTGACATTAAGCGGTACAGCTCCGTATTTTTGGGTAGCTCATTGGAGATAGGCACGATAGCGCCGCCCACCTTGATCAGGCCATGACCAGCGGGGGCATTGTCTACATAGCTCATCTGCGTATCCGACGCACCCAGCAGGCGGGCAAGTTGCTCCCGGTCGGTGGTAGCCTGATTGAGCATCAGCAGGAACTCGGAGTTTGCGAACATCATCCGCGCCGTATTGGATAGCAGACATTCCTCCACATTCTGTGTAATGCCGGTGAGCGTCGCGCCGTATTTACGGAAGCGCTTCCAGCACTTGTAGAGGAATTCGCTGCTGTAATTGGTAATGCTGTGTCCGCTGCCGCTCCCGTTGGCGAAAAACAGGTAGATCTCATCGATGTAGACATGGGTGTATTTTCCCTCTCTGCGGTTCTGGATAACACGGTTGTAAATGGCGTCCAGCATCACCAGCAGGCCCACCGATTTCAGATTTTCGCCCAAGTCCTGAATGTCAAAACAGAGGATACGGCTTTTTGTGTTGATATTGGTCTGGTGGGAAAAAACATTCAGACTGCCCACCGTGAACAGCTCCAGCGCCAACGCAATGCGGTGCGCCTCCGGGTTGACCTGCTTCATCAAATCATCGTAAAGATTTTTCAGGGTGGGCGGCTCGCCCTGATAGTTTTTCAGATATTCCCGGTAGATGTTGCCCACACTACGGTCGATGATGGACTTCTCCTGCGGCTCGATCTTGTCCGCGCCCATGAGCTGCTCATACAGCGACATGATAAACTCGGACTTCATCACCAGCGGCTCTTTGCCATCGCCATACCCCTCGGACAAATCCAGCGCATTGATGTGACAGCCGTTTGGATCAGAGGCGGAGATGGTGATGACCTCACCGCCCAATGCCCGTACCAGCTCGCCGTATTCACGCTCAGGGTCCACGATGATAATGTCGTGGTCTGTAGAAAGGGCCAGCGCGGTCATTTCCTGCTTTGCCGCCATGCTCTTGCCAGAGCCGGAGACGCCAGTAATGAAGCCATTGCCATTGAGTAAGTTCCCGCGATTGCAGATAATGAGGTTATGCGACACGGCGTTCACGCCATAGTAAATGCCGCCTGCGTCCTGAATTTCCTGCGATTTGAACGGCATGAGGACAGCGGTACATTCCGTGGTCAGAGTACGGGTGGCGTCAATACGCTTTAAGCCGAGGGGCAGCACCGTATTCAGCGCGTCCTCCTGCTGGTAGCGCAGAATGTTAAACTGACAGCCCCGTGCCCGCCCAATGGCTTGCAGAGCCTCGGTGTCCTGATCGAGCTGTTCAAGGTTATCTGCCAGGTGCGTCAGCGTCACCAAAGCCAGCATCATACGCTGGTCGCGGCTCATGAGGTCAGTCATAAACTCCTTCGTTTCGCTCCGCATCTGCTCCAAGTCATAGGGGATATTGGCGGTAAAATTGTTGTTCTGATTCTGCCGCTGCTGCCAGCGGGTAATATCCGATTCCACGGACATAATGCGCTTGCGAATATCGCTCACTGCTTCGTCCATCGCCACAGGAATAATATCAATGGAAAGCATCATATTCCGGGGATAGTCCATCAGCTCCGTAATCATCGCATCGGAGATAAAGCTGGCATACTCCCGCAGAAACAGGGTGCGCCCCACATGATTGCCCAACTCATAGTGATTTTTTTGAAAGGAAATACAGTCCGGGGCAATGCAGTCCCGGAAGTCATGCCCTTTGCGTATGGTGTCCTCCAAATTGAACCGGAATAGCTGTTCCTCGCCGGGGCGATAGAAGTCGTGCAGAAGCCGCAGACGGTCATTGACCGTGATCTCACGGACGCTGGAGGACATACGGGAAAGTCCCGTGGTGAGGTCAGTCCCAACGCGGGAGAAGAACGCACGGGCCTCCTCCACACTTTTCTTTTCTGCCGAAACGGTGATGTACTTCTCCTGAATGAGATTGTTGCTCTCCGCCGCCTTGCCCAAAACAAGCGCGTTATACTCGTTGCGGTAGAGGTCACGGCGGTCGCCCTGCATGGGCATGAGCAGCGTCCGACCGAAGTCCTTTTGATTGAGCTGACGGTTAAAGAGCGTGATCTTCGCTGTGGCACCGATGGGCAGCGAGTTCAGGAAGGAGCAGTAGGTCATAAAGAGTTCCCGCTGCTTTTCCGGGGAGGCCACGGCATAATTGACATCAAAAAAGCGCCAAGTTTTTGAAAACTTGCCGCTTACCTGAAACACGCCGTCTTGATAAATACGTTTGATGGGAATAGATTTTTGAACGCTGCGGGGAACGGAAAAGGCGTCCCGCTCCGCGCTGCGCCGATGCTTGAAAAGGATCAATGTTTCTTCACCTCGCGTTTCATCGCTTCTTCATAGTAGTTTTCCGCTTTCCAGACACGCTTGCCTGCCATGATGACCTCGGATTTCAGCCACGCCCACAAGAATTGCTCCAGCGTGAGGCCGTTGTACTGAAAGAATCCGGCAGCGGCCACGGGAGCCGCGCCGACGATGCACACCCAGCTCACCGTTTCCCGGTCCAACACTTGACTCAGGGCGAAATACAGCGCCACAGCAACGCCCACCGCCAAAACGGAGCAGACAAATTGCCGCACGGACAGGCCGAAAAAGAGCGTTTCGCGGTAGGTGC
>Ga0129317_1002344_pt1 | contig 11056 bp, 9 predicted proteins | sample Cm1ome_FD_94430 | JGI IMG/M metagenome (GOLD analysis project Ga0129317, IMG submission 94430) | Eastern black-and-white colobus group fecal microbial communities from Wisconsin, USA - Cm1105 metagenome | ecosystem: Host-associated > Mammals > Digestive system > Large intestine > Fecal | place...
ATCACTCCAAATCACATGTATTTAGAATGATACTTTTTCATTTATAAATTACTGAGGGGTCAATAAAACCCCATACTATTTTAGAGTCTTATTTTGAGAAACCCCTCGAAAATTTAGAGACCCTTGAAATTCAATCTATATAATACTTTTTTCTTTATTATTACTTTTTAATAGGATGATGACAAGCAACAAAATGACCTTTTTTCACTTCTTCAAATGTTGGTTTTTCTTGCTTACATTTTTCTGTTGCATAACGACATCTTCCTGCAAAAGGACATCCTTCAGGTAAATTAATTGGACTTGGAACATCACCTTCAAGAATAATACGTTTCTTTTCCTGTTCTAATTCAGGATCAGGAATAGGAACAGCTGATAATAAGGCTTCAGAATATGGATGTAATGGATGGTGGTAAACTTCATCACTTGTTCCTAATTCTACTAAATGCCCTAAATACATAACAGCAATTCTATCAGAAGTATATCTTACGATATCCAAATCATGTGCGATAAACAAATAAGTAAGTCCTAATTTTTTTTGTAAGTCAATTAATAAATTAATAACTTGTGATTGGATAGAAACATCTAATGCTGAAATTGGTTCATCACAAATCAAGAACTCTGGTTCAATAGCTAAAGCTCTTGCGATACCAATACGTTGGCGTTGTCCACCAGAGAATTCGTGAGGGAAACGGTTAGCAAATTCTCTATTTAAACCAACTAATTCCAAAAGTTCAGCAACTCTTTCTTTTCTTTTTTGACGATCATACATGTTATGAACTTCCATACCTTCAGAAATAATATCCCCTACTGTCATACGAGGATTTAAAGAAGCATATGGATCTTGGAAAATCATCTGTGCTTTTTTAGCAAATCTTAATCTATCTTTTGCTGTTTTCACATGTACAACTTCTCCATCATAAACAATTTGACCAGAAGTAGGTTGATAAATTCCCATAACTGTACGTCCTAATGTAGATTTTCCACATCCAGATTCACCAACCAAACCTACTGTTTCACCTTTTTTGATATCAAATGAAACATGATTAACAGCTTTTAAAACTCCTCCACTAACATGGAAGCTTTTACATACATCTTCTAACGATAATAGAACTTTTTCTTCCATTATTTTTCCTCCTTACTTGATACAGGACAATCTTTATGCAATAACCAACATGCTGATTCATGTCCTTCTCCAACCTTGAAAACCGGAGGTTGTTTTTCTTTACATATTTTCATACATTTTTCGCAACGAGGTGCAAAAGCACAACCTTTAGGTGGATTCAACAAATCAGGTGGAGTTCCTGGAATTGATGAAAGTGTATCTTCTTTATTTGTATCATGTTTAGGTAAAGAATTTAATAATGCAGTTGTATATGGATGAGAAGGTTTATAGAAAATAGCTTTTGCATCACCAGTTTCTACAACTTTTCCAGCATACATAACAGCAATTCTATCTGCTAAAGAAGCAACAACTCCTAAATCATGTGTAATTAAGATAATGGCTGTATCAAAATCTTTACGAATATCTGCTAATAAATCAATAATCTGTGCTTGAATTGTAACGTCCAAGGCTGTTGTTGGTTCATCAGCAATCAATAATTTTGGATTACATGACAATGCCATTGCAATCATAGCACGTTGACGCATCCCACCAGAGAATTGATGAGGATATTGTTTTGCACGTTCTTCCGCATTAGGAATTTGTACTAATTTTAACATTTCAATAGCTTTTACATTAGCTTCTTCTTTTGATAAATTTTGATGATGAACAATTGCTTCAACGATTTGTTTTCCAACAGGCATTGTAGGATTCAAACAAGTCATTGGATCTTGGAAAATCATACTGACTTCTTTACCTCGAATTGTCTGCATTTTTTCTTCCGAACTATTAACAATATCAATACCATCTAAAATCAATTCACCTGATTTAATTCTTGCAGGAGGCATTGGATTCAATTTCATAATTGTTTGTGCAGTTACAGATTTTCCACATCCAGATTCACCTACAACTGCAAGGACTTCTCCTTTATCAACATAATAAGAAACACCACGAACTGCTTGAACTTCACCAGCATATGTATCAAAAGATACATATAAATCTTTTATATCTAATACTCTATCTGACATTCTACCTACCTCCTTAATTTTGGATCAAATACATCTCTCAATTTATCACCTAGTAAGTTAAAACTTAACATTGTGATTGAAATAAAGAATGCCGGAAATAATAATTGTTCTGGGAAATATCTAAAGTTAGTAATACCATCTTGTGCTAAAGTTCCCCAAGAAGCACCTGGAACAGGGATACCTAATCCAATAAATGATAAGAATGCTTCTGTAAAGATTGCACTTGGAATTGCTAATGTTAAATTGACAATAATAATTGATAATAAGTTTGGAAATAAATGTTTTGCAATAATTCTTGAAGCAGAACATCCCATTGATTTTGCTGCAATAACATATTCTTGTTCTTTTAAACGAATAACTTCACCACGAACCAAACGAGCCATTCCAACCCATCCAACAGATATCATCGCAATAATGATTGTTGTCATACCTGGATCCATAACTGTCATTAATAGAATAACGATCATCAAATATGGAATCCCATTAACAACTTCAACAATACGCATCATGATATTATCAACAAGACCACCAAAGTATCCTGAGATACCTCCATAAACTACACCAATGAGGCAGTTAACTAAAACTGTCACAAAAGCAATTGTTAGTGAAATACGTCCACCTTCCCAAATACGAACAAATGTGTCACGACCTAAATAATCAGTACCAAAAATATGGAAACATCCATCACCACTAAATAATGGTCCCATATTGACATGCCAAGTATGTTGTTCAGATGATGTATATGGATAAACCATTGGAATAATAATTGAACAAAGAGCAATTACAACCAAAATAATCATAAAAACAATAGCTGATTTATCTTTTTTTAGACGACCAAAAGAATCTTGCCAGAAACTAATACTTGGTCGACCAATTTCTTCACTTTTTTCTAAATCTCGTCCAACCCATTCAAACTCACTACTATCAATATCCATAGTTGGAGTAACTTCATCTTTTATATCTTTAACTAATTCACTCATATCTCATTACTCCTTCTTCCCTGCAACATTGACTCTAGGGTCAACAACACCATATAAAATATCTACAATTAAAATTGAAACAATCAAGAAAACACCAAAGAAAATTGTTGTTCCTGCAATCATCGTATAATCTTGTTCCTTAATTGAGGTAACAAAATAACGTCCCATTCCTGGAATAGAGAAAACTTGTTCAACAACGAATGATCCAGTTAAGATTGATGCAATTGTTGGTCCTAAAACTGTTAAAACTGGCATACAAGCATTTCTTAATGCATGTCTGAAAATAATCATCTTTTCAGATAAACCTTTAGCTTTAGCTGTTTTAATATAATCAGAACTCAATACATCAAGCATACTGGTTCTCATCAAACGAGAAATCGAAGCAAGCGGGCTTAAACACAGAGCAAGAGATGGTAAAATCTTTGCCATTTCGCCTTCCCAGCCAGTTATTGGGAAAATAACTGTACCAGTCAATTTATTAAACTGTAAGGCAACAAAATATTGCAATAAACCAGCAACAATAAAGTTAGGTACAGACACACCAAAAACGGCAATTCCCATACCAAACGTATCAACTTTAGAACCTCTTCTAACAGCTGATAATGAACCAATTGCAACCCCACCAAAAACAGCAAGAATCATAGCTCTTAATCCTAATTCTGCAGAATATGGAAAAGCAGTTGCTAAAATAGTTGAAACATCACGACCATATTTGATTGATGCCCCAAAATCACCTCTAAAGGCATTACTAATATAAATAATTAACTGTTCAAACATTGGTTTATCTAAACCAAATTTTACTTCTAATGCTGCTTTAACAGCTGGGCTAACTGCTTTATCTCCTGAAATCGGATCACCAGGAAGTGCATGCATCATCAAGAAAGTAATAACAATCAAAACTAAGATTGTTACAAGAGAATATAAAACACGCTGTAAAATGTATTTTATAAGTTGTTTTCTTTTACCCATTATTTTCACATCCTTTTATAATTCAAAATTACATTACATAATATAATGGGACTATTATTCAATAGTCCCATTTGCGTTTTATTTTAGATTAAATAAGCGACTACTTTGTTTCTGCGTATCTTAAATCTAAATCAGAGAAAGCGTTTCTTACAACACCTGTTAATCTATCTGAGCAAATATAAGATCTTTGTCTATGATAGATAACACCAACTGGGTAGTCCTCAGCAATAATTTGTTCAGCTTGTTTTAAGTATTCTAAACGTTTAGTAGCATCAACTTCAACTAATGCAGATTCTACAGCTTTATCATATTCAGTGTTAGAATATCCACCATGATTGTTTCCACCACCAGTTAACCATAAATCAAGATAACTCATTGGATCATCATAGTCAGCAGACCAACCTGCAAAGACGATTTCAAAGTTTCCACTTTGCATATCAGCAATTCTTGTTTTGAATTCAACTTGTTTGATTACCACTTGGCTATCTTCAAGCCCTAAATTTTTTGACCATTGTTCTTTAAAGAAAGCATAACCTTTTAATGCATCATCGCCAGTATCACCTAATAAAGTTACTTTGAAATCTTTTAATTCCATACCTTCTTCTTTTAAACCTTCAACAAATAATGCTTTTAATTCAGCATAATCAGCTTCACTTTCAGGTCTATCAAATAAATTTCCTAAAGACTTAGAGAATTCTCCGTTATTTACAGATGGAGCTGTAAAAGTATTAGCAGTTGTTGATTGATCACCTTTTACAGTATCAATATAAGTTTGAACATCATAAGCTAAAGATAATGCTTTACGAACTTTTGCATTGTTAAATGGTTTAACATTATGATTAAATTCAAAGTACCAAACTGAACCATCAGAATAATTTAATACGTCTTGACCGTCTTTTGTTAAATTATTTGCTTGTTCACCAGTCAATCCAATCATATCAATTGTACCATTTTCAAATTCATTTAATGCTGTATTTGTGTTGTCAATCATTCTCATTGTAATTTCATTTAATTTGATTGCATCAGCATTCCAATAGTTTTCATTTTTTTCTAATACGATTTTATCGTTGTGTGCCCATTCTTTAAATTTGAATGGACCATTTCCTAAGAAACCTTCCATATCATTTGCATAAGTATCTAATCCGCCACCATTTTCATAAGCTTTTTGTTGTAATGGAGCAAAGTTATAGAAAGCCATTAATTTAACGAAATAAGTATAAGGTCCAGTTAATTGTATAGTGAAAGTTGTACCATCTTCTGAAGCAGACCAACCTTTTTTCGCTAAGTTGCTTTCAGTACGACTTGCTAATGTTTTATCATATTCATCAGCATAATTTTCGCCAACTTTAAATTTTTGTTCTTCTTCACCATCTTCATTTTTTTCTGTAACCATTTCAGCTTTTTTTGCTTTTACAAATTCATCTTGTAAAAGCATTGCAGTATTTAGGTAATCTTCAGCCCCAACAATTAATGGAGCCCATGTAGAAGCATAACCAGCACCATTAGTTGGTGAGAATAATTGATCCCAAGCATATTCAAAATCTGCAGCAGTTACTTGAGTCCCATCAGACCATTTTGCATCTGGATTTAATGTGAATGTAACTGTTTTCCCATCTTTAGAAATTCCTCCATTTTCTTGAGTTGGAACTTCTTTAGCTACACCTGGAACAGCTTCATTGTCCTCATTTAATGTTACAAGCCCTTCCATAACGTGTCTTAATACATTTCCTGAAGTACTATCTGTGTTTAAGAAAGATAACATTTCAGGTGGTTCAGAAGAAATGTTTACACTTACACTTCCATCAGCAGCGTTTGATCCTCCGCCACATCCAACAAGCATTGATAAACACAACCCTGAAGCCAAAATTGTTTTTAACCAATTCTTTTTCATTATTAAATTTCCCTCCTCTTAAATAACCAATCACATCAGTTATTTTCTATAAATATACCACAACTTCTTTAATAAGGGAATATTTTTTTTGATGTTTTTTTACATTTTTACGATAATTTAACTATAATTGCCAGATTTTTGTATTTCATCTAAAAAATAAAAATGTTTTTTTAGGAATGTATACAATTATAATATTGTATACACAATCAAACATTTAAGAATGAAAGATACTTTATTGAATATGTATATCAACTTGTGGATAAGGAACAATAATATCGTTTTGATCAAATATATATTTGATTTCTTCTAACAAATCATCTTTTAAATCATAATAGTTTTCTGTCAATGCCCAAACTCTTATCCCTAATGCAATAGCACTATCTTTATATTCTGAAACACGAACATAAGCTTCTGGATCTTTTAAAGCATAAGGATGTTTATCAATAACACTTTTAATTAGTGTCTTTGCCTTTTCAACATCACTATCATAATGAATATCTACTGTCATATCAACTCGTCTTTTATCTTCATGTGAATAATTCACAAATGTTGATGAAGCCAACTCATTATTTGGAATGACAACCATCTTATTATCAAATGTCATCAAAATCGTATAAAGCAATTGAATTTCTTTAATCTTTCCAATATAACTATTCACCTCAATAATATCCCCTTTTACAAAAGGTTTAGTAAATAAAATAATCATTCCCGAAACAACACCACTCATTGAATCTTTTAAACCTAAAACAATAGCAGCCCCTGCAGTTGCTAATACTGTAACTAAAGATGATGTATTTACACCCAATTGTGCTAATGCTGTTACAATAACAATAATTTTAAGAGATATATCTAAAATAGAATGAATAAAAGATGTTACTATAGAATCTATATTTGATCGTTTCATCATTCTATTAATAATATATAAAAGCAATTTCACTGCATACCATCCAACAACAAAGATAATAATAGCATCTATTAAAGGTTGTCCTTTATCTTCAAAATATTTTATAATTTTTTCCATAGTCTATCACCTCGTTTGATATATTATATCCAATTCATATTTATTTTCCAATAATTATGATCATGTCATTGATAAAATTGTTGCATTATTTTATAAATAGGATAAAATATTAATCGTAAATCAATAGAATAAAAGGAGGAAATTTATGAAAGTCGCTATTATGACAGATAGTAACAGTGGTATTACTCAAGCCGAAGCGAAAGAATTAGGTATTTTTGTTTTACCAATGCCTTTTACTATTAATAATGAAGAATACCAAGAAGATATCAATCTTACTCAAGATGAGTTTTACGATAAATTAATGAATAATGCTGAAGTGTTTACTTCTCAACCTGCCGCTGGTGAAGTCACTCGTTTTTTCGATGACATTTTAAAAGAATATGATCAAGTTGTACATATTCCAATGTCTAGTGGTTTAAGTGGTTCATGCCAAACTGCTATGATGTTATCTCAAGAAGAAGAGTATAATGATAAAGTTTATGTTGTGGATTCACAACGTATCTCAGTAACACAAAAATGGGATGTCTATGATGCTATTGAATTAGCAAAACAAGGAAAAACTGGTAAAGAAATTCATGATATTTTAATGGATAATAAAATGAATGCTACAATTTATATTACTGTAAACACATTAGAATATCTAAAAAAAGGTGGACGTGTCACACCTGCTGCTGCAGCTTTAGGTGGCTTACTTAAAATCAAACCTATCTTAACTATTCAAGGAGAAAAGTTAGATTCTTTCCAAAAAACACGTACTATGGTTAAAGCAAGACAAATTATGATTGATTCTGTTATTAACGATATTAAAGAACGTATTGATCAAAGTGAAGATATGAGTAACACTCGTATTATGATTGCTTATACTTTTGATAAAGATCAAGCTTTAGAATTCAAACAACAAGTTCAAGATGCTTTCCCAAATCATGATATTATTTGTGATCCATTATCTTTAAGTGTAGCATGTCATATTGGACCTCATTCATTAGCTCTTGCAGCTTGTAAAAAAATCATTTAAGAACCTTAGGGTTCTTTTTTTATTGCAATATTGGTTTATATCGGTTATCATACACAATGTAGATGAGGTTTCCTTTAATAGTTTTATAAAGAAATTGTATAATAATAATTTATAAATGATATAATAGAATTAGAAACCAGACCAACATGGTTAAATTTACATAAATATATAAGAAAGAAAGGTGAAAATATGGCTGATATGCCTCAAAGACGTTCTCCTCAAAGAAGAACACCGTATAATAGAAATAAAAAACCAAATACAAATCATATAAAAAGAACAAACATTACCGATACAAAAGTTTTTGCTTTAGGTGGTTTAAATGAAGTCGGAAAAAATATGTACTGCGTTGAGCATGATAATGAAATCGTTATTATTGATGCCGGTGTTAAGTTTGCTGAAGATGGATTACCAGGAATAGATTATGTTATTCCTGATTATACATACTTAAAACGCAATCAAAGAAAAATAAAATGTTTATTGATTACTCATGGTCATGAAGATCATATTGGAGGAATTCCTTTCCTTTTACAAATCGTTAATGTTCCTTTTATTTATGCCTCTCCTCTTGCTTGTGCAATGATTCGTAGAAAATTAGAAGAACATCGTTTAACAAATGAAACAAAATTAATTCAAATTGATAATTTATATCAAATCAAAACAAAACATTTTAATATTGGTTTCTTTAAAACAAATCATTCTATTCCTGAATCATTAGGAATCATTATCAATACACCAAATGGACGTATTGTTTCAACCGGAGATTTTAAATTTGATTTAACTCCAGTAGGTGATCCTGCTGATTATCAAGTGATATCTTTCTTAGGTGAAACAGGTGTTACATTATTATTAAGTGACTCAACTAACTCTGAAGTTCCTAACTTCTCAATTAGTGAAAAACAAGTTGCTTATAGTGTACAAGAAGAATTTAGAAAAACGGAAGGTCGTTTAATAGTGGCAACTTTTGCTTCTAATGTGCATCGTGTTCAACAAATCATTGATGCCGCTGTTAAATTCAATCGTAAGATTCTTGTCTTTGGACGTTCTATGGAAAACAACATTCAAGTTTCTAGAAAGCTTGGATATATCAAATGTCCTGATCGTTTCTTTATTAAAAATGATGAAGCAAAACGTTTACCTGATAATGAAATTTTAATTTTATGTACAGGAAGTCAAGGTGAAGCTTTAGCGGCATTAAGTCGAATTGCTAATGGAACACATCGACAAGTTTCAATCAAACCTGGTGATACTGTTTTATTCTCATCTAACCCTATTCCTGGTAATGCTGGTAGTGTTAGTAAAGTTATTAACAAATTATATCGTGCTGGTGCTAGAGTTTTAACAAACGAAGCAATCAACAATTTGCATACTTCTGGACATGCTTCTCAAGAAGAACAAAAACTTATGTTATTACTTACAAAACCAAAGTACTTCTTCCCAGTTCATGGTGAATATCGTATGTTAAAAATTCATGCAAAACTCTTTGAAGAAGTAGGACTTACAAAAGGAAATGCATTTGTTTTATCTAATGGTGATAGTATCTTACTTAAAGACGGTGAAGCTAAACTTGGTCCACGTATCCATGTTGATGATATTTATGTTGACGGTAATGATATCACTGGTTTATCAACGGCTGTATTACGTGATCGTCAAATCTTAAGTGAAGATGGTATGGTTTCTGTATTAATCTCTATGGATTCTCATGCCGGTTGTCTTTTAAATAAACCTATTATTATGTCTAGAGGGTTTGTTTATATGAAAGATAGTACAGAAATGATTAGAGAAGCAGAATATTTAATTGGACGTCAATTATCGGCATTATTAAAACGTAAAACGACATTTGGTGAAATCAAAAATACAATTAGGGATACTTTAGGAACTTATTTCTATCAAAAGACAAAACGTAATCCTATGATTATTCCTGTTATTATGAATAAAAAAGTATGAAACTTTTAAGAATGATAAGACGATTAATACTTTTATTAATCGTCTTTGGTTTTATTGGTTTAAGTATATATACATATTTTTATTCACCAAATGATTATCAATTCAAAACTTATACTTATGTAAATAGTTCAATCAATTCAAAACTTAATGGTCTAAAGATTGCTTATATTAGTGATATTAATTTATCAGATAAAAAGAGTATGGAGAGATTCCAAAAAATAATTAAAGAATTAAATGAAAATCCTTTTGATATGATATTTTTTGGTGGTGATCTTTATAATGATAGTATTTTTGATGGAAAAACTGTTTCAGAAACATTAAAGAGTATTGATTGCAAATATGGAAAATTTGCCATTTTAGGAGAAAAAGATACAAGTTCTTCTGTTGAAATCACACAAATCTTAAACAATGGTGGATTTGAGGTTTTAAACAATGAAATGCGTACACTTTATTATCAAGACACATCATTAACTCTTATTGCTTGTGATGAAAAAACTGATATTTCTCAATTTGAAACTCCTGAAAAATCTATATCTATATGTTTAACACATCAACCTGATAGTTTTTCAAACCATAAAAACAAAATCAACTTACAATTATCTGGACATAGTTATGGTGGTTCTTTCTATATCCCATACTATGGTTCATTAAATCCTAACGAAGGAGCTAAGACTTATAATCATGGACGCTATGATGAAGGAAATTCTTCACTTATTGTTTCTAATGGTTTTCATGGTCCTGCCTCTTTCCCATATAAACTATTCTCAAGAAATGAAGTTAATTTTATTATTTTAAAAACAAGTAGCAATACATAACTACTTGTTTTTTATTTATTGATAATTTAAGTATGATTTCATTTCCTCAAGTGTTTTGTTTCGAATTAACATCTTGAAAATAGTATCATATTGTTCTAATGTGAGGTTTCCTAAAAACTCAATACTTTCATTCATATATTTTTCCTTAAATATATATATAACATTTTCTTTTTGTTTTTCAACTTGTCCTTCTTCTTTTCCTTGATTATACATGTCTTGTTTATCTTTTTCATTCGCATTCTTGTTTAATGCTCGCTTATATGCTGCATCTCTTAACACTTCATCTTCATTAAA
>Ga0129317_1002346_pt1 | contig 11049 bp, 7 predicted proteins | sample Cm1ome_FD_94430 | JGI IMG/M metagenome (GOLD analysis project Ga0129317, IMG submission 94430) | Eastern black-and-white colobus group fecal microbial communities from Wisconsin, USA - Cm1105 metagenome | ecosystem: Host-associated > Mammals > Digestive system > Large intestine > Fecal | place...
GAGACATCCGGGAAGCAGCAATGGTTCGAACAGAAGTTCACGACAAATCTATTCATGTTCGATTCGAATAACAACGGCTCGTTCGATGGAAACATACCTTACAGGGCATACCTGAGCTTTGGAGGCTACAACTGGAACCTTCAGGTTGGAAGGGAAAAACTCAGTTGGGGAGCAGGAAGAAGCGGCAACCTCATAATAGGAGATCAGCTACAATACCACAACATGCTTAGGTTCACTGGGTACAACGACACCCTCAAGGTCACGTTCCTTGCATCATTCTTCCCACATCCAAACGAAATATATGACATCAAAACGGATACGGCTGGCAACAGAATCAACACAACAAGAAAAACCTACTCCCAAGACAGCGCTCCAACAGCACAGGGACTGAAGATGTTCCTTGGCCATATGCTTGAGCTGTCCCTTTTCGACAACAGACTTTCCTTTTCACTGTCAGAGAACATAATGTACCAATCGGACGAAGCCAACCTTGATCTGAGATACTTCTCTCCAATGATGGTATTCCACAACTTCTACAACCCTAAAAACATGAACTCCATACTTGGATTGGAAGCCATATGGGCACCTGCCAATGGATTCAACGTATACCTGCAGTTCGCTCTTGACGATATAGCGTTATCCGTAGAGACCACGAACAAACCAAATGCAATAGGTCTTGTAGGTGGCGTGAAATGGACTGCATACAAGAAAATCGGCCTAATATCGGCTACATTGGAGGGAGCCTATACCAGCCCGTACATGTACCTTAGGAGCAAGGAGGCGAGCAGTTCCCAGACCGATGTCGCCGACTCCCTTGATTTCATTGTAGCCATAAGGCGATGGTTCAATGGAGATGGAGACAGCATCGTATACGACACAGAATATCTCGGATACCGCTACGGCAACGATGCGATTGTGGGATTCCTAAACGTAGAATACGACGACTTGGACAATTTAAAAGCAGATGCGAACCTCTTCTTCATGGCCCACGGAGAAAAAAACAAGAACTCATTGTGGAATATGGGTTCAAACCTAGAAGAAGACGCCAACAAAACTCCATTTGGAAGAGTCGAGTGTATATTTGCGGCAGGGCTTTGTGTACAGTACAGCTTTGAGACCAATACGACGTTGGAAGTTCATACAGCCCTGCTCAACTCAACATCCAAAGGAATAGACTTCCAGCTTGCATTTTCAGCGACACAGCATTTGCTGTAAAACCACATCCAAAGGGAAAAACAGTAACGACCAGCATTCTTTTGAAAGGTATATGGAGCAAAAAAAAATAAGCGGATATACTCTACGGGAAAAACATTGAATTACTTGAAGGAAATGAAGTGGCGGAAAGAACTAACACAAACCAGAAACAGATTCTTTCGAACTCTGCGCTATATGTATTCAATGGTCTTTTGATAAAATGCTTCAGCTTCTTTCTCCTTCCATTGTATACTGAATTTCTTGCAACGGAAGAATATGGAATAACAGGATTAGCTTCACAATTTCTTTCAACAATGTCTTATGTTGCAGCGTTTTCTTTATACTCTGCAGTAATGCGGTTCTATGTAGATTTGAGAGAATCAAAAATCAAACTCAAACGCTTCTATGGTACAGTTGTTATATTCACTTTTGTTTCGAGCATAGCGTTAGGACTTGTTCTTACAACAATAAAACCACTAGTATCGAAATACTTCTTCTCGGGAATACCTTTCTACCCAAACATACTACTTTGCCTAATCTCATTGGTGTTTCAGTGTCAACACACCATATTCGAGAATATTTTAAGGGGTCAGCAAAAAGCCATACACTACACGGTTCTGAGCATAGTCTACTCAATCATGACAGTAGCACTCACAATCCTCTTTGTTGTCAGGTGCAGAATGGGCGCATCTGGAGTGATTCTAGCAACATTGATAGCGGGGTTCGTCTACTCCATATACTTCATGGTTTTCATGATTAGAAACAAAGAAATTGTTTTTTGTATTGATTTAGGCCTTCTGAAAGAGGCTTTAGAGTATTCAATCCCCTTAATGCCTCATGACCTCTCCACACAAATAGCAGGTATGCTTTCGATGGCTTTAATCGGAAATAGCACTTCACTATCCAACCTAGGTATATACACAATTGCATCCCAATTCGGGAATATTGCTGATACAATACAAAGCTACGTAAACCAAGCATACTGTCCGTGGCTCTATGAAAAACTGAAAACAAAGAATGAAAACTTCAAAAACGACATACGAAGCGTTTCACAGCTTCTTGCTTCAATCATAGGGCTGCTACTCTTGGGAATAGCCCTATTCTCAAGAGAATACATCGTATTGTTTGTTTCCTCTGAATACAAATACGCATGGAGGTTTATACCTTTAATCGTATTGGTCTACACAATAAAAATAACATATTATTTCTATGTTTCTGTACTTCTATACTACAAAGAAGCTTCGCGTTTCATCTTTATTGCAACACTGTCGAGCAGCTTCATAAACATCTTGTTATCATTCATATTGGTTCCAATACATGGAACTTACGGTTCTATTCTTGCAGATGGAATCTCCATGCTGCTAAGAGTTCTTATAGTTGTAACCTTAAGTCTAAAGTTTGAGGACATTGGTCTAAGAATTAAAGACTTTCTGTTCAACTTCTTTTATATTTCTGTTTTCATTTTTATTGGAACAACCCCTGCATTCAAAAACAACCTTGACAGCTTTAACTTTTCGATCCTACTCCATGAGATAATGATAGTCTTGACATATACAGCGTTTGTTTTACTGCTCAATAGAAAACAGATTGAAAGACTTGTAAAACAAAGGCAAACTTAATTTAGTCCACCAAAACAAAAGACCTTTTAACCTTGTTTTGCTTTTCATTTTCCATATCATCCCTCTGTATTCCAGAAAGAACCGACAAAAGAACAAGATAATAGTATGTATCTTTTGTCTCATAAGAAACTAAACCAACCTGAACGACTAGCCAGCAAATATTGATAATTGCAGCTAAAAAAGCCATTCTATTATAATTCTTGAAAAGAGGGAAAGTTCTTAAAAAAGAAACACCGTAAGAAGCATAATAAAGGAAAAAACCAACACCTCCCAAAGATGCCAAAATCTCAATAAAATTATTGTGCAAGTATGTACCAAAACCAAGAAGAGATGATGTACCAACACCAACACCTCCAAAAGGGTGTGACTTGAAAGCCTCCCAACCAACCTTTATCATCTCCATTCGAGTATCTGTGCTGCCATCTCCTCCTACTTTGTTTGAAAGAGAAGACAACATAGTTAAAAACCGTGATTTTATACTTGAAAAAGCAGAAATCTTAAACATTAGGGCAAAACAGACCCCAACAAATGCAATAGCACCACCAATGATTGCACAGTTTTTTTTCCCCTTTCCTTTGGAAAAATCCAACAAGGAAACTACGGTCAAGAATCCACCAAGAACCAGTATTAGAACAACTTTTCTACTACCAGTAGCCATTGCCATAACAGCAAAAACAAACGAAAAAACCGAATGCCACCAACGACTATTTAAAAAAAGGTAAAACGCAACGACCGATGCCATGGCCAATCCCATTCCCACATCATTTTCATTATTAATTAGACCGCCTAATCGAAGACCTGTTTTCATAAACCCAACGAGACTACGAAAACCTCCATATACAACAACCATGGCAACGGTTAATACAATCCCAGTCATGTATATGGCACAGACCAAAACCTCGGGATTCTTATTTTGTCTTACGAAATTATAAAGGAGAAGAGTCATAACAAGAAGGAGAGGAATAGTTCTAAAACACAATCGATATCCGACAGATGGCTCGGGAGACCAAAGGAGAGACAACAAAGCGAATACATAAAAGGCACTTAAAAATAGAAATTCCTTTGGAATAATAAATCTTTCTCTTTTTAAGAATGTAAGCAAGCATATTAAGAACATAAAGAGCAAACAAATCTTATTTATGGATTGAGAAATCGATAAAATATGAAAAAGCCCCAAGTACAACGCAACAAGAACATTTGTGATAAAAGTCAATATTTTGATTATTCTCTCTTTATTCATACCAGTTATCTCCTTCCTTTGTTTATTGAAGGCAGAGCAATTTCGTTTCCCCAAAAAGAATCCCAGAAATCAGGAAAGAACCTCTCAAATCCACTTCCATCAAAGAAGGTAAGCTCTCCAAAGAAAACTTTCCCTCCACAAACGTACAAATCAACACGGACTTCCGGAATACAAGCAGCAAGAGTTTCAGAAATCTCAATCATTTCATCTATGCAAACAGGTTTTCTTATTCTTTTCTTGGACTTTGGATATCCCCACGTAAAATCCAAACTCTTGAACGAACAATCAAAATAATTTGCTTTCGTAGATTCAGATGTATTTCGATCCGTGTAAACACCAATCATTTTGACTTTACCATCAAAACAATAGAACTTATAATCAGTCAAACTTTCGAGTTCCATCGTACTGGATCCATCTGTCATGTATTGTTCACAGATTATCTTTCTAGGAACATCTTTGTAAGGCCATTCACGCCCGACAAGATAGAAGTTCTCCTCAAGACCTTTTTTTAAGCTTCGTTTTGTCGCATCGATATCAAGTTTAGATTTATCTTTGCAAATACACATTCCCAGTCCAGAATTGTGATTGCATTTGAGTACAAATTGATTTGGAAGAGAAGTGAAATCTATATCTTCAGGGTTGTCCCAGACTCCAAGCAAAGGAATCAGATACTCCACCCCAATTTTAGCAGCAACAAAATCCCTAACCCTATATTTGTCCACCAGTGTCGTATACTCAGGTCTTCTATCATATATCTTTAGCCATTGGAGTTTTTCATTAAAAGTCTTTGGATTCTCCCAATCCAAATCTTTTCCAAATTCATACTTATAAACTATAGAGATGTAATCCTTATCTGAAAGTTCCCCATAGAAACCACGCTTTGCAAGAAAAAATCTCCGATAATCTTTGTTCGTTACAAATTCTCGCAACTTGGGAATAACACTCATTAGAACCTCGCAAAACAATCAATAAAAGACTCTAGCTCCAACAGATGCATAGACTCCAATCCTCAAGGAGTCCCAAGATGGAGACATCTGAGCTTCTCCATAGTAGACGTGCCTACCCTCATACTCTTTGTATAGAGGTTCAAAATCCCTTGTTTTTTCAAATTGTAACCTTAGTCCTCCTAAGATGGTTACAGGACTATTTTCCAATTTCTTCGAGACCTTGGCCTCAACATTTGTTACTGCACTCCAAATATACGAGAAGAAATCCTTTGGATTATACCCAACATTGTACTCAAAATCATAATCCATTGTAGTCAAAATCGTAGTTCCAATCCTTCCTGCTCCATTTGTATACTCAGCATTCGTCCTTGCATACTGTGCACTTCTAAGAACCAAATCAACACTAGCTTCAACATCCCAACCTCCATCGAAACCAGTATCAACACAAAACAACAGTTCTATCGAATCAGGGTTCAAAGGATATCCTAAGCAAACACCTTTATTGACATATGTCGTATTGTAGATATTGTGCCAAGGATTCTCATCAGCCGTCATCTCATAATGAGAATAGAAGAAAGGAGGAAGATATGTAAATTGAGCCTGGAATGTTCCATAATTGCCAACAGGAAGAATCCCTTCAAATCCAAATTGATATGCTATTATGTTCCTTGCATGTGTAAAAACTTCTTTTGGATTTAGAGTGTGAGCTTCTGTCATAGCAAGAGCGAAGTAAAGCCTACCAATCCCATTGAACACGTAATCAAAATCAACTCCAGCCAACATATTGTCCAAATCACCCAAAGCATTCTGATCAAACATATAAATCGAAAGAGGATTCAAATATGCAAGTTCGAAACGTTTTTTCCATATAACCGACTCATATATTGAGAACGTAAAGTTCTTTGTAAATGAGAGCTCAACCCTCTGAGAACTGAAATTGTTGTCATATTTATACTTGGACTTATCACCTCCGACATATTCGGAAGGAAAAGCTCCATCGCCATCGCTGACACCATACCATTCAGATAGAGAATACTTCTCCAAAGAACCAGTAAGTACATTGAAACGGATCCAAGAGGAAAGTTCAGCATTTATCTCAATTGCAACAAAGTCCTTGGCAGAACCAGAAAGTTGCAGATTATTTCTTCCAACACCCCAGTCACGATTCACAGAACTGAATTTGAATGTAACTTTATCGTCAAAGAGTCCGACAACAAGCTCAGGAGACATTGTCATAGCAAGAACCAATCCACTATTTGGCAATGAATCTGGATAGTTGTCTCCAAACCCCTTCAATCCAAGAACAAAACCATTGCTTGAAAAACGGAAAGTTCCTGCTTTGAAAGCCATTGGGTCATACTTGTCAATCGAAATCCCTATGGTCATATAGTATGAAACGGAATCTCCAAAATCGCCTCTTATGAAACCAGAAACAGGAAGCCTGAAATCATTTGCAATTCCATCAATGTTCTGTTTCTTTCCAACGGCAACACTGGAACCAAACAAAAAACCAAAAGCCGATGTCTCAGAACCCAAGTATCCAGTTTTTGCAATCTGATTCCAAGTCCTGCTTTCAACTTGCCCGATTGCAACTTTGAAATTCTCTTCTAGAGCTTCTATCTCCAAAACTTCTGCATCAGAGACAAGTCCACTCCTCTTTATATCCTCGAACAATGAAACAACCTTTTTCATTGTATATGGCTTAGCATCTGTCTGCTTTGGAATTATGCCTTGGATTTCAGCCCAATCGATTATCCTATATACACTACTGTCTAACGGAACGGTGTTGTATTGCCCTGCGAACAGAGACGTTCCAATTAGAAAAAAAACAATAACCAAAACCCATGTTTTTAAACTTCTCTTCACTTTCTTGCTCCCTTATCCCATAAAATGGCAACGAACATACTATAACAATTTGTTGGAAAGCTTAATCGCAGATTCTATGACTTTATCCATGTCATAGTATTTGTACTCCCCAAGCCTACCGCCAAACAATACATTCGTTTCCAATTCAGACAGTTTTCTATATTTCTCATAAAGCCTGGAGTTCTTCTCGTCATTGACCGGATAATAGGGCTCGTCCCCAGGCTTCCACTCGGAACTGTACTCCCTGCTTATCACCGTCTTTGGAATGTCTTTTCCTTCCTCATCCTTCCCAAACTCAAACCACTTGTGTTCTATTATCCTAGTCCACGGTGTCTCAGCGTCCGTATAGTTGACTGCTGCATTGCCCTGAAAATTGGACATATCCAAAAGTTCCGTCTCGAATCTCACAGACCTGTATTCCAAAGGTCCGTATTCATAGGCGAAGTATGCATCTATCGTCCCCGTATACACAACCTTACCTGCAATTCGATCTAGCTCGTCCTTATGCTTAAGGTAGTCCACTCCAAGTCTGACCTCAATACCTGCCAACATTCTCTCCACCATCTTGGTGTATCCTCCAACAGGAATCCCTTGGTACAGGGCGTTGAAATAGTTGTTGTCGAATGTGAACCTCACGGGAAGCCTCTTTATTATGAAGGAAGGAAGTTCCCGGCAACTCCGTCCCCACTGCTTCTCTGTATACCCCTTTATAAGCTTCTCATAGATGTCCTTGCCCACAAGGCTTATGGCCTGCTCCTCAAGGTTCCTTGGAGACGTAATTTCGCAGGAACTTCTCTGTTCCTCGATCTTGGCCTTCGCCTCTTCAGGCGAAACTACACCCCACATCCTGTTGAACGTGTACATGTTGAAAGGAAGGGAATACAGCTCTCCCTTGTAGTTGGCTACAGGAGAATTCGTGAACCGGTTGAACATTGAGAACCTGTTTACATAGTCCCAGACCTCCTTGCTGTTGGTATGGAATATGTGTGCACCGTACTCATGAACGTTTATACCTTCGACATTTCTGGTATACACGTTGCCTGCAACATGATTTCGCTTGTCTACAACGAGGACCTTTTTGCCCTCTTCATGCATCTTTTGGGCAATAGTCGCCCCGAAAAGGCCCGCACCAATTATAAGATAATCAAACACATCTAAATCCTCTGATCCTTTATTTGGTTATGAAATCATACCACATCTGGAAGATTTTATCTTCATTGTGCGTATCGCATATCTTTACGGCTTCATGACGAAGAGATGATTCCAGGGATGAGTCGGTCAAAACCCGATACATGGCATTAGCCAGTGCATCCACGTCACAAACAGGAACGAGGATCCCATTCACTTCGTTGCCGATGATTTCCCTTGGTCCTCCACATGGACAGTCTGTTGAAATGCATGGAAGACCAAGACTCAAGGCTTCAAGCAAGGTGTTGGGCATACCTTCGTAGTCAGACGACAGCACAAACAATGATGCGTTCCAAATCCTATCCAAGACGTCTTTGAATGTACCAGGAAACAAAACCTTGCCATCCAGATTCAAAGAACGAACAAAAGCCAAAAGTTCATTCTTCAGAGGTCCTTCTCCGTATATCTCCAACCTACAAGAAGGGAATGCTGGAGAAATGCGAGAGAAAGCTTCAATCAGAAGCTTGTGGTTCTTCTGTGGAGACAAACGGCCAACGGAGACTATTCGTCCATCAGGTGAACTACAGATTGTTTTTGCACTACTATATACCGGATTATGGATTACAATGGATTTTTTCTGCACATCCTCGCCAAAATAGGACATCGCATCATTGGTTTGAAATACAACTCCGTCACAACGAGAGACCAAGATTTCCCGCATGGTCCGCAATAGTCTTCCATATTGCCGTCTTGGATCGTTGCGTTCAGTGTAGAAGAGCTTTATCCTGTGGCGTTTGCAATAGGAAGATACGTAGAAAGTAGACTGAATCCAAAACCCCACAACGATATCGGGCTTATGTGTGCGTATCGCCCGTAGGCTATTACGTCGTAGGCAAATATTGTTGAAAAGCTTGTTGCTGTGGTCCGTTTCGTAGAAATCACAGACCACAGACGGAAGAATCTCGAAGCTATCACAGGAGCCGTCCACAGATACAAGAACAGTCTCGCACCTACGAGAAAGCCAGTTTGCAAGTTTGACCATTGATTTCTCGGCTCCGCCAAACTTACCATTTGAGGCACCGCCCAAGTGTCCAAGCACCATTACTTTCATGGTTTGGCCTCCTTTGGGCGTTGTAGTCCAAGGTAGAAACCTTCCAAACGTTTTGCCTCTACGTTTATGTCGAAGCCTGCTTTTTGTACAACTTCACGAGATGAGGCCCTGTCCTTTTGGCCTACGACTTCAAGGGCTTCAATGGCATCGACCCATGGTGCAGGCCCTTCGTCTATTGGAAGGAAGGCAGATCTCGTCAGGCCAATTTCGTTGGTGATTCCAGTACTGAATACACACGGAAGCCCCGATGCTTGAGCTTCTACACCAACAACAGGAAGTCCTTCGTATATTGAGGGAAGCAAAAAGACATCGAATGCCTGATACAGTCTATATGCATCTGTCCTTCTTCCCGTGAAAACAACATTGTCGTCAAGATTCAAAGTCTTGGAACGTTCCTTTAAAGAAGCTTCCAAAGGGCCTTCTCCAACGATGACCAACTTGTAATTGCGAGAACCCTTGCTTGCAAGCTCCTTCATGACATTCAACAGAAACTCTTGGTTCTTTTGCGACTGAAGACGTCCAACCGTTCCAAGGATGATCTCAGAATCTCCGATTCCCAGTTCGTTGCGAACAGCCTGCCTTGTTTGCCCGTCAAATGAAAACCTGTCGAGCTCAATTGCGTTTCTGACTATCAGGTGCTTTGGGGACGAAAGGAACTTTCTTCCATAAAGGAACTCCCCTGCTTTGACTCCACATGCAGCCCATACATCAGAAACCTTGTTGTTGGGAAGACACATAAGCCAATTACGAATGCTGTGAAGTTTGTTCTCCGAGTACTTTGTCAAATGGCTATGCGATATGCAGCAACCTATTCCATTTCGTTTCGCAACTGAAAAGACCAATGCATTGAGCTGCATGAAATGAGAATGCACGGCAACGTAGTCGTTGTGAGTTGTAAAGAACGCAGCTATGAAGGCTTTGAACCTCCGTACCTTTTCAAAGGATGCTCCAAGAACAGGCATGTAATAGACATTGCTACCACAGGATTCCACTTCATCCACGAGTCTTTGTTCCGAACTGTTCTCAGGAAGGAGGAAATCTATTCTGACATTTGATTTGTCAAAGTGTCTGTAGTAGTTCATCATAACAGCCGTTATACCGGACTTTGTGTGAAGCATATCAGCAACATACAGGACTTTGACCATCAGACCCTCCAACTCTTGAAAATCATAGCATCATAAAGCTACAGCTTCAATCCAAGAAAACGGGTGAGAAATGTCTCAACAAGTCATATTCCAACCACACTTCAAAACAACTTCATGAAAACTTCAGAGAGGTTAATTTTGATGTGTTCCTAGAAAAATCTTTATGTCCAACCTATATGTCGCTCAGACTTGTTTCGTCCGGTTTTGGAAGGTCTACATCATCGTTTCTTATGAACATAGTCATGTATATTGGAAGGTAACATACTGGGCCATTCGTCTTGATGTTATCGTTGCAAAGCACATAAGCCTTCTTTATTCCGTATTCAGAATTGGAGATTATATTGTTCAATGCCGAATGAACCTGATAATCCTTTCCTGATTTGACTTCAATTGGAATCACTTGGAAGTCTTTCTCGATGACAAAATCCACTTCACCTTGTTTCTTGCTGTTGAAATAATAGCCATTGAACCCATGGGAGTGAAGTTCTTGGGCAACGAAGTTTTCATACAGGGCGCCGCAATTTACATTCACGTTTCCTCCAAGTAAAGAGAGTACGGTACCTTTCCCATATTGCGTTGTCAGAAGACCAACGTCAGACATGAACAACTTGAATAGATTCACCTTTTCGTTCAATAGCAGAGGAATACGAGGTTCAGTTACGTTGTATATAGGAATCGCCACTCCTGCATTCACAAGCCACTCAAAGCTCGCATCGTATTTCTCGGGTCTGAAATTTCTGTCAAGATCATTGAAAACATACCTTTTGTTCTTGGAATCCAGCTCTGCCGGAATTAGATC
>Ga0129317_1002348_pt1 | contig 11045 bp, 13 predicted proteins | sample Cm1ome_FD_94430 | JGI IMG/M metagenome (GOLD analysis project Ga0129317, IMG submission 94430) | Eastern black-and-white colobus group fecal microbial communities from Wisconsin, USA - Cm1105 metagenome | ecosystem: Host-associated > Mammals > Digestive system > Large intestine > Fecal | place...
CAGCTAACCCGGGCGGGTATCCGCCCGTGGTATATCGGACGCTGCAGGAGGAACTTCTTGCGGCATAGGTACTGAAAGAATTTAGTGAGTTTATACGACTACACTTTTCTTGACAATTCCACGACATGGCACGAGTTGAGTGAATGAATGTCATATCACCTTTTTAGTGCCTGTTCGTTTATGGGAACATATCCACAGCCTTTTTTGTACTTTTGCCGTTTGTGGGAACATATCTACTTACATCCATTTACCAAAGTAGCATTTGGGTGAATTACAAATTCATTAGCATTAGCTCTAATTATCTTATTATACTTATTTACTGCCTCATCTGAAATATGCGTAATATAATATTTATCTACATCCTCTGAACATCTTCCTTGAGCCATGAGAATACGAGGAGTGATAGGCATAAGTCCTTGCTTCAAACCACCCTCCCTAATAAAAACAAAAGATGGATTATTAGATGTGATAAAGTATGTTGGTCCATCTGCAATTAGAAAATGAAAATTGGTATGTTTCAAGCTTTCTATTGCGTGAATATAAATCACCCCATCATCATCCAAATACTTTCTATAGTATTTCAAAAGTAAATTATGTTTCATCTCATCCGCTGCTGTTCTTAAACATGGTAAAATTCTTTCGTTTTCCGGTATCTCAATTTCATCAAGCAATGCATCAGCAAAAGGACGGAATGCTTTTTGAAATTCATCATTGGACTGAATACTTCTCCAATCTAATGCAACAAAAAACCTCATTAAATAATCTCTATGTTTAGCTGTTATATATTCTAATTTCGATGTGAATATTGCAGACTCCAAATCACATACAACCCTATTCCATTCATTTTCATATTTAGTTGACCAGTTTGATTCGATATCTTTAATCTTTATTTTCTCGATTTCACGCTTGACCGCCTTTTTGCTTACGAGTGAACCGTCACTTCGCCTAATTATCCAAGTATCAAAATCGTAAAATTTCTGATTCATTTCCAATGTATCTGTAACAATCTGTCCATCTATCTCTACAGTATAGCCTGCTAATGGGGCGAATATTTTATCAGCATCATCTTTTGTACAGATTACCATTCCCGCCTTTATAGAATGGTAATCTGTTATACCAGCAATATTGTCTTTATTTTTGGGTTCAATAACCCCTGGATTACTTAAAAACTCTACTTCCAATGTTCCTGCATCATTGGCCCATGATGACATATATGTTTGCGGTATCAAATGGTGATACTTCGCTTGTGTTTCTCCCATTATTTCGCCTCCCAATAAATAAATTTTGAAAACAAACTAATTTTACTGTTGTGACAAATCAAAATCCTCATCTATGCACCTACGGATGATTCGCTTTGTCTTTTCTACAGGCAGAGGCACATCTTCTGCGGAAAAATACTCTATATCCACCACCTGTACAACTGCCTCATGATTATCTTTTCCGGCAGGAACTATGACAAAGTCATCGACCTTAATGCTGTCATCTTCTGTAAGATAATAATAGGATTTCTGTCCCTCTTCAAAGACCACGCTGCAATAGATATAATCCGTTGTCCTGCGCTTCACTTTACCATACACAGATTGGTCAAGTATCTCTCCCAAACCGTAAAAACGTATGAAATCAAATACCGCATCTGCGAATTCATCAAAATCATCTGGCAGACCATTTTTATCAAAGGTTCCGGTGATGACTTTTTGAGGATTCTTTTTATAATCTATCGTAATTTTATAATCCTTGACTTCATTCGGATTTTCTATGGTGTCATCAGGATTACCTACAATGTTTCCAAACAAGTCCTCTGCATCAAAGTCATCCAAAAGGCTCTCTATACCGCCTTCAATTTCATACTTGCGAGAAACTTTACATCCTGTACCGATATTCTGAATATGCTCAAGTGTTTCCGTTTCTCTGTCAATAATGAGGTGTTCCGTATAATCCCAAGTTACAAATTCCCATGTAGCATCTTCCGGCACTTCTTTCGGTTTGATTTTCGTCACCCTATGATAATCCAGTACAATTCTATTGATTTTATCCGGTTTGTTATTGCCGTCAAAAGCATATAAGTCTGGTAACCCTAAAGTATCCCTAATTAAATCAGATAGGTCAACGCCCTCCACCTCAAAATCGGCACACAGAGAACCACGGAATTTATATGTTTTTCCATCGGTGTTTGTCAGTTCCATTACCCAATCACCAATATCGGTAGCAAACACCTCGGTATATTCTTCGCCAAAATAGGCCGCCACCTTATTTAGAAGTTCTGTTGCTGCACCACTATCAATACTGAAATTGTTAGTTCTTGCTCTCGTATACTTGCCAGATCTATCACCAAAGGTATAAGCAGAAAACCATACTCTGCCATCCGTGTTTACTGTCAGATGTTGCTCTACTTCATCCTCCGGTTCTGGACAAGGACCATAACAAATGCTGTTAGAGATGATTCGCATCTTCTGTAGAGTTCCTTCAAAGATGAATGGATTCTCACCACTCAGCAGAGCAAGTCTGCTAAGGGCAAGGATGAACCATGTGCGGTTCTTCGGTTCGAGAATTTCGGCACCTGTATATGCCCAATGATTAAAATATCTCCACTGAGAGCAAATAGCGGAACCTAGCAATGAAATATCTGTGACATCATCAATGATTTTATCCAGTTCCTCGCTGTTGTTGACAGCAGCTCCATAAACCCTTTCAAAGGCATGACCACAGTCCATCTCAAAACCAAGTGCAGCACAATCATCTGCCATATAGTGGTCAACAAGTTCTATGTAATTTATCTTTTGGTCTCTGAATTTATCAATCCACTTCACTGCGAACTCGTGTATCTGATTCATATCAGCCACTGTGGTCACCTCCAGTCTTAATTATCGTTGTATCCATTTTTGATGGTGTCTAACCTTTGTTGCCGCCAAACTCGCAGCCGTGGTTGTGATGATGCCCGTAATACCACCTTCCGTAACGGTAGCCATAATGCGGAGGACAGTTCGCACAATCCCCATTACACCGACCATTATGCTGTTTCGGTTGATTATTATCGAGTGAACCTCCGGCACCAAGCATGGCAAACAGTGTTGTAAAGAATCCTAGCTTTTTCGCCTGTGGATAAATTTCTTCTTCAAAATCATCCTCGTAGACTTCCGGCTCTTCTATGATTTCATCTTCTTCATATTCTTCTTCATACTCCTCCTCACGCAAATCCTCCGGAAGAGCAAACTTTCTTATATTACAAATTTCGACAATGACTTCATCATCGACAAAGCCATACAAATCTTCCATATCTTCTGCCGACAATCTTTCAGCAGAATTAAAAACCGCTTTCGTGGCAAGGTCTTTATCACAGATACATAAAAATTCCACCAGATCTGCACCCGTAAATTTCAGCTTGGTTTCCACGGCTTTTTTCAGCAGGCGGTTGGCAGCAGACACGTTCACCTGCAGTTCGATGATGATTTCTGCCACTTCATCAGCATTACCAAGGGAAGTCAAAGCAGAAAGATTGCGTACCTGTGTACTTTCAGCCCAATCATAGAACTTTTCATAATACTCATCCCATGTATATGTACGCATATCTCCACCTGCCATTCTTCATATAAATTACTTTTTAGGATTAGCCTTTCCTTTAGTCACAATGACCACCGCTAAACTTGCAACAGTGCCTGCAACACCTGCAGCCGCTTTCAATCCATTTTTCACACCTTGTACTTGCTTATTTCTGCATGATTCACATTTCTTATGCTTATATCCCTCTGGAAGAGGCTTATTACACTTTTTGCAAACTCTATTCTTCATCGTCTTCTCCTTCTAACAAAAGCACATTCTCTACACAAGGGAGTGCCTGTATTTTTTGGTTTATTTCCGGTAATGTCTTAGACCAGTAGTTTTCCGGTGCAGGGTCAATCAAATCCAACCTTTGCACCAATCCCTCAGTTGACAAATATGCTTTCTGCAAGTATCCGGCATAATATTGAAGACTTTGTCGAGCAGCGGCACTTTCTCCCAATTCTTGATATGCCATTGCCTCTGCCAAAGAAACCATATTAACTGCCGATAGGCTCTCGCGGATTTCAACCATTCTCTGACTTATCTTTTCAGGATTTGCACCTGACAACAGTTTACCCCAGAATGATTCTGGCTGTTCTTTGATGAATGTAAGATTAGCATTTTGACTCTGCATTAACATATTTCTGCTATCCTCTGCATCTGAAGCAATTCTCATAAGTGCCATTGCCTTCAATTCAGGGTTTTTAATCTGCATAGCCTGTAAAAGTTTCTGCTGACAACTATATGCCATTGCAAGTCTATCAAACTCTTGTCCTTGTCTTACTTCTTCAATCGCAAGCTGCACTGTGTGAATTTCTTCTGCAATTTGAGCCATCTGCATTTGCGTTGCGTAATTTGTCATTGCCTCCGTCAGTGCCGGGGATAAATTCACACTTTGCAACGATACCGTTGATACTATTTTATTGGTTTTCGGGTTCACAAGATTAGCCATCAGTGAACCGTCCTTTTTTGTCATGAGCTTTAAGGCACCGCTTGCAATCTGTGATTTCTGTTCATCCGTAAGAATTGCTTGAAAAGTTTGCTCTGGAATACTTGCTCGCACCATATCAATAAACGCAGGTGCAGTATATAACATTTCCTCTATTTTCTTGAATGTTTTTTTGGCTCCCTTTAGCAGAGGCTTTGCCACATCTGGCATCTCAGAAAAGTGTTCGCTCACTTCATAACTATAATCTTCAGCGTCTATTATTTCGATATCTTCTGGTGAAATATAAATTGCATCTCCCATAATGCACATCCTTTCTGTTATCCCTTATAACAGACCTTGTAATTTTTGCGAATTCTCACTCGGTATCTTTCTTCACATAGGTCAGTTCAATATCATAGCCTAGTGCCTCCATCATCTGTACGAAGGTCTTATTAACAACTCCATCCTGTTTTTTGATGATACGATTCACATACTGCCCGGTAGTTCCAATAGTTTCCGCAAGCTGTGCCTGTGTGGTTCCGTTCTCTATGCATTTTACTTTTACATCTACTTCTATATTATTTTTAATCATGTATTTGCCGCTCCTATTCGCAAGGCTTATTAGTTCTAACACAAATAAGATAATTTATTATACCACAGTATTTTCAAAATTACAATCTGCTCACATAAACAGTAAATAGCAAGGCGAGATTCCCGTTTGTAACTCTAGAGTCTCGTTTTGTAAATAAAAATCCCTGTTTGTAACCAAAAATCCCGATTGAGATTTCACCTGTTTTAAGAAATTTAATAACTGTTATATTTTGTTATTAAATTCTCCTCAAACCATTGAAAACACTGGATTTATCGCAGGTGAGCTTTCCCTTATTGTTTCCCTTGTGTTATATCGTCCCACCAGTGTTTACGAACTCTGATAAGGGCAAATACAAGGGCAAGAAAATCCTATAAAACAGTATAACACAAAATAAAAGTGACATGGTGAACTGATTGAAATGCTTCTGATTTTTGCAACAAATGATTCATTTAACGATAAGGAGATTTGATACGATGAGAACAATATTTGCAGAATACACTCCCAAGCGCAACAGTATTGATGTTTACACCTCTGTTGGCTATATGCTCCGCATTGACTGTTGGGAAGCTGAGAAGGACTTAAAAACCACGCCTGGATCAGACTGTGCATTAAATGCACTTGCTATTGACGAACCACTGGAATATGCAAGATTATATCTTGATGGAAATTTACAGATGTGGGTTGATGCAGAAGATTCACTTGAACTTTAATATTTCCTGTTAAAAACATATGATAAAAGTCCCCTTTACTATTTTTGAAGGAGGACTTTTATTAAAATTTATTAGAATTTTCCATTCTAGTTCTGCCGTGTGGATTTATCGGCAATCGTTTCCATTACATCCCAATGCTCAGCAATCTTTCCGTTTTCTACTCTCCAAAGTAACAGTACAATAAGATTTATCGGATATTTCAACAGACGCTTATAACAATCCACTGTATATTTTTAAATCTTCATCCTTAAACACATTAAAGATTACCTTTTTTATTCTGCTGTCTTTGTTAAGATACTGCTTTACAGTGTTCGTTGCAATCTCGGCAGCTCGTTGCTGTGGAAAACGGAATACACCTGTAGACAAACAACAGAATGCAATAGATGCCACACCAGTATCAGCTGCAAGCTTTAGGCACTCTGTGTAGCAACTTGCCAACAGGTCTTCATCTTCTTTTGTGACTTTCCATTGTATAATAGGTCCTACCGTATGAAGAATATATTTTGTCGGAAGATTGTATCCCGATGTTATCTTTGCTTTGCCGGTCTCTTCTTCATGCCCCTGCTTTGCCATAATTTCATGCATTTTCAGACGAAGTTCCATTCCAGCATAAGTATGAATAAAGTTATCAATACAGGCATGCATCGGTGAAAAACAACCAAGCATCTGTGAGTTACACGCATTCACGATCGCATCACATTTCAAAGTGGTAATATCCCCCTGCCAGATATATAATCTCGAATCGGATTTTACAGGTGCAAGCGTGTCAACATCTGTGATTCCACGCTCTATATTTCTTTCTGTAAGATACTCATCCTGTATTTTCAAAAAATCATTACTGATTGGTCTTGGCGGTCTGACATTCATAAGTGATCGGAGCAGATTTTCCTGCCCCTGCTTATCCGTAGGAATGTTCTGTCTGCCAAACGGTATTTCTTCTTTTAAAAGATACTGAATCAGATATTCTCTTCGCTCATCCTGTGTCATAATACCAGCCCCCTTATATCAGTAATTGCCTTTGCCATATCACCGCCAATACCGATTGCACGTTCCCCGAAGCTTTCCGGAACTACCGCTTCATCCATATTCAGGCGTATCAAACTATAAGACGAGTTCTCCCTCACCATCTTTTCAAAAGGGAAACGTATAATAATCGGCGTATTAAATCCAACTCCAAGTTCCAAAAGAACAACCTTTTTATCTTTATTCTGTTCCAGAAAGCCCGCATACCTGTCGGCTGCCTCATGCCACGCTTCATCTTCCACAAAAAAATTATCACAACGGAGATTCATAGCCATATTGCCGCCACACACCGGACATTTGGGTACAAGTTCTGATGGAATCAGGCAGTCTCTTCTTGCTTTATCCATTTTACGAAACAGGTCTTTTGCATCGTAAGTCTTTGGATGACAGGCTTTCTGGCACTGGATTTTCCCATAATCTCCCTGTGTTGCAAATATTCTTTTTTCATCGAATCCCGCTTTATAAAACTGATGATCCACATTGGTTGTAAGTACAAAATATTCTTTGTTCTTTACAATATCATAAAGCTCTGTATAAAGCGGCAATGCCGGAGGATCAAAGCGGTTCATCAATGCATGTTTTGACCAGTACCCCCACTTTGCCTCCTCAGACGGATATGGATAAAATCCGGCTGCATACATATCTGTCATGTAGTACTCACCGTATTTTTTTATAAATTCTGCAAAATTGTCTGTAAACCTTTTACCACCATATTGGATTCCCGCAGCTGTCGATGCCCCGGCTCCTGCCCCGATTATAACACAGTCTGTATTTCTTATATTCTTTGCTGCCCTGTCAATCTGGTCTTCATATGCATCCTTTTGGAATACATAATCCCTTGCCGGAGTACTACATAAAAAGTTTCTCCAGTCAGCATGCCCTTTTCTGATTTTCTTAAAAATCATAATGAACCTCTTTTCTCAATACACTGCTTCGGACAAATTTCTGCACATCTTCCGCAATGCAGACAATGATTCTGGTTGATAGTAACCGGAACTGAAGATATATCAATGCATTTTTGCGGACATACAGAGTAACACAGTTTGCATCCAATACATTCTTTTCCAATAAAATACCCTGTCTGAACTGCCTCGGTTTTTCCAATTGTTATAGTATCCCTCACAATATTTGATGGATTGCTGATATCAAAATACTCTCCCTGTGCCTCATACAGCCGAAACACTTCGATTGCGTCTTTCGTATCTCCCGGATAGATTTTCTTCATATATGAATTTTTTTCAAACATAATATCAAGATTCTCTTTCCCGATGTTCTTTATTTTTCCATGCAGAGACACCGCAATTTTGTCTTTTGTTGCGGATATTGCCACATACTGCTGCTCCATTAACTGGTCATAAAATACTTTTCCCGTTGCTGTAAGGAAATACACACCTTCTTCATCATAGTACATCATATCTATGATTCTTGTCTGAGGATGTCCATCTGAACCTATCGTTGCAACTGTTGTTGAATGAATTTCATCCACCAGAAGTTTAAGATAATCCATTTTTGTCATTTCAAAGTCTCTCCTTTCAGTATCGGTGTAAGTTTTTTATATATCATCATGGCAATTGCTCCAATCACCAAGCCTTTTAAGATATTAAACGGCAATGCATTGAATAGCACAACGTCCAGCTTGGTCTTAATAAATGGCAGAAATTCGCCAAATGATGCAATCAGCTGATCCAGCGGCATAAATGTTTTAAACAGTGGAAGTAGTATAAAATAATTTACAATCGCTGCTGCTATTCCCATAACTACACTTGAAATAACACATGCCCACATCGCCATTTTCCTAGTCTTTTTGTATTTGTATATAAAACCGGCAGCCAGTACATAGGATGCCCCCATCAGGAAATTGGCAAGTTCACCGATTCCTCCTGTTGATGTTGACAGAAGCTGTAATATATTTTTTATCAATTCTATCATCACTCCTGTAACCGGTCCAAACGCAAACGCCCCAATCAGTGCAGGTAAATCTGACAGATCCATTCGTGCAAATGATGGACTCAAAGGAACCGGAAACTCTAAAAATGCCAACACATATGATATAGCTGCCAGTAGAGCTGTCATTGTTATCGTCCTTGTAGAAACTAAATTTTTTCTTGTTTTAATAGTTGCTGTATTGTTACTCATAAATCTCCTTTTTGTGAGATATGCCTGAATTTAAAACAGCCCGCAGGACGGGATTCCCTGCGGGACTTGTTTTATCATATCTTCTCTCATCCGGACTTTACCGTCGGTTATGGAATTGCACCATATCAGCTTTTGCTCGCAGCCTATACTGCCGGTCAGGAATTACACCTTGCCCCGAAGACTGTAATTTTTTCTGTTAATTATCTTTAAAATTCATAAGGTGGATTTCCAGAGAAATCTGCAATTAAACCATGCGGATTTTCAAGGTAGAATACCTCAAAAATAGGATTATCTGCTGTCTGGTACTGTCCCTTAACGATAGGATTGTTCATGCATCCTTCCTTTACACTCTTGTTGTCCTCAAATACTGCTTTGCCATGAAGGCGAATCCATGCGTATTCAGGGGAAGATACTGATACTTCTACTTCAGGATTTGCTAACATATCCTTGTAAACATCCTTTGTGTTGTTAGTACAGAACCAAAGCTTTCCGTCCTGCTCAAAACAGAACATGAATGGACGGCATTTTGCCTTTCCATCTCTTCCGACGGTTGCTAAATACTGAACCGGGTTTTTCTGTAAAAATTCTACTACTTTCTGCATTTTAAATTACCTCCTTGATATGTTGTAACAATGATTATTACATCTTGTAGCTATACAATATCATCAGTTTAATGTAATGTCAATAGTTACATCAAACTTTTTGTAACTTTTTTTGTTACAACTCCTTTTGAAGATTTTACATTGATTATGAAAAACGAAAAGGCTCCGGAAATTGTGATGATATAATCACTCATCCGAAGCCTTCTGTAGGCTACTCTTCCTCTGTATACACTGCAATATCTTTTTTCACATCAGCAAGTGTCATTTCTGAAAGTTTTTCCTCCATTGCCTTCTGTACTTCTAACAGTCTCTTATCAAGAACATGGTGAATATTCTTTCCTACCGGACATTTCTGATTGGGATTCTCATGAAAATGAAACAATTCTTCATCTGGTGCACATTCCACTGCTTTATACACATCAAGGAATGTAATCTGCTCCAACGGTCTGGTAATTGTCACACCGCCTGTCCCTCTTGCAACTTCAATAAGACCAGCAGCCTTTAATTGTTGCAATATTTTACGAACAATCACCGGATTAGTTCCAATGCTTGCTGCCATAAAATCACTAGTCATCTTCTGATCCGAAAATGTATCTATACAGGCAAACATATGGATTGCCATTGTAAATCTGCTTGAAATCTGCATTATAAACACCTCTCTTTGACAGTAATCATATCAAAAAACAGATGTAATTTCAATGGTTACATTGTTGTTGAAAACTTAATATAAATACAATCAATAGTCTGCTTTAGAAAAAACAGGAAGATACTTTACAAAATCTTCCTGTTTTCTTTTTGTTTTAGTAATATCCTCGTTCCTCCCACCAGTCTTTCACATAACATCGGATTCCGATATAGACCACGTGCACAAGAAGTAACAGTAGAATAAGGTTCATCGGAATGATTGATTTTATCCATTTTCCGAAGTAGATTGCAATAGCTGTACTCATTATCACCATCATGATACTGATGATATCCCAGCAATATTTCCGGTAGATTTTCCCCACCTGATAACCAATCCAGACTATCGGTAATCCCGTCATGATGAATAAAATTCCCATAACAATAGCTGCGATCAGCCAGTACACAATCCCGGAAATGATACTATTTGAGATTCTATTACTTAATTGTCCGAAAGAATCTGCACCTGTCACAAACTCTTGAAGCAGACTTACAATTCCTTTTCCTATCGTGCCGAAAAAAGTGATACTGTCGTTAAGAAAAGCAGGAGAAAGGATAGCAGCGAACAGTGTAGTGGATGTGCTGTACCATGCCAACAAAAACATAATACTTTCATAACCAGTCGTCATATTTTTATATTTTTTCTCCAACTGAATTTTTCGGTTATCGCATTTCTCTTTTGCTTTCTGGTAAGCAGTGCGGTCACAGTTATCGCTGTCAATGACATTCTGATTTTGTATGTTTTTGGCGTTTAAATTTTGCATGTTTTGGGCAAAAAATTAACTGCCTGTTTCAAACAATGTGTTTACAACAGTGTTTGTATTAGACATCAGCTC
>Ga0129317_1002352_pt1 | contig 11024 bp, 13 predicted proteins | sample Cm1ome_FD_94430 | JGI IMG/M metagenome (GOLD analysis project Ga0129317, IMG submission 94430) | Eastern black-and-white colobus group fecal microbial communities from Wisconsin, USA - Cm1105 metagenome | ecosystem: Host-associated > Mammals > Digestive system > Large intestine > Fecal | place...
TCTTCCTGCTGAATCATTATTTTTAAGTGAATTAGCTAAGTTAAACGTTACTAAAAATACGATTTTCTATAAAAGTTAATTTTTATTACCTTTTATTTCCAGTTTGTGCTTGAAATTCGGGGATCATTGTATATTCCAATAGCTTGTAAGTAACTATATATAATAGTAGGACCAACAAAAGAAAAACCTTTCTTTTTTAAATCCTTTGAAATCTGAGTAGATAATTCATCAAAAGAGGGAACATCTTTAGAATGTTGATAATGATGCTTAATTTGTTGATAATTTGTATAAGACCAGATATATTGATCAAAAGAACCATATTCTTTTTGGACTTTTATAAACATTTGAGCATTTTTAATGATAGCTTTCATTTTTAATTTGTTTTTTATTAGTATTGGTGTATTCATTAATTCATTATATTTATCTTCATCATAATCCGCAATCTTTTGATAATCAAAGCAATCTAAAGCTTGTTTGTAAGCTTTCTCTTTTTTTAAAATAATTTCCCAGCTTAATCCTGCTTGTAATCCTTCAAGTATCAACATTTTATATAACATAGTGTCATCATGTTGAGGAATACCCCATATATGATCATGATATTCTTTTAATTCATCATTGTATGCCCATGCACATCTTTTCATTTTCATCACCAACTTCATTTTATCATATTATTTTCATTTACACATCTCTTTTTGCTTTGTATAATGATAAATGGTGAATACAATGAATATATTATTTGAAAAACAAATGAAAGATTTATTAAAAAATGAATATCAAGATTTTATGGATGCATTGAATCAACCATCAATAAAAGGATTTTATTTAAATCCTTTAAAAAAAGATGTTGTTAAATATTTGGATTCAAAGTTTATTCAACCACATCCAGTGGTTGAAAACGCATATTATTTTGATTATGAAAACTATCCTTTAGGAAAATCTCCTTTTTTTTCATGCGGAGCTTATTATATCCAAGAACCAAGTGCTATGCTAGTTGCTCATTTTTTAGATGTTCAAAAAGATGATTATATTTTAGATATGTGTGGGGCACCAGGTGGTAAGACATGTGCTGTTGCTTCAAAACTTTCTTTAGATGGTTTAATGATTGCCAATGATATTGTCCCTTTAAGAGCAAAGATTTTATCAGAGAATGTTGAACGCTTTGGCTTACAAAATACAATTGTCACTAATAGTGATCCAAAACAATTTATGAAAGTTTTACCAGAGTTCTTTGATAAAATTATATTAGATGCACCTTGTAGTGGTGAAGGAATGTTTCGTAAGTTAGATCAAGCGATTGACACATGGTCGATTGATAAAGTGAATGAATGTGCTCATATACAAAGACAATTATTAGATACTGCAATGTCTTTATTAAAACCAGGGGGAATGTTGATATATTCAACATGTACATATAATACAAAAGAAAACGAAGAACAAATTTTATATCTTTTAGAAAACTATGATTGCTCATTAGTTCCATTACATAAAAGTCACGGTATGCAACCAGGAATCAATATGAAAGAAGCTGTTAGATTATTTCCTCATCATTATCAAGGAGAAGGACATTTTATTGCTCTTGTTCAAAAACACGGGCAAAATAGTAAACATAAGATGAGTGCTATAAAACCAAAAATTTCTAAACAAAATCAACAGCTTGTCCAAAATTTTTATCATGATTACTTAAATATAAAAACACCTTCATATCTTTATGACAACAACAATCATATTTATGCTTTATTACCACAATTTCCACAATTAACAGGTATCAGAGTATTAAGAAATGGTTTGTATTTAGGAGAATGTAAAAAGAATCGCTTTGAACCAAGCTTAGCCTTAGCACTTACACTTCATAAAGAAGATGTTAAACAATATTACTCTTTTCATGAAACAAGTGAAGAAGTGAAAAAATATTTACATGGTGAAAGCATTGAAGGAACAAATCAAAAAGGTTATGGTGTTATTTTTGTAGAAGATTATCCTTTGTCATTTTATAAAGAAAGTCAACGTCAAGCTAAAAATCTTTATCCAAAGGGGTTACGTAGATGAAACGATATGAATCATTAAAAGAAATATTTTTTCAAGATATTGAAAAAAATGTCTATGGTCTATATAAACAAAAAGCTTATTTTCATAGTTTACAAGTAGCGACATTATGTCAAGTTTATGCAAGAAAACGAGATTTAAATATAGAGATTGCAAGTGTTATTGGTTTGTTTCATGACTATAGCTTATATATCAATCATTCTTCTTTTCAACATGGCGAACGTTCTAGCAATATGATAGAAAAATACTTGGTTGATTTTAGTGATGTAGAAAAGCAAATCATTATGCAAGCTATTCGTCATCATAGTGAAAAGGAAGTTATTCATGATTGTTATAGTGAACTTATTAAAGATATGGATTTACTTGCGAAATATAATGATGATTCTCAAACTGTATTTAAAAATCATGAACAAAGAAGAATTGAAAAAATACTATCCGAGTGATAGTATTTATTTTTTTATGACTTTCTTTAATTTTTCTCTTTCTAAAATCTTAATCTGGCGATATTGAATATCAATATAACCTTTTTGTGAAAACTCATTTAATACTTTTGTTGTTGTTACACGAGATAAACCAATTAAAGAAGCAATTTCTTCATGAGAAAAAATAATTTGAGAATGATTTTGTTCAAGTAAAAAAGAAGCTACTTTCTCATAACGATTGTAGGTATATGCTTTTTTTAATAGGGATGTGACATAGTCACATCTTTGAGTAATGTGCTGTAATAGGGCAACTGTTAATTCTTTAGATTCACTAAGATAAGGAAAAAGATTATCAAGATGACAAGAAATCAATTCAACTTCATCAATAGCAACCACTGTTGTTGGTCTTAATGAATTTTGAAAAAAAGATGATTCACCAAAGATACGACCACGATCAATAATATCATATGTGATTTCTTCACCATTACTTGTTAAATGATAGACACGAACACGACCATGAATAATTAAATACAAACTATTTGTATCATCTTCTTGCATATAAATAATATCTTGAGGATGGTAATAAACTTTTGTTCCTGCTTTTTCAAAATAATGAAATAAATTCTCATTAATTTTCATAAAAATCACCACTTTCTTATCAAATTGTAACATAGATTACAATCTATGGAAAGAAAATATGTTAAAGTCATGCTCGAGGTGATAGAGATGAAAGAAAAAATCAAAAATATTGTATGTATTATTTTGGGGAACGTATTGATTGCTTTTGCATTAAGTACACTTTTATTAGAAAATCAAATTATTGCTGGTGGGGTATCTGGTATTGGTATTGTTTTAAACCATTACTTTGCTTTGCCAATTTCACTTTGTGTTGGTGTTATTAATATTGCTTTATTTATTTTAGGTTTTCTTTTCTTGGGAAAAGTTTTTGCTATGACAACAATGCTTTCAACATTTATTTTTCCTTTACTTCTTGAATTCTTTGAAAGTCAACCAATGTTTCATGGATATTTAAATGATCCTTTATTATCAAGTATTTTAGCAGGTTGTTTAATTGGTTTAGGTGTAGGTATGATTTTAAAATCTAATGCATCTACAGGAGGTATTGATATTATTGCCTTAATTGTAAATAAGAAATTTAATATACCAGTACATATTGTTTTAAATTGTATGGATTTATCTATATTGTTATTTCAATTTACATATAATGATACAACACATGTCATTTATGGTATTTTAACAGTTATATTAACATCTTTCACATTAAATAAAACATTAACTATGGGAAGAAGTTTAGTTCAAATTGTGATTATAAGTGATCATCATGAAGCTATTAGAGAAATGATTTTACATGATAATGATGCTGGAGTGACTTTACTTGCTAGTGAAAAAGGATATTCAAAAGAAAAGTCAAAATTATTACTATCAGTTGTTCCTTATCCTAAATTACCTATTATAAAAGATTTGATTAATCAAATTGATCCTCTTGCTTTCATTATTGTTTCACATGTTGAAGAAGTAGGTGGAAAAGGTTTTACGTTTGATCAACGAGATTTACAATTTAAATAAAAAAGTAGTCTTTATTATTCAATTGATGATTAATAAAGACTATTTTGTATACAAGCCTATATCTCTTTCTTTACTTGACATATAGTAGATTGAGGTGAAAAATATGGATTTTTATCAACAAGAAGAATTTGAAGATGACGCTTATAGACAACGTCAAATTATGCCTTATTGGTTTTGGTGGCCATTCTTTCCTGGACCTTGGTTTTTCCCAAGACCACCGCATCCACCAAGGCCGCCACATCATCCTGGACCAAGACCACCACATCAACCAGGTCCACGCCCACCTAGACCAATGCCAAGGGATGACTCTATGTATTTGTAGAGTCTTTTCTTTGTTTTTTTTCTAATCTTTTATATCCAACAGCTGCGACAGCAACAGCTCCACCTAAATCTAGCATAAGATCTTTCATTGTATCATTAAGGGCTTCATGCCCTTGTAAAGGAACATCTTTTTTGTTGTAAAGCGTACCACGTGTTGTTGCCATGTATTGTTGATTATTGGTATGAAAAATATCATCAGCAAGATATTCGCCTATTTCCCACATAGCCCCAATAGATAAAGCTACACAAACAACAAGAACACTCATAAACATAGGTGAAACCGATAATGGAATTGTATATTCTTTATCTAAATATTGAATAACAATAAATCCTACGTAAGCAATCAAAACACCAGAGAAAGTATGTAAGATAGAATCCCAAATAGGTATTTTTCCATAGAAATCAAAAACATCACCTAAGATAAACCCACTAAAAGCAAACATAATTAAAATAAAGTCTAATGAATAAGGTATTTGAAAATGATAGTTTTCTTGAATAAAACGAGGAATATGTAAAACAAGTAACATACCAGTTAATTGCACCATTGTAAAAATAATTCTTCCTTTATTAACATTTTCTTTAAATATAAGTAAATAACAAGCAAGAATAAACATAGATACAACAATCCAAAAAATAACTTTTCTTGTTATACGTAAATAATAAGGTTTCTTTTCTTTAAAACGTTCTTTCATAATATATCACCAATCCTTAAATAAATAATAACAAATCATTATGAACTTAATATCAATTACTGTCGAATAATCTGCCATTCTTTAATAAGTTTTTCTAAAGAATATTGTGCATTGGCAGGAGAAGAGGACGGTAAACATATATCCTCAATATGGGTAATCGGTAAACAGTATTTTTGATAAAGCTGGTGTGATTTTTTTCCATTAGTGAATATATATTGTATAGAAGCTTTATTTAAAATGATGGATAAATCATTAGCTTTTACATTTTGAATAGAACTATCACTAGAACCATGAATATCACAGCTTTCAATAACATCCCAAATAGCAATATTGTGATTAAGTAAAAATGCTTTTTTATCTTCAATAGATATAGGAGTATTTTCATGAAAAAGACTTGCTAAAATCTTCCAAAAGCGATTTTGTGGGTGATGATAGAAAAATTGAGCTTCTCTTGATTTGACCGAAGGAAATGAACCAAGAATTAAAATTTGAGAATCTTGATTATAAATAGGTTGAATATTGTGGTATTGAGTCATGAAATAGACCTCCTTTTCATAATTATAACAAATTTTATCATAAATATTTACAAAAACAATAAATAGGTATATCATATAAATGATGATTCAATATCATTAACCTGTTTTCAAAATTAAATAGCGTCTTTGTGGCAGGGTGTAATTCCCTACCGATGGTAAAAGTCCATGACCTGTGTAAAAACAGCTGATCTGGTGTGATTCCAGAACCGACGGTATAGTCCGGATGAGAAAAGACATATTCTTTCCACCTAGACATTTTTTTTGTTATAGGTTATTTTTTTTAAAGGAGACAGAAAAATGAAAAACATGAAAGTTAAAGAAATGACAACATTAGGTATTTTGTCAGCAATGGCTGTGATTGTAAACCTTTTGGTTTATTTTCCAATTGTTCCAGCGGTATCTTTTTTAAAGTATGATCCAAAGGATATTATTATTGTTATTGGTGGGTTTATTTATGGACCGTTTGCTTCATTTGTGATGAGTGCTATTTGTTCAGTGTTGGAAATTATATTTAGAGGAGGAACAATTTTAGATGTTTTAATGAATATGATTTCAACATGTGCTTTTGCTTGTGTAGCAGCAATAATTTATAAAAAGAACCATACCAAAAAAGGAGCCCTCATCGCATTAATTATAGGTGTTTTTACAACAACAATTTGTATGATTATTTGGAATTATATTATTACACCTATTTATTTTCAAATACCAAGAGAAGCTGTTGTAGCTATGATGTTACCAGGAATTATTCCTTTTAATTTATTAAAGGCAGGATTAAATGCAGGGATAACATTATTCTTGTATAAGAGTGTTGTTACGATTTTAAGAAGAACATCACTTGTTGAATCACATGAAAAAGATCATGTCCAAAATTCAAACTTAATTATATTAGGTTTATTTATAACAGTAACCATTATTTGTATTGTTTTAGCAATGCAACAAATTATATAAGGAGGAAAAATTAATGGAGTTCGTAGAAGCAAAAAAGATTTATGACAAGAAATTAGGAGATTGGAAAATTATGGCACTAGCAAGTTGTGTTGACAATTATCCAATGGTAAGAAATGTAAGTTGTGTATTTTATAATGATAAGATTTATTTTAAAACAGATAAGAATTTTAGAAAGACACAACAATTATTTCAAAACAATAAAGTAGCAATGTGTTTTAATGGTGTTCAAGTAGAAGGAACTGCTCTTAATAAAGGTCTTGTTATTGATGAGGAAGGTCGTATTTTTGAAAAGAAGTATAAAGAATTTTTATGGCAAAGTTATAATGCTTATTCTCATGAGGATACTGAAATTTTAATAGAGGTGACTCCAAAATTCGTAGAAATTTGGGATGAAGATGAAAATCGAAATGCTTTTCAATTATTTATTGATTTTGATTTAGAAACAGTAGAATATAAACCATATGATTAAAATTCTAGGAAACTAGAATTTTTTTGTTGAAAAATGTCAGAAAACATCTGATAAAGTATGATTTTGCTTGTCAATATGATGAAAAAAAGGTACAATCATAATGTTTTTGAAAAAAGGGAGAAAGGAAAAAATATTATGTTTGAAAAAATCTTTAAGTTATCTGAAAAGAAAACGAGCGTGAAAACAGAAATTATTGCTGGGATCACAACATTTTTAGCTATGGCTTATATTTTAGCTGTTAACCCTGCTATTTTAGGGGAAACAGGAATGGACAGTCATTCAGTATTTATGGCAACAGCAATCTCTGCTGGTATCGCATCTATCGTGATGGGAGTACTAGCAAACTATCCAGTGGCTTTAGCACCTGGAATGGGGGTTAATGCTTTATTTACTTACACTGTTGTTTTAACAATGGGACATACATGGGAAGCTGCTTTAGCTGCTGTCTTTGTATCTGGAATTATCTTCTTGCTTATTTCTGTAACTGGAGTAAGAAAGATGATTATCAATGCGATTCCACAACAATTAAAACTATCTATTGGTGCTGGGATTGGATTCTTTATTGCATTTGTTGGATTACAAAATGCAGGTATTATTACATCATCTGCAACTTTAGTTGGATTAGCTAAATTAAACCAACCAACTGTTTTATTAGCAATTTTTGGAATTGTAGTGACAATTGCTTTGGTTGCTAAAAAAGTTCCTGCTGGTGTATTTGTTGGTATGATTATTACTGCTGTTGTAGGATTGGTATGTGGAGCTATGGGTATGGAAGGAATGCCAACACTACCTGAAAATTTCATTACTACTGATTTTACAATGGTTACTTTTGGTTCTTTTGCTCAAGGATTTGCTGATTTATTTAAAGATCCATTTAATTGCTTTATTGTTATTTTCTCATTCTTATTCGTTGATTTCTTTGATACTGCTGGAACTTTGGTTGCAGTTGGAAATCGTTGTGGATTAATCAATGATGAAGGTGAATTAGTAGATGCTGAAAAAGCATTGTTATCAGATGCTATTGGTACAGTTGCTGGAGCAGTGTTAGGGACTTCAACTGTAACGAGTTTCGTAGAATCTACAAGTGGTGTAGAAGTTGGAGGAAGAACTGGTTTAACAGCTTGTACAACTGGTATCTTATTCTTCTTATCAATTTTTATTTCACCAATCGTTTTAGCAACAGCAACAAGTGCGGTCACTGCACCTGCTTTAATTGTTGTTGGTATTTTAATGGCACAACAATTAGGTGGAGTGAACTGGGATGAATTTGAATATACTGCTGCTGGATTTGTAACAATTGCAGCAATGGTTTTAACTTATTCAATTTCTAATGGTATTGCTTTAGGATTTATGACTTATGCTATTGTTATGTTAGCAACTGGTAAAGCAAAAGAAGTAAGTAAAATCATTTGGATTTTAGATATTATCTTCTTATTCTATTTCTATTCATTAACTTTAATTTAAAAGAAAGGTTCTCGAAAGAGGACTTTTTTTCATATGTTGTTCACAACTTTGTTATATAATAAAAAAGTCTAATATATACATTTTATAAAGAATATGATTTATAATTGTATTTGAATTATAAAAAGTGTATAATGGGTCTGATATTATCGTTGTACAAATGAAAGGGGATAACATGAAAAAAATTTTATCAAGAAGAATTATATTTATTCTTTCATTAATATCTGCTGCTTTTTTATTTTTTGTTTTATTTGAAGCACAAGTATTACCTTTAAAATATTATATTCCAGCTGTAGCTGTTGTTCTTATTATTATCTTATTGTTGTATAAAGGTGAAAAAGATAAAGAACGTGAACATACAATTAGAAGTTCGTTTTTAAAATTATTACATATCTTACTTTCTATCATTATGGTTATTGCTTCTTTGTTTGTTATGAAATATTCTAATTTTCTTGATTCGATTACAGGTAAAAGTGAACAATTCGTAGAAATGAATGTTGTTGTTATGAAGGATTCATCATATCAAACTATAGAAGATTTAAAAGAACAACCTTTTGGTGCAAGTTATCTCATTGATCCTATTGATGTCAATAAAACTGAAACATTAATAGAAGATGAAATAGGTGATATTGAAGTTAAACAATATGATTCAGATGATGAAATGATTAAAGCTTTAGAAAATCAAGATATAGTTGCATTTATTATTAAAGGTGTTGATCTTGATGTTTTAAGTGATATTCAAACTAATTTCTTAGATACTGTAAGAATTATAAAAAAATATGAATTGAAAATACCTAGTCTTGCTGCTAATAGTGCTCAAGTAACTAAAGAAACATTTCATGTCTTAATTAGTGGTATGGATAAAAAAGGAGAAATCACAAGAGCTGATGCTTTATCGGATGTGAACATGGTCGCTTCTATTAATCCAAAAACTAAACAAATATTGATTACAAGTATTCCTAGAGATTATTATGTTGATCTTTATAAAGATAATATTAATTATGGTAAAGATAAATTAACTCATAGTGCTAGAAAAGGAATTCAATGTACTCAAGAAACAATAGAACAATTATTAGGAATTGAAATCAATTATTATGCTAAATTTAATTTTACTTCATTTATGAATGTTGTTGATGCTTTAGGTGGAATTGAAATTAATATACCTAAATATAATGTAGTTGGTAATGATGAAGGAATCTTTACAACAAAGATTTATAAATATACAATGAAACCTGGCTTAACAACTATGGATGGTAAACACGCTTTAGCATTTGTTAGAGAAAGAAAATCTTTCTTAGCTGGTGATAACATTCGTAATAAAAATCAAATGTTAGTATTAAAAGCTATTGTTAAAAAAGCAAGTTCTGCAACAATCTTAACAAAGATTGACAAAGTTTTAGCTTCTGTTTCAGATAGTTTTACAACAAATATGTCCTCTGATGATATTAAATCATTAGTAAATATGCAAGTTGATGATATGGCTTCTTGGGATGTGCAAACTTATCATTTAGAAGGGGATGCCACTTTACGTACAACGAAGTTCGCTACTGTGAGTGAATCTACTGTATTAAAAAATAACCCTAATGGTTTTTCAGTGATGGGTCCTATTGATGAATCTATTGAAGAAGCTAAAAAATATATTGATGTTATTGAACAAGGAGAAGAGATTCTTAAAATTAAAGAAGAATAATAAAGGCGTAAATGATTTTCATTTACGTTTTTTGGTTAATTCATTTATGAATGAATTAATATTTCATGATATTTTGAATAAAAAAATCATAGGTCTGTAATGATGTTGTTAATCGTATAAAAAGATTTATAATCAAAAGTGCATATTTTATAAAAGGGAGGAAAAAAATATGGACGCTTTTGCTGATAAGCTTGGACGTGTTGGTGCTTGGTGTGGCCAAAATAAATATTTAGGTGCAATCAAGAACGCATTCCAAAACTTCATGCCAGCAACTATCGCTGGTGCTATTGGTGTTTTATGGACAAACGTACTTGTTCATGAAACTAGTGGGTTAGGTGCTATCTGGAAACCAATTATGGCTTTAGATGTTGTTAACCCTGTATTTGCTGCTATCCAATCTGCAACAATTGGATGTATCGCAATTGGTATTGTTATGTTAGTAGGGCAAGAAATTGCTGAAGCTAACGGAGAAACAGGAGCATATCCTGCTATCTTATCATTCCTTGCATGGTTTGTTGTAACTCCTACTGCTACTCAAGTGTGGTTAGATGCTAAAGGAGCATATGCAAGTGGAATCTATGTACCTGAAGGTCTTGAAGCATTAACTTCAGTTGGTGCTATTAACTTTAGTTATACTGGTGCTACTGGGTTATTCACTGCTTTAATCGTTGGTATCTTAGCTATGGAAATCTATGGTTGGTTAAGAAAAATGGATGCAATCAAAATTAAAATGCCTGAACAAGTTCCACCAGGAGTTGCTCGTGCATTCGAAGTTTTAGTACCATCATTCTTAATGTTATTAATCGTTGGATTAATTGGACATGCTTTATATTTAGGAACTGGAAAATATGTTAA
>Ga0129317_1002353_pt1 | contig 11019 bp, 7 predicted proteins | sample Cm1ome_FD_94430 | JGI IMG/M metagenome (GOLD analysis project Ga0129317, IMG submission 94430) | Eastern black-and-white colobus group fecal microbial communities from Wisconsin, USA - Cm1105 metagenome | ecosystem: Host-associated > Mammals > Digestive system > Large intestine > Fecal | place...
CTGCTTTTTCAATCGAGGCGAAGTTATCATCTGTAAGGACCATATCAGAGGCACCTTTTGCAACATCTGTTCCAGTTATACCCATCGCAATACCAATATCCGCGGCTTTTAACGATGGAGCGTCATTAACTCCATCTCCAGTCATCGCACAGATATGACCATTTGCTTTAAAAGCTTTAACAATTTGAACTTTATTTTCTGGTGATACTCGCGCGAATACTCTCGTGGTTAAACAAGCATTTTGTAATTCTTCCATCGTCATGTTATCAACATCTTTTCCTGTTAAACATTGTTCAGGAGAAGAACATATGCCAAGTTCATTAGCAATTGCATATGCGGTATCTTTATGGTCGCCTGTAATCATCACAGTTGTGATTCCAGCATCCTTAAATTTACTGACCGCTGGCTTAGTTTCCTCGCGAGGAGGATCAATCATTGCCACTAAACCGACAAAAGTTAAATTGTCCTCTTTGATAATATCTTGATTAGAGTACGCTAATGCGAGGACGCGCAAGGCACGTGAAGAGAAGTTACTATTCACTTCATAAATTCTATCTATATCTTCCTTGGTGATTTCTCTAACACTACCACAATCTAAAATATGAGATGTATGCAATAAAATACTATCGAGAGCGCCTTTTGTATAGAGTGTTTTCTTCCCACCATTCTCATGCAAAGTAGACATCATTTTTCTAATAGAATCAAAAGGCAGTTCATCAATTCTTGGTGAATCACTTTCTAAATCTTTTTTATGTAAATTGAATTGATTAGCGAACACTACAAGAGCGATTTCGGTTGGATCACCAAACATCCCTTCATCGTAAGTAGCATTAGAACATAAGGACATTCCACTAGCGAGCAAACGAAGATCTTCATCAGCATTATTCTCTTTAAAATCTTCTGTTTTATAAAATTTATTATCAACATATGCTTCCACGACTGTCATCTTATTTTGAGTCAATGTTCCTGTTTTATCAGAACAAACAACACTGACCGCTCCTAAGGTTTCAACGCTTGGTAATTTTCTAACAACAGTATTAGCCTTTACCATTCTTTGAACACCAATTGATAAAACAATGGTAACCACTGCTGCTAAACCCTCAGGAATTGCAGCGACCGCAAGAGCGATAGAAGAAAGAATAGCTTCAATCCACTTCTCTAGATTACTTCCATTTCCTTCAACTAAAATCCAAATGGTATCGATGATGAAAACTAAGATAACGATTGCTAGTGTTAGAACACCTAAAAATTTAGATAACTTAGCAAGAACTTTTTGAAGTGGTGTTTGTCCTTCCTCTTCATTATCAAGAGCGTCTGCGATCTTTCCAATTTCGGTATCCATGCCAGTTTTGATAACAATTCCTTTTCCTCTTCCATAACTAATAGGAGTGGACATATAAGCGATGTTATGACGGTCTGCAATACCGACTTCGCCAGAAAAAACCACATCTGCGTCCTTAATAACAGGTACAGATTCACCAGTTAATGATGATTCATTAGCTTTTAAGTTGACTGCTTCAATCAATCTTAAATCCGCACCGACAGTATCACCTTCTTCTAAGATAACGATGTCGCCAAGAACAAGTTCAGTGGATTTAATCTTCTTCCTCTTCCCATCTCGAATAACAACAGATTCAGGAGAGGATAAATTTTTCAAAGCATCTAAAGAAGTCTGAGCTTTGACTTCTTGAACAGTCCCAATAATAGCGTTAAGAATAATTACAGCTAGAATGATAACAACATCAGGCCAATCACCAACTTCTAAAAAATAATTGCCAGTAAATGTTCCTGATTTAATCGTAGTAATTGTTTCGTAGATGGAGATTCCAATGGTTACAGCAATCGCCGCGAATAAAACAAAAATCATTGGATTATTCATCTGCTCAAAGAAAATTCTTAGCCAACTCTTTTTTTTCTTCTCTTCAAGTTTATTTGGCCCATATTTAAGAAGTCTATCAGAAGCATCTTCACTAGATAGACCCTGTTCAATATTACTCTTTAATATTTCCAGTGCTTGTGAACTCGTTAAAGTTTCATAAGCAATATTTTTCTTTTCTTCCATACTCTTTTTCCTCATCAACTAAAAATAGGGTATTCCTGTACCCTATAATCTTTCTATCGTCTTGGGTACAGCTTTGCTATACCTAAGTCTCGTTATTTAAGACAAGCCAGTGTTCATATTAGAACAAGAGATGTTGACTTGACACAGCGTGAAGTGCTGCAAACTACTCCCTTAAGCCTTTGTATCATAGCATCTCAGTACCTGCTATTCAATAAAAAACGAGTTGATGAAGTATAAAAAATCATAATAATTGGTGTCACAAATAAATATTGAATTTTTACAATAAACCAAATTATTAAATTTCACTATCGATGAGAAGAAGTATTCCACCCACAACACTGATAAATATTAAATAACAAACTTTAAAAGGAATAGTTAGATAAGCTTCTCCATTTTTGGCTTTATAAACATGAACGACCATCGGTATAGTGTAAGCCATTGGAATAAGCCAATAAAGAATGATAAATAAATAATAAATCTCAAGACTGATGGTAAAAGGAAGAATATATAGTATTTGTGCTGGAATAAAACAAAGAAATATCGCTACAAAAGAAATATATAATTGATACAAGACCTAAAACAAATGCGATAGTAACCATAGAGTAAAATCCTTAATCTAATCTTACACTATTCGATTTTTTAAAAGAACATTATTTTGCTGAACAAGTAACTTAAAACGTTTAAATAGTGCAAAACTAGATTTTTTTGTTCAAAATCATCTTTAAAGAACGATGTCTATCGTCAAGTAAATAAAAGGTTTGAAATTCATCGTAAGCTCGGAAGCCATAGTTTTCATATAGCCTCAAAGCATTGACATTTTCAGTGACCACTTCAAGTGATATCGAGGAATCTTTTGGACACATCCTAATAAACTTCTTTAGTAAACCACTTGCAATACCTAAATTACGATAAGTTAAATCAGTAGAAACATTAAACAAATAATAGTCAGTATCAAAATTAAATGTTGGTTTAAAATATCCCTCCAATGTTAATTCATATTCTTTTGGGACTTTTTGATTGAAGAAAAGATAGGTTTCTTTAGCAATTTGTGAACAAAAAGTATCACCACGTTTTAAAAATAAAAGTGCTCCAACAATCATCTCATCTTTTAAAGCAATTAAAATATGGTCATAGGAAAAACAAGGCATATTTTGAATTAAATAGGAAAAAGCCTTAACTTGATTATCTAGATCACCCCAAAGTGGTGAATAAATATATGGATCGGCTTGAACAAGAAGAAAACTAACTTGATCAACATCATCGTTCTCATTCATCAATCTAAACTTTATTTCATTCATAAAAACTCCTTCACTTAATTAATACCTATTACTTTGTCTAACATTTTACCCACTTTGTTATTTAAAACAAGTCTTGACTTTTTTAGGTTATTAAAATTATCTAAATTTGCTAATATAAAAGTGCTCATATAATTCCAATAAATGGTTTGGAAGTTTCTACAGGTTCACCAAATGCCTCCTATGAGTCTATATTTGAGGTACGAACTATGAAAAAACTTTTAAAAGGAAATATCGTTGAAACAAAAAAACTAGGTGAAATGAATCTCATTTCTTATGGTGCAATATTGCTCGATGAAGATGGGACAATTTTAGATATTTATAAAACTATTCCAAACGATTTAGAAGATATCGAAATTATCGATTATCAAGACTATTTAATCATGCAATCATTTTGCGATATGCACTTGCACGCTCCTCAATATCCAATGTTAGGTATGGGAATGGATCTCCCTCTAGTGGATTGGTTAAATACTTATACATTTAAAACAGAATCAAGATTTAATGATGTTGATTACGCTAGAGAAATATATCGTAAGCTCGTTAAAAACCTCATCGATGAAGGTACCACTCGAGTGGTTATGTTCTCTTCCCTACATTTAGAAAGCACTATTGTTCTGATGGAAGAGTTGGAAAAAGCTGGTGTATCTGGATATGTTGGAAAGGTCAATATGGATCGTAATTCGATAAAAGAATTAGCCGAATCAACAACAGAAAGTGAAAATAATACATTGCTATTTCTAGAAGAGGCAAAAAGGTTTAAAAATATCAAACCAATTATTACTCCACGATTTACACCGAGCTGTTCAAATGAACTAATGAAGTGGTTAGGTCAAGTTGCTAAAGATAATAATCTCTATGTTCAATCTCATCTCTCTGAAAATAAAGGCGAAATAGAATGGGTTAAAGAATTGCATAACGATGTTGAAGAATATTGGGAAACCTACTATAAATATGGCCTATGGAAATCTCATACCCTTATGGCGCATGGTGTTCATTCTTCTCCAAGGGAAAGAAAAGCGATGAAAGATCACGATGTAATCCTCGTTCACTGCCCAGATAGCAATGTTAACCTCGTTTCAGGAGTATGTCCTTTAAGAACTTATCTAAATGAAAGAGTTTGGGTTGCATTAGGAAGTGATATCGCTGGAGGAAGTTTACTACCAATGTATCAAAACATTCAGCAAGCGATAAAAATCAGCAAGATTCAAAGTATTAATACAGAAGGAAGAGATAACTTCATATCAGTAAATGAAGGATACTATCTAGCAACTACTTCTGGACATCGATATTTCGATAACTCACTAGGTTTTGAAAAAGGAAAGAAGCTTCACGCGATTGTAGTCGATGATTCGCACTTTACCAAGGCTACTAGACCACTTAATTTACAAGAAAGGTTTGAAAGAGCCATCTACTTGATGAATAAGAATGATATAATCGCAGTCTATTCAGAAGGTAGACAAGTTAAATAAACATATAAAAAGTAGCCACCAAAACTTTTTTTCGAACGATATATCCAAATATATTAATCACTTTAGTTCGTATTATAGTCATTATTGTTTAAAAATTTTCAAGAAACTTTATTGTTTATTTGAAATAAAAAGTGTCTACAAATCGTTGGCTACTATGGCACAAATTGACATCTTTTTATGTATTTGTCTCATAAAACCATCAAAGGCTTTGATTAGCAAAATAACAACCGTTTAGAACAACACACCTTCAAAAGTGCAATATATTTATGTACGAAAAATAAAAAACGCACTGTGTATAATCGAAATGCGTTTTTTCTATTATTCAGGAACATTATAACTAAGTATAACTTTTATAATGCTAAGTTGATTTATAGTTTCATGCAGATATCCCAAACTCTCCAAATAACAGTGCGAAGATTACCAACTTCATAACAATCACCAACGAGATGGACATGCTTTTGTTTATTGAATATTGGTGAAGGGGTATAACCGATAGAAAGAATAACTTTGCTTCCTTCTAAAACAACATCCTTACCATCTTTATCAGTAGCAATGATACCACGATCGGTAATTTCCTTAACTTTCGTTTCTAAATAGATTGGTGTATCCTTCCAAACTAGATATTCTCTTAAGAAGGAGGAGTTTGCTAAGCAGACGCCCTTAACAGCAACGAGATCATTTTTCATTTCCACTACTGTGGGTCGTTTACCCTTTAAAATTAAATCATAAGCGATTTCACAACCGGTGAGGCCACCTCCAACAATAATTGGTTTATCACCAACTTCAGTGCCTGAAAGATAATCACATGCTTCAATGGCCTTTTCAAAACCTTTAAGGTGCATCTTCCTTGCTTTAGCACCTGTTGCAACAATAACTTCATCCGCTTTAAGTTTATCTAAAGAGGTAATTTCTGTATTTAAATGAATCTTAATATTGGAGTATTTATTAACTTCTCTTCGATACCATTCAATAAGTTCACGGTCTTTTTCCTTAAAGATAGGAGCAGCGGCTTGAATGAAAATTCCGCCTAAAACCCCACTCTTTTCGTATAAATCAACAAAATGTCCACGTTTTGCAAGAAGAATTGCAGCTTCCATACCAGCTATACCGCCACCGATAACAGCTATATGTTTAATCTTCTTTGCTTTAACAACTTTATATTTGTTAGATTGCATTGTAATTGGATTAATTGCACAACGAGCCATGTGAATAGCATCATTTAAATCTTGGTCATTAGCGACACCTTTATAATGACACATATTAAAGCAACCATTGTGACAACAAATACAAGGTTTAATATCCTCTAAGCGATCTTCCATGAGTTTAGTAACCCATTCAGGATCCACGAGGAATTGTCGAGCAACACCCATCGCATCAATCTTGCCTTCTTTAATTGAAGCCGCTGCAACTTCTGGAGTCATCCTTCCAGCACAGACAACAGGAATATCAACATACTTTTTAATATGTTCAACATCACTTAAATTGCAGTTAAGAGGCATGTATCCTGGTGGATGAGCCCAATACCAAGCATCGTAAGTTCCATTGTCACAGTTGAGCATATCGTAACCAGCATCTTGCAAATATTTAGCAGCCCATTCGCTTTCTAGCATATCTCTTCCAACTTCAACATAATCTTCACCTGGAAGAGCACCCATTCCAAAGCCTTTTGTTTTACTGACAATTGAATATCTTAAGGAGACTGGAAAATCTTCTCCGCACGCTTTTTTAACTGCTTTGACAATTTCCACTGGGAAACGATATCTATTCTCTAAACTACCACCCCATTTATCCTTTCTAAAGTTAGTATATTTCATTGTGAATTGATCGATGAGATAGCCTTCGTGAACAGCGTGAATCTCCACTCCATCAACGCCAGCATCCTTGCATAATTTAGCGGTTCTAGCAAATGCATCAATCATCTTTTGAATTTGCTTTTCTGATAATTCTCTAGCGATAACATCTTCACACCATCTATTCGGTGTATTAGAAGCACTAGCGCATAAATATTCAACATTTAAGATTGGTTTTAATAAAAAGCCTAATAACTTATTTTTAGCGGCTTTCACCATCAAATCATTAATGGCCATGCTTCGACCAAATCCAGCGGTTAATTGAACAAACATCTTCGCTCCAGTCTTATGAAATTCTTCCATATAGACTTTGAGTTGCTTGTACATATGCTTATTAGAATATAACCACCCATTAAGCATTGGATTTCTAATAGGAGCGATACCTGGAAGAACTAAGCCAACATTATTTTTAGCTCTTTCTAGTAAAAATTTAGCAGCTTCCTTATCAAAATGAGCGGGTTCCATCCAACCAAAGATGGATGTTCCTCCCATCGATGTCAAAACGATTCTATTTTTGATTTCAACATCTTTAATCTTCCAAGGAGTAAAAAGTGGCGCGTAAATCTCTTTCATGATTTTTTCCTCATTTCGTGCAATTTAATTATAAATTAACCTCATAATTTTAAAAAGTATTAACTCAAATATTGATTAAATCAAATAAGAATGATTAGTTTTACATTTTAAAAAGAGCTATGAGTTCGCTTGACTTTCATAGCTCTATTTTTGTTAATAAGATAGTTAGCCTTTAACCGCTCCTGAAGTGACTCCTTCAACGTAGTACTTTTGAAGGAACATGAAGAGGAGAACGATCGGAATACCAACACAGACACATCCAGCGGCGAATCTTGTAAAGAAACTAGCGTCCGCTTGAGCGCCATACAAGAGTTGATATAAACCTACTGAAACAGTCCATAGCTCTGGTTTATTGACCGTTAAAATAACTTTTGCAAAGATGAAATCCATCCATGGTCCAGTAAATGAAGTTAATGCGGTGTAGATGATAATTGGCTTACTGAGTGGAAGGATAATCTTGATAAATATCTTAAAATTAGAACAGCCATCAAGTTTTGCACTTTCCACAAGTGAAGTAGGAAGGACATCAAAGAATCCTTTCGCAACTTGGAATCCTAATCCAGCACCCGCTGAATAAGCGATAATTAGACCCGCTAAACTTTGAGTTAATCCAATTGCTTTTAATAAGAAATAAATAGCAATCATCGACATAAAACCAGGGAATAATCCGATAACCATTGTCAGATTCATAAATGTTTTTCTCATTTTAAATCTTAGTTTGGACATGCAATAGGCAACGGAAAGAACTAGGAAAGTGGAAATCACACAACATAATACTGAAACGAGTAAGGTATTACCCATCCATTTTAAGAAAGCGTAATCAACTCCATAGAAATTTGACTGGAATAAGTTCACAAAATTATCAAAACCTATTCGATGTGGGAAGAAATTAGTGACAACGATTCCAATCAGCTCTCCATCATCATTCAAATCCGTTCGAAAAGCGGAGAGAATAATCCATAAAATAGGAATAATCCAAATAATAGCGAGCAAGACAAGGATAACATAACCAAATGTTGTGGAAGCAATTTCACTAGATTTTAATGAACGATGTTTTTTCATTGAATAAGTATTGTCCATCATTGGAAAGTATCCTCCTCTTTATACGCTCTAGAATTTCGATAGGCTATGAGAGTGATTGTTGCGGTGATGATAAATGTTAAGATACCGATGACCGCACCAGTATTATAATCGCCATTATCGATTGTTAATTTATAAAGCCAAGTAACAAGTAAGTCTGTTTCTCCAGCTTTGTATGTTCCAGTGGTTACCGAAGGCCCACCACCGGTCAGTAAGAATATTGAGTTAAATGAATTGATGTTCCCAATAAATGATGAAATAAGGTATGGAGTGGTAACAAAGATGACATAAGGAAGAGTGATCTTAAAGAACATTTTTGTCTTACTTGCACCATCAACGGTTGCCGCTTCATATAAATCCGCAGGAATATTCATTAAAATTCCACTGGTCATCAACATCGTATATGGAATACCGACCCACATGTTGACAATGATAACCATGGTCTTAGCTAAGATAACGTTATTCCCACTCGCTTCTAAGCCAAGAAAACTAATCGGCTTATTAGTCCAGTGAAAAACGTTAACAATTAAATCATTGATTGGCCCATTAGTGCCAAGCAGATTTCTCATCGCTAGTAAGGAAATAAATTGAGGAATAGCGATTGTTAGAATAAAAACTGTTCTAAAAACCTTTTTAAATTTAATTCCTTTTTTATTGATAAGAATAGCGAGTAAAATACCGCCGAAATAACAGGTGAATGTCGCTAAGATTGCCCAGATGAAAGTCCAACCTAATACTGGGAAAAAACGAGCTTTGATTTCGTTACCCAATGTCGTCTTTCCAGTGAACATATTGATGAAGTTATTAATACCATTCCAATGGAAGAGAGTCGTATTAGCTGCGGACATATCGAAATCGTTATATGTTGTAAAAGCCATACAAATCATAAAGATTGTCGGTAAAACGGTGAATGCTAAAGCAGCAATACAAGTTGGTGTTAGCATCAAAATATGGAATTTATCATCGAGAAGAGATTTTAAATCCTCTCTAAAAGTGGTCGGTTTTAATCCCTCATTAATTCTGTTGTCCGAAACAAATGAACTCTTGATATTTGATAACCAAATGAAGATATAAACAAAGATAATCGCGATGGTAACCAAACCAAAGAGGAGCATCAAACGCGAGTCATCGCCTTTGATACCTAGAACAACATTCCCTTCGTTTCCTTGTAATTTTAAATTGATTAATGCCTTATAACCAAAGGGGGTGTTATTGACTTCAGGACAAAGAACCATGAATAGAACAAACAATACTTGCATCGCAAGATAAAGTGTTCCTTTGATGAATTGCCCATGATAATAATTTCCTGAACCCATTATGAAATGGGATATTTTTGTTCCAACACTACCATCAACAAAACGTTTATGAAAGGAAACAAAAGGTTGGGAGATCTTTGACCCAAGTGAGTCAAAGAATCTCTTACCTCTATTTTCTTTTGTTTGAATATTAGTGTTTGTCATAACGATTAAACTCGGTGATTAAATGACTGGGGAAGGTAAAGTAGAAGGAATGGAGTCTGGAGTTTTACCATTAACCCAGATATATTGCATTGTGTAGTGTGTTTCACGAACTTTCTGAGTTGTTCCGTATGCATCTTTATCGTTGATAATCGTATTCTTTAATAATTCTGGTGCATTCTTAGAATAGAAGAAAGTATTAAGTGTTGCAGTGACGAATGGTTGAGCAATGCCATATTCCGCCATTTTGATTTGAGCAGCCGCTAAAGCGTGTGTAGACTCACTAATTTCTTTGTTTTCGTACATAGTCTTAATATTATCAGCAGCGCCTTTATAAGCTGGAACATTACGGCATTCCAAAAATGAACGATTTTGAACTGATTTGCTGGACATATATTTAATTAAAGCTTGAGCAAAATCATATTTGCTAGATTTAATCGAGGAATTAATCATGAAAACTTTGCAATCAGCGAAAGTTCCACCTTGCATGACTGTTCCACTTGGAATTGTTGTTCCTTCGACATCTGCATCAGTTAGTGTCCAGGTTGGAACAACAGTGATTCCCATTTTGGATTCGCTAACGGCGTCTTTAAAAGCATTGAAGTGCCAAGCACCACCGATGACGGAAATAGCTTTTCCTTGTTGGAGATCAAGCGCCCATGATGATGGGAATGATAAACCATTTGGATCAGCATACATTCTTTGAGCCCATTTGGTGTTTGCGATAGCGTCATCACCTTGGAATTCACAAGCTGTACGTTTAGTATCTTCATAAATTTTGACTGATGTTTCACCAGTATTGGCATTTCTTGCTAAAACAGTGAATGAGAAATTGAAACCATCTGTACCAACGACAGAAACAGCTTTTGTAGTTGCGCTGTTAGCTTTAGCAGCGGCTTGTAAGCCTTCGAATGTCTTTGCTTGTTCTTCGGTGACTAGGTCTTTTCGATAGTAAAGGAAGAGAGCTTGAGAAATATAAGGAACACCAAACAAATATTCTGTTCCATCGATTGTGTAATGAATAACTTCACTATAGGCGCTTGGGTTGTCATCTTGAACTTGTTTAATCAAGGATTCATCGGTAATTGGACGAGCGCATTGTTGTTGAGCTAATTTGCCAATGTTATCATGAGCAACTGTATAGATGTCTGCAGCGGATTCTTTACCTTGAGTGATAGTTCCTGCTGCTGAACCGGTATCAGTCCCACCAACTTGGCCTTTGAATTTTGA
>Ga0129317_1002354_pt1 | contig 11014 bp, 10 predicted proteins | sample Cm1ome_FD_94430 | JGI IMG/M metagenome (GOLD analysis project Ga0129317, IMG submission 94430) | Eastern black-and-white colobus group fecal microbial communities from Wisconsin, USA - Cm1105 metagenome | ecosystem: Host-associated > Mammals > Digestive system > Large intestine > Fecal | place...
CCACGGGCGCCCAGCAGAGCGACGGCAGCATTTCCCTGGGTATGCTGGGCGGCATCCAGGCCTCCTTCGTTCCCACCGGTTCCCTGTCCCTGGAAGCCTGGTTCCGGGAGCGGGATGCCCAGGCCGCCGCAGCGGAAGCGGCCCGGAAGGCCAAGGCAGCGGAAAAGGGCAGCGTAGAAAAGGGCAACAAGGATGAAGTCTTCCGCTACCACATTGCCCGGGTGGAGGAGGACGATGATGCCCTCCGGGAGGAGCCTGTGATCACCAACCGTGACTTCGTGCTGGGCATCCGGCCGGAGTTCCTGGAAATCGACCAGGACGCTCCTGTGGAGGGAGAAATCTACGGCGCCATGCCCACGGGCATGGAGTCCACGGTGAAGATCCGCATTGGGGAGTACCTGCTCACCGGCGTGGTCTTCGGCAGCACCCTGTTCACCCTGGGCGCCAAGGTGCGCCTCAACGTCAAGGGCGATGGGGTCATGCTCTTCGACCGGAAGAGCGGCAAGCGCATTGCCTCCGGCAGCCTGAAGCTGCTGGGCTGAGCAGCATAGGAAATCGGCTGCCTCCCGGATAAGGAGACAGCCGATTTGTTTGTTTTCAGGGGACAATCAGCCCCGTCAATTCCCCCGGAGAAATGCGCGGTAGATGGCCTCATCGGTTTCCCGGAACACGTTGAAAATCACTTTGATGCTGCTGTTTGTTTCCCTTTTATAGGCTTTTACCGTCTGAACGGCGATTTCCGCTGCCTTTTGGTTGGGAAAGTGGAACTCGCCCGTGGAGATGCAGCACAGGGCCAGGCTTTTTGCGCCCCGCGCTTCCGCCAGGGTCAGGCAGGAACGGTAGCAGCTTTCCAGCAGGGCGCAGTCCTTGTCCGTGAGCCGCTGTCCCACGATGGGCCCCACCGTATGGAGCACATAGGTGCTTGGCAGGTTGAAGGCCGGGGTGATCTTCGCCTGACCCGGCGCCTCCTCATGGCCCTGAGCTTCCATAATTTTCCAGCAGGCCAGGCGCAGCTGAACCCCGGCGTAGGTGTGGATGGCGTTGTCGATGCAGCCGTGGTTGGGACAGAAGCAGCCAAGGAGGCCGCCGTTGGCCGCGTTGACAACGGCGTCGCACCGGAGTGTCGTAATGTCCCCACGCCACAGGTACAGGTCTTCCTCCCCTTCGGTCAGGTCTTCCAGGGCGGTAATGCCCTTTTGCCGGATGGCCTCCTGAAGATACGCGTCCTGGACAGCAAGAAACGCCTCCGATGCCGGCATGGCCGGCCGGACATTCAGCAGGGCCCGGAGGAGCCTTTTCCGGGCCTCCTGGCTTCCAGGAATTTCCAGTCCGGCGTATCGGGGCTGTTCCCGGAGCAGGGCCTGGATTAGGTATATTCTTCTCTCCTCTTGGGTCATGGGCGTCCCTCCTTGGGTGGCTTTAAGGCTATTATAGATGGGTTTTCGGGAGATGTAAAGTAGGCACATTCTTGTGACCTGGTTTCGGGTGGGTAACTGGGTATGGCCCTCTCAGTCTCAGCGGGTACAGCCCTCTCCGCCCCAGTGTGTACAGCCCTCTCAGTCTCAGCGCAAAAGCGCTGAGCCAGCTCCCCCATAGGGGGAGCCAAGTGCGTGGTTCCACGCCTCTAGCGGTCGGGAAATTCGAATTTCCAGATCGGTCAGTTCATGGGGAAACCCACTTGGCTCTCCCTTTGGGAGAGCTGTCTCAGCGCCTTAGCGCTGAGACTGAGAGGGCTGTACCCTCCTTTAACCTGTTTCCCTAAGCGCCCAAGAAAGCAAAGAACCGGCCCACTCCTGAGCCGGTTCCCTTTTTATCCCTTATTCACCAAATAGTACCCCGCGCTGCAAGGGGACACCACCGCGGTTTTCCCGTCAAAGGCCGCTTCCGCACCAAAGTGATAGACAGTCTCCGTGGGCACATAGCCGCAGGGGAAGGATACCTGCCGATTGGCCGGGTTGATAATCACCAGAATGTCCTCCTTCTCTCCGCTGCGCAGGTAAGCCAGGGGATAGGCCTTCTCCTGGGCATAGAGGAAGGTAATCTTCCCGTTACTTTGCAGGGCCTCATGGGCCTGGCGAATTGCCGTCAGATGCTGAATCTCATGGAGCAGGGAATCCTCCTGGGCCAGCTGGGCCTTCACCGTGGGACGATCCTTGCTTTCGTCCATGACAATGTAGAGCTTGTCCTTAGGCGCGGCGCTGAAGCCGGCGTTGGCGGTACTGTCCCACTGCATGGGCGTCCGGGCACCGGTGCGCTCGAAGCCGCCCTCTACGGAAATCAGGCCGGGCAGATACCGCATACCGATTTCGTCGCCGTAATAGATGAAGGGCGCTCCCGGCATGGACAGCAGGAAGGCGAACACGATCTTCAGCTCGTCTCCGTGGAGGTAATGGGTCAGCCGGGCCATGTCGTGGTTGCCGGAGGGAATGCAGATCAGGCCCTTGCCGCCGGTTTTGGCGTAGTTGCGCTGATAGGTTTCCACAAACTGGGAAATGTCGCCCTGGCCCCGGCTGGAGAAGAAGGGCTCCTCGCAGCGGAACAGGTCGTTATAATGAGAGGGGCCAAAGTGGAGCAGGAAGTCCATATGGAAGCCGCCGGCCAGAGACTTGTCCGGCTCGCCCCATTCGGAGATCAGAGCCGCTTCCGGGAATTCCTCCTCGACAAAGGCTCTTACCTCCTGCCACAGCTTCATATTGGCCTTGCTGTCCGGGTCGTTTTTTACAAGAGACGCGGCCATGTCCACCCGGAAGCCGTCGCAGCCCATGGAGAGCCAGAAGCGCATAATGTCCATCATATCCTGGAGGGTAGCCCGGGGGCCGGGAGCGTCCACGCTCTGCTGCCAGGGCTTCTGGGGACACGCGTAGCCGTAGTTCAGGGCGGGCTGATGGGAGAAGAAGTTCACGGCGCAGGCACCGGTTCTGGGACAGATGCCCCGGAGGAAGGCCATGCCATCCGGCGGCTCCCAGACGTCGCCCGTCCAGATATAGCGGTCCGTGTAGGCGTTTTTCTCACCCTTCATGGACGCCTTGAACCAGGGATGCTCCACGGAGGTGTGGCCGGGCACCAGATCCAGCAGGACGTGCATGTCCCGCTTGTGGCACTCCTCGAAGAGCCGCTTTAAATCGGCGTTGGTGCCGTACCGGGGCGCGGCGGTGTAGTAGTCCGACACGTCGTAGCCCGCGTCCAGGAAGGGCGAGCAGAAGCAGGGATTGATCCAGATGGCGTTGCAGCCCAGGGAGCGGATGTAGTCTAGCTTCTCGATGATGCCGTTAAAGTCGCCGATGCCGTCGGCGTTGGTGTCCAGGAAGGACTGGGGATAGATTTCGTAAAATATGGCGTTATCCAGCCATTTGGGCATAGGGATTCTCCTTTCTGTTTCCAAAAGCTCACCTAAAGTATAGAAAAAACAGGGCGAAAAATCAACCCGTTTTTTTCTTTTCTCTGGAAAAAAGTCACCGGTTCTGTTATACCGGAGGAAATCGGGGAATGGCCCTCTCAGCCGTCTTTCGGAAATGGTGTAAAGGGAGAGACAGGCCCTCTCCGTCACGGCTTTGCCGTGCCACCTCTCCCGGAGGGAGAGGCAAGTGGGTTTCCCCATTGACTTGCCAGGTTAGGAATTCGAATTTCCCGACCGGTAGAGGCGTGGAACCACGCACTTGGCTCTCCCTCCGGGAGAGCTGTCACGGCCCATAAGCCGTGACTGAGAGGGCTTAACCAGCCCAACCATATCATCAGGAGGACAACCAAATGACAACAACCTGGGAAAAGGACGGCTACCGGCTCCGTCCCGCCGAAAAGGAAGACGCCGAAAGCTACTGCCGGGGCTTTCTGCCCGTAGAGCCGGACATCGCTCACTTCACCGGCTGTAAGGAGAGCTTCACCCGGGAGGAGGTTCTTTCCTTTTTTTACCAGTGCCGGGAGGACGACAGCCGCCGGGACTTTCTTCTGGTGGCCCCAAACGGGGATATCGCCGGTGAAAGCGTCCTGAACGAAATCGACTGGGAGGCCCGATGCGCCAACTTCCGCATCGCCATTTTCCACCCGGCAGACTGCTCCAAGGGCCTGGGCACCTGGATGACGGAGATGACCCTGTCTTATGCCTTCGAAATGCTGAAGCTTCACCGGGTGGAGCTGGACGTGTTTTCCTTCAACCCCCGGGCCATCCGGGCCTACGAGAAGGCAGGCTTCCGCCGGGAGGGTGTCCGCCGGGAGGCCATTCCCTATGGGGGCGGCTGGGCCGACGATATCCTCATGGCCGTGCTGGAACAGGAATGGCAGGCCAGGGCTCCCACTTTTTGAACAGAATATGAACAAAAACCCCTGAAATCTTCTCCGTTTCCTGCAATTTACATTGGGTCTGACAGGTGGTATACTTTTCCTGTAAATTACGGGAAACTCTGAATCAGAGCTTCCTGAGAAAGAAAGAGGAAGATCCAAATGAAGAAACCCAATGTTCTGGCTTCCGAGGCCTTCCAGTTGGACGGGAAAATGCCCCTGTCCCAGGCCATTCCCTTAGGCCTGCAGCATGTGCTGGCCATGTTCGTGGGCAACCTGACGCCCCTGCTGATCATCACCAGCGCCTGCGGCATTGCTGCCGGTGAGTTTGCGGAGCTTCAGCTGAGCCTGCTGCAAAACGCCATGCTCATCGCGGGCATTGTAACCCTGGTGCAGCTGTTCGCCATCGGCCCTGTGGGCGGCAAGGTACCCATCATCATGGGCACCTCCTCCGGCTTCATCGGGGTGTTCAACAGCGTGGCCGCGTCCATGGGCGGCGGCATCATCGCCTACGGCGCTATGATGGGCGCCTCCATTCTGGGCGGCCTGTTCGAGACGGTGCTGGGCTTCTTCCTGAAGCCTCTGCGGAAGTTCTTCCCTTCCGTGGTCACCGGCACGGTGGTTCTGTCCATCGGCCTGAGCCTGATCGGCGTGGGCATCAACTCCTTCGGCGGCGGCAACGGCGCTAAGGACTTCGGCTCCCTGGAGAATCTGTGCCTGGCCCTGTTCGTGCTGGTGGTCATCCTGGCCTTCAAGCACGGCACCAAGGGTGTTACCAGCTCCTCCTCCATCCTCATCGGCATCCTCTTCGGCTATGTGGCCGCGTCCCTCATGGCGCTGTTCCTGCCCACTACCGCTGTCACTGCCGACGGTGTGGAGTACACCAAAGCCTGGGTTCTCAACTGGAAAAAAGTGGCAGACGCTTCCTGGTTTGCCATTCCGAAGCTGATGCCTGTGAAGCCCGTATTTGACCTGCGGGCCATTGTTCCCGTGATGATCATGTTCATTGTCACCGCTGTGGAAACCGTGGGCGACATCTCCGGTGTCATGGAGGGCGGCCTTGGCCGGGAGGCCACGGATCAGGAGCTGTCCGGCGGCGTTATGTGCGACGGACTGGGCTCCACCTTCGCGGCCCTCTTCGGCGTGCTGCCCAACACCTCCTTCAGCCAGAACGTGGGTCTGGTTGCCATGACCAAGGTGGTCAACCGGTTCGCCCTGGCCACCGGCGCCATTTTCCTGATTCTGTGCGGCCTGTGCCCCAAGCTGGCGGCACTGGTGTCCATCATGCCCCAGGCGGTACTGGGCGGCGCGGCTGTGATGATGTTCTCCTCCATTGTGGTCAGCGGCATTCAGCTGATTACCAAGGAGCCTCTGGACGCCCGGAACCTGTCCATCGTGTCTGTGGCTCTGGGCGTGGGCTACGGCATGGGTGCCAACGCCGGGATCCTCAGCCAGGCTCCCGAAGCCATTCGGCTGATCTTCGGCGGCTCCGGCATTGTGCCCGCTGCTCTGGCGGCGATTTTGCTGAATATCCTGCTGCCGAAAGAGAAGAAGGATTGAGTTTATCGATAGGTTGAAAACAGGACTGCCTGGGTGGGCAGTCCTGTTTTTTGCGCTATATGTATCGGCCCTCTCCGCCTCGGTGGGTGTGCTGGCCCTCTCCGCCCCAGTGTGCGCACTGGGGCACCTCTCCCGAAGGGAGAGGCAAGGGCGTGGTTCAAATTCTAGACCGGTCAGTTAACGGGGGAACCCACTTGGCTCTCCCTCTGGGAGAGCTGTCACGGCCCAAAGGCCGTGACTGAGAGGGCTTTCCCCTAGAAATACAGCTCCACAGCCACATTTCCATGGACATGGTAGCACACGGCCTTGCGCATGAAATCCTCGCTGACGTCGAAATGCTCCGCCAGCTCCCAGATTTCCGTGTAGCCCTGGGCCACCGCTTCGTCCAGAGCGTCGGCGGTGATCAGCTGGGTCACCGCCCATTTGTCCGCCGCGTTCTCGTGCTTCTGACGGCAGTCCACCGTGGCGTGGATGTTGTAGAAGCTCCCCGTGAGACAGTGCCCCAGCTCGTGGGCCAGCTTCAGCTTCTCGTCCCGGCGGCTGAGCAGCCGGTAGGGGTCAATGGCAATGTAACAGCGGCCGTCCGTATCCATGATGGACAGGGCCTCCCGCTTCCCCAGGTCAAAGCAGTCTACCTCGATCTGTTCCCGGTTCGCGATTTGGTAGAGCTTTGACAAATCGGTCATTGTTTCCGTTTCCTTTCCCGGACGAAGGCAGCGTACCGCTTCACATCCTCCAGGTCGTCCTGGTCTACGTCCGTCGTATCGCCCCAAAGGGCAAACATCATATCATCATCCGTGATGGGTCGGGGCCCCTGCCCCGCCTGCTTTCCCAGCAGCACATCCGTGGTAACCCCAAAATAGTCCGCGATCCGCTGCAGGGCCTCCCCACGGGGCGTGTAGCCGTTCTTCTTCCAGTTGGTTACGTTGGATTTGTTGATGCCCAGCTCCTCCGCTACGGCGCTGGGTTTCTTTCCCATTTTCCGGCAAAGGGATACATACACGTCATAAAACATAATTTCACCCCATGTTTTTTGTGAGATATTCACAAAGTTCAAGAACATCACTTTTTTGCCCTTGACAAGTTCATGTACATGAAGTATATTATGCCCATAAGTTGTTGTACATAAACATTTGGTTCCCCTGATCCTGGGAATGTTTCCGTTCTTGATGGTTTACAAGGATAGAATACCATAAAAGTATATGAATTGCAACTGCTTTTCAGAAAAAGGTGGTGATGCGTTTCCGGGATTCGAGGTTTTCTGCGGGAACAGTATAGCACCGAATCTGTCCAAAATAACGGGATAATTAAAACATCAGGAGGTATAAAAAATGATCACAGTACGGTTTTACAGGAAGAAGGGCCCGGGCAGCGTCCACATGGCCCTGGAGGGCCACGCCGGGGCAGGCCCCAAGGGTGAGGATCTGGTCTGCGCCGGGGCCAGTATGCTGGCCTACACCGCCGGTCAGGCAGTGCAGTTCCTCTGGGAGCAGGGCAAGCTTCGGTGTAAGCCCCGGATCGCCCTGTCCCAGGGCAGCGGGGTGATCATCGCAACGCCCAAGGCGGAATTTGCGGGAGAGGTGCTGTATCTGTTCTGGGTGATTCAGGCGGGCATTTACGTTCTGGCCAGGAACTACCCCGGCTGCGTCCGGCTGAAGCATCTGGAAATCACCGAAGAGGAGGGTTAATCATGGAAATTCGCATTCAAAAGCTCACATTGGAGAATTTCAAGTGTCACGGATGTTTGAAGCTGAACCTGGAGGGGCGCTCCGCTTCTGTTTTCGGGGCCAACGGGTCGGGAAAATCCACCCTCCGGGAGGCCTTCCAGTGGCTGCTCTACGGCGGCGCCACAGCTCCGGTGAGGACGCTGAACAGCCGTGGGGAGGCCCTAAGCCCCTATATCGTGACCGTTGTGGAAGGACAGCTGACCCGGGACGGGGTGCCCATCACCCTGCGCAAATGTCTCCGGGAGGCCCAGACGGTGGTTCGGGGCCGGGAGACGCCGGTGTTTACGGGGAACCAGTGCGAATACTTCGTGGACGGAGTGCCCTGCCGGAAGGGAAAATTCGACGAGACTGTCCGGGGTCTCATCCCGGAAAACCTGTTCCGGATGCTCACCGACCCCTGCTGGTTTGGGGAGGGCATGAAGTGGCAGGAGCGGCGCTCTGTTCTGATGGACATGGTGGGCGTGGAATCCAACAAGGCCCTGATCCAGGGAAATGAGCGGTTCGAGGCCCTGCTGCCCTTCCTGGAAAATCAAACTTTAGGAGACTATAAAGCCAAGCTTCTCCGGGAAAAACAGGGCTATTGCCACAGCCGGGATCAGTATCATGCCCGGTGGGAGGAGTGCGATCACCTTCTGAAGACCCTGTCGCAGCCCCAGGATACACCGTCGGAGCCTTTCGACCCAGACAAGGATGACGCCATGAGACGGCATCTCGAAGGCCTGATTTCTTTTCAGCGCCTGGCTGGCGCCGTAGAGCATGATACCAAAATGCGTTGCCAAATTGAGCTGCGGAGCATTGAGCTGGAGGGTCAGAGGAGCAAGGCCTGTCAGGAGCTGAACCGGATCGAGGAGCAGCTGTCCCTGTTGGAGGCCTTCACCCGGTACAAGGCCGAAAAGCTGGGCGAAGGGGTAAATGACCTGTTCCCAAGGGCCACGGTGCGGCTCCGGCGGAATCAGATGAACGGCGGCTATGAGGAGCGGTGCGACATTCTGTCCGGCGGCATTCCCTTCCCGGACTTAAGCAGCGCCGGAAAGGTACAGGTGGGCCTGGAAATCATCGATGTCCTGAGCCGGTTTTACGGAGTGCGGCTGCCCCTGTTCCTGGATAACGCCGAGAGCGTCAGCCATCCGCTGGGCTATGAAGGTCAGCTGATCCGGCTGGAAGTCAGCGAAAAGGACGAGAAACTTCGGCTGGAGTTACAGTAAAGTTCCCAAAAGTCTCCGGCAAGTTTTGGAAAGTTCCGGGTAAGTTTTGAAAAGTTACAAAAAATGACAAGAAAAGTTTTGGACAAGTTTCCAAAAAAGGAGGTGAGAAAATGGCCACCAGACGATGCTTCAGCGCCAAGGTAATTGAGAGCGATTCCTTTTTCGCGCTGCATCCCCACGCTCAGGCCCTGTACATCCATTTGAACATGGCGGCGGACGAAGACGGGTTTCTCAACAACGCGGCCGGCGTGGCACGGCGGATTTACAGCGGAACAACCTATCTGAAAAAGTTGGTGGAAAACCGGTTTTTACTAAAATTCGGAGAGATTTATGTCATCAAACATTGGCGGATTTCCAACACCTTAAAAAACGACCGTGTTAAGCCTTTGAACTACGCCGCCATTGCGGCCCACATCTGGGTCAAGGAAAACCGGGCCTACACCGACCATCCCGTAGAGGGCCGGCCCACCCTGCTGGAGCTTCGGGGCGGGATGCTGGAAGCGGAGGCCTCTGGAATCCAAAATGGAACGGCCTGGATTCCTAACCGAACCGAACCGAACAGAACAGAAGAGAACCGAAGAGAAGAGAACCGAACCGAAGTCCAGAGGGTGTGGGAAGAGATTGTGAAATGCTATCCTTCTGAGCATTTGGGCAGCCAGGAGGAAGCCTGCCAGGCCTATCGGGAAAGGGTCACCAGCTGCGAGGAGGCCCGGCAGATGCTTCAGAGCCTGCTTAAGTGGAAGCAATCGGAGCAATGGCGCAAGGAAGACGGTCAGTACATCCCCAACCTGGTCAACTGGATTCAGCGGGGAACCTGGCGCCGGAAGCCGGGAAAGCTGGCGCTGCCTATGGGCGCTTCGGGGATGTTGGGAGAAGCGGAGCTGGACGCCATCCGGCGGGTGCTGTCAGAGAATCATAAGGAGGAATCACCATGACCATGGGAAAGGAAAGCATTTTTATCCGGTGTCCCTACTACCGGCGGGAGGATCGGAGGATTCTTCAGCTGAAATGCGAGGGGCTGCTGGAGGACACGGAGCTGTACCATCGGTTCCCCAGCGGGCCGGAAATGCGGCAGCACAGAGAGCGCTACTGCATGAAGGACTACCGCCGCTGCCCGCTGAGTCAGGCTCTGGATCGGAAATACGAGTATGTGTAGAAAAAACGCCCCGGCCTTGACTTTCGGGCCGGGGTGTGGTAAAGTGTAAATACACATGGGGAGGATGGTCAGATCCTCCCCATGCGGCAAGGCTGTCACATCCGTTCTAGTCGGGAAGACGGTCAACGAGGATAGTGATTTGGCCGCTTCTCGCTAGGGGTTTGAATGGCTCCCATTTTGTTAGACATTGTGGTATAATGATGTCAACCAAAATGGGAGCCATTCAGGGTGGGGGTGGTTATTTCTTGTCCCGGATCTTAAGGCCCAGGGAAACCGCGCTAATTACCAAAATAAGTAGCTGGATAACCGCATCTATACTCATAAGCGTCCCCTCCTTTCGGAGTTGACCCTTTGCCTTGCAGGAATAGGGTATCACAAAAGCTCGAAAAACGCAATCCTTTGTCGAAAAAAGCCGACCCGTCTTGGGTCGGCTTTTCCTATCCCCAGAAAACATCCAGGGCGTTGTCATAGAGAATCTGCTGCCGCTGCTCTTCGCTTAGGCCGGGATGCTCCGAGACGCACCGGATCAGATCCCCGTACCGATGGCTGCACAGGGTGGATGGCAAATCGCTGCCAAACAGCAGCCGGTCAGACCCCACCAACTCCGCCGCTTCCGCCAGGAACTGCCGGGGCACCGGATAGGGCGGCCCGTCGGGCCGCAGGTTACTGCTGAGGGCCGCCAGGTCAAACCACACGTTGGGCAGGGCCAGAGCCGCCATTCCCTGCCGCCAGAGGTCGTGCTGCTCCTGCTTCGGGGCCAGCACATGGCACACCACGAATTTCATGGCGCCATGACGGCATATCACGGTTCTCAGGGCCTCCACCTGGGCGCTTTGGCTCCCCAGCTTGCCGATGTCCACCACGCACACAAGATCGTGTTCGTCGGCGTAGGCAAACTCCCGTTCCAGGATTTCCCCGTCCAGTGGGAGCACCCCATGGTTCGCCATGAGGCCGGAGCCGGTGCTCAGCTCATGCTTCACCACCCGGAAGCCCAGCTCCTCAAACAGCCGCTTTCGGATGGCCTCCCGCTTTCCGCTGAAGGGATCGTAGGCTGCCGCCGCCAGGAATCGTTCCGGCCAGTTCTGCTGGGC
>Ga0129317_1002356_pt1 | contig 10984 bp, 8 predicted proteins | sample Cm1ome_FD_94430 | JGI IMG/M metagenome (GOLD analysis project Ga0129317, IMG submission 94430) | Eastern black-and-white colobus group fecal microbial communities from Wisconsin, USA - Cm1105 metagenome | ecosystem: Host-associated > Mammals > Digestive system > Large intestine > Fecal | place...
TAAAAAATACGAAAATCGTATAATTTACGCATATTCGATACAAAGAACAAAATCCAAAAAGCATTGATATATTCAATACTAATTGGATTTTTTTGCATTTCAACTGTCAAAGATGGGATTATACTATATAAATATAAAATATTCATGAACAATCATATAATATTTCCTAAATAAAAAGAGTAGATTTCTCTACCCTTCATGATATTCACTTACTTTCATATCTTTTTTATATACATATATGATCCCAGCAATTCCTACAATCGCAAAGAAAACTGATGTTAATTGAGCCATACGAATAGGCCCTAGCATCAAACTATCCATACGTAATCCTTCTACGGGAAATCTGACAATTCCATATAATAAGAAATAACTAAAGAATTGAACACCCACATGCTTTTGAAACTTTCTTATCACAAAGACAATCAATATAAAAGCAATTAGGTTTCCAACTGATTCATATAAGAAGGTTGGATGATGATATGCCCCTTGTATATACATATTATCAATAATAAATTGTGGTAAATGTAATGATTGCAAAAACTCTAAAGTTACTTCTCCACCAAAAGCTTCATGATTAAAGAAATTCCCCCATCTTCCACAAGCTTGAGCAATTAAGACACCTGGCATAATAGCATCACCAGCAACTAAAAAAGGAATATTTTTCTTTTTAAAGAAGAAATAACTATAAATAATACCAGCAACAATTCCACCTTGAATAGCTAGACCACCATGCCATACAGCAAAAATTTCTATTGGATTAGCAAGATAATAATCTAACATAAACGTCACATACCAAAGTCGTGCTCCAAGAATTCCTATAAATAATAATGAGAAAAAGAAATCAGATAATATTTCTTTATCATATCCTAATTGTTTAAAACGATATTGACCAAGTAAATAAGCAAAACATGCACCTGAAAGAATACATACTGCATACCATTGGATATGAATCGGTCCAATAGATACAAATGTGCTAAAATCTTCAAAAAAAGTCATTATGCTGATTTATTCTTTATATTTTCTAAAATACGATTTACAAATTCTTTACTTGAGTCAAAACCTGAGTCTTTTAATTGCACATTCATAACAGCAGCTTCTATAATTGCTGACATACTTCTTCCACCTGTTACAGGAACTACGATTTTAGGAATTTGAACTCCTAAGATTTCTTCCGTTGTATCATCTTCTTCAACACCAATACGTGTATATTCACGTGATGGCAACCATCTTTCTAATTGAATAATCATATCCACATTATTTTTAGATGATATAGCGGCAACACCAAACATTTTAGAAACATCAATAACACCAATTCCTCTAATTTCTAGTAAGTTCTTTAAAACTTCAGGTGCTTGACCGACAATATGTTGCCCAATATGATATAACTCAATAGCATCATCAGCAATCAATAAATGCCCTCTTTTAATTAACTCTAAAGCAATTTCTGATTTACCAATTCCACTATCACCACGAATAACTACACCTTTTCCATAGATATTTAAGAAAACACCATGAATCAATGTTTCAGGAGCTAAAGCAACATCTAGTGTTCCCGTTAAATCAATAGATACACGTCCTGTTGCTTGTGTTGTTTCAAAAATAGGGAAGTTTCTTTTTAAAGCTATATTTTTTAATATTTCAGGACAATGATATCCTTTAGCAATAATAATACAAGGTGTTTCATCATTTGCCAGTTTAGCAAAGCAAGCCAATTGACTTTCTTTTGTCATTTCTGAAATAAAAGCCATTTCTTTTTCACCTAAAATTATAATTCTTCTAAAGTCAGTATGTTTAAAAAATCCAGCCAATTCAAAACCAGGTCTGTTCATTTCTGGTACAAAGACCTCTCTTTCCATTGATGACTCATCACCAGTAATACGCATAAAAGTTGGTTCCTTTAACAAATCTTTAAGTTTTGCTGATTTAATCATATATATCCTCCTACTCTAACATTTTCTTAAGAAAACGTCCTGTATGACTTTGCTCACATTTTGCGACTTTTTCAGGTGTACCTGATACAACTATTGTACCACCATTATCGCCACCTTCCAATCCTAAATCGATAATATGGTCAGCAACTTTTATCATATCAAGATTATGTTCAATCACAATCACAGTATCACCTTGATCAACAATACGATTTAAAACATCAATCAATCTAGCAACATCATGACTATGTAATCCTGTTGTTGGTTCATCTAAGATATAAACCGTTTTTCCAGTTGCTTTTTTTTGCAACTCACTTGCAAGTTTAACACGTTGTGCTTCTCCACCAGATAAAGTTGTCGCACTTTGTCCAAGTTTAATATATCCCAATCCGACATCATTAATGGTTTGTAGTTTTGAACGAATACGTGGTAAATTATCAAAGAATTCAATAGAATCTTCAATTGTCATCTCTAAAACATCATAGATATTTTTATCTTTATATGTAACTTGTAAAGTTTCTTCATTATATCGTTTTCCTTCACATTCTTCACATGGAACAAAAACATCAGGTAAAAAATGCATACTAATACGTTTTACCCCATCACCTTGACAAGCTTCACAACGTCCTCCTTTGACATTAAATGAGAAACGCCCTTTATCATAACCACGCATCTTTGCTTCTGGAGTTTTCGCAAATAAATCTCTAATATCATCAAAGACACCAGTATAAGTAACTGGATTTGAACGAGGTGTTCTTCCAATTGGATCTTGTGAAACTTCAATGACTTTATCAATATTTTCTAGTCCTAATATTGCTTTATGTTTTCCAGGTTTTTCTTTAGAATGATAAACATTAGCACGAACTGCTTTACATAAAATTTCATTCACTAATGTTGATTTCCCACTACCAGAAACTCCTGTTACACATACAAATGAACCTAAAGGAAATTTAACATTAATATTTTTAAGGTTATTTTCTTGAGCACCTTTAACCTCAAGGAACAATCCATTTCCTTTACGTCTTTTCTTTGGAACTGGTATTTTATATTCACCAGATAAGTATTTTCCAGTAATTGAGTTTGGATTGTTCATAATTTCTGTTGGTGTACCTGCTGCAATGACTTGACCACCATGAACTCCAGCACCAGGACCAATATCAATAATATAATCAGAAGCACGCATTGTATCTTCATCATGTTCAACAACAATCACACTATTTCCTAAATCACGCATATTACATAATGTTTTAATTAATTTTTCATTATCTCTTTGATGTAATCCAATTGATGGTTCATCTAAAACATAAAGAACACCTGTTAAACGTGATCCAATTTGTGTTGCCAAACGAATACGTTGGGCTTCTCCACCTGATAACCCTCCAGCTTTTCTTGATAATGTTAAATATCCTAAACCAACATCATTAAGGAAAGTTAAACGATCTTTAATTTCTTTAATAATAAGTTTTGCTATTGTGGTTTCAGTTTCATTTAATTTTAATTCATCAATAAATTTCAATGCCTTTTCAATAGACATATCAGTAAAATCACTAATATTCAACCCACCAACTTCAACACTTAAAACTTGTTCATTCAAACGTTTTCCTTGACATGTTGGACATGTATGTTCAGCCATAAAAGAAGCATACCATTCCTTAGACCATGCTGAAGTTGTTTCTTCATAACGTCTTTCAATCAATGTTTTGATACCTTCTATATATTTTGTTGTTTGGGACACATTACCTGAACTAGATTGAATTGTATATGTAATAGGTTTTGTAGACCCTCTTAAAATAATATTCATTTCTTTCTTTGTAAAATCTTTTAATGGTTTATTTAAATCTATATCATATTCTTCGCATAGAATCAAAAACCTTTGCCATTCAATACGATCAGTTCCAACTGATGTCTTAAAATAACGAATACCACCTTGATTAATACTTAAAGATCTATCAGGAATTAATAAATCTTCATCAACTTCATTTTTTACACCTATCCCTTTACAATCAGGACAAGCTCCTAGTGGATTATTAAAAGAAAATAATCTTGGTTCTAATTTAGGAACACTAAATCCACAATGAGGACAAGCCAAATGTTGTGAAAATAATTTTTCAGTATGTTCATTTAAATTTTCAACAATAGCTTCTCCTCCAGTTAATTTTAAAGCTGTTTCTAAAGAATCAGCTAAACGAGAACGAAATCCCTCTTTTTTTACAATTCTATCAACTACAACATCAATATTATGTTTTTTATTCTTATCTAAAGTAATCTCTTCTTCTAAAAGTTTCATTTCACCATCAACTTTAACTCTAATAAAACCATCTTTTAAAAGATCTTCAAAAAGTTCTTTATGTGTACCTTTTTGATTTTTACACATTCTTGCAAGCACTTGAAGTTTTGTTCCATCTTCATATGCCTCAATCATATCTACCATTTGTTTAATGGTTTGTGATTCAATTAAAACATGATGTTCAGGGCAATAAGCATGACCAACTCTAGCATACAACAATCTTAAATAATCAAAAATTTCAGTCACTGTACCAACTGTTGAACGTGGGTTATTTGATGTTGTTTTTTGATCAATGGCAATTGATGGAGATAAACCTTCAAGACTATCTACATCTGGTTTTTCTACTCCACCTAAAAATTGACGAGCATAAGCACTTAAAGATTCAACATAGCGTCTTTGTCCTTCGGCATAAATTGTATCAAAAGCTAATGATGTTTTTCCACTTCCTGATAACCCTGTCATAATAACAAGCTGATCACGAGGAATCTCTACATCAATATTCTTAAGATTATTAACTCTTGCTCCTTTTATAATAATTTTATCTTTGTTCATATGTCTTTTTTAAACTCCTTAAAATCTTTTCTTTATGAAATCCTTGAAGTTGTAAATCATAAGCAGTTTCTAAGATTTCACTATATCTTGTTGATTCTTGAAAACCATTTTCTTTTAAATCATAGCCATCTATTAAAGCCTTTGGGGCTTGACTTCCTAATCTTTCTATTTTATCTTTCATATAATCTTCAAAATCATAATATTGTTCATAGATAACTTTACCACGCCCTAATTTATCACAACGACTAATCAACATCAAATCATTAAGTGATACTTTACCTTCAATCATTTTAAGAAATCTTAAATACTTAATATCCCGTGTTTTATTGCGTGACATATTCATTAAATGCATATGATATTGAATCATTGTTTGAATGTATTGTCTTTGTTTTTTTGATTGAATCATTTTCACTTGTTTAAATAACTCTACTCCTGCTTCATTATGTAAAGGTGCATGACCTTCTTTTGTAGTGACAAGTGGTTTTCCAATATCATGTAGTAAGCAAGACCACATAAATGATAATGGATAATCACTTTGATCTTTCATTGAAGCAGCAACATCAATGACCATCATTGTATGGGTAAAAACATCACCTTCAGGATGATAATCTAATCTTTGATAGGTTGTTGTTAAGTCTTTTAAATATGATGGCAAAGCATTTATTTCTTTTAAAAACATAAAGCCTAAAGATGGTTTTGGTGACATTAATATTTTACAATATTCATCATATATACGTTCAATAGATAAATGTCTTAACATATTATCCTTAACCATTTGTTGACATAACGCTAATGTTTTTTCTTCAACTGTCATATCAAAACGAGCAACAAATTGGGCAATTCTTAAAACACGTAAAGGATCTTCAATAAAACTCTTAGGATTAACACAACGAATTATTCTTTTTTGTATATCAACTTGTCCATGACACAAATCAATAATTTCATGATTTTGATAATCATACATCAAAGCATTCATCGTTAAATCACGTCTTTGAATTGCTTTTTCTAAAGGTAAATATGGATCAACAATGATATCAAAGTCTTGATGTTTATCTCCACTTTTATATTCTTGTCTAGGTAAAGCAAAATCATATCCTTTTAAACAATCTAGCTGCATAATCGCAAATGATTTACCAAAAGTATTCACATAACCAAACTTTGACAAAATATCATGTAACTTTGTATATGTCAAACCATAAACTTCTACATCAATATCATTGTTAGAAGAATACTGCATGATTTCATCACGTACACTTCCTCCTACAATATAAACACGTCCATTATGTTTGATAATTTCATCAAAAATCTCTTTAGCTTTTGCACTTAACTTCATTATTTTTCACCTTTTAACTCAATAATAATATCACGAAGTTCCATAGCTCTTTCGAAATCTAATGCTTTTGCTGCTTGTTTCATTTCTTTTTCTAAATCTTCCAATAATTTCTTTTTCGCTTTCTTATCAGCTTTTTTACCTTTTTGAATTAATGAAGATGCATCATCTATTGTTTCTTTACCTTGAATCAAATCTCTAATTTCTTTATGAATTGTTTTTGGTACAATATGATGTTCTTTATTATATTCATCTTGAATTTCACGACGACGAGCAGTTTCATCAATAGCTTTTTTCATTGAATCAGTAATATGATCACCATACATAATAACCTTACCATTAGCATTACGTGCAGCACGTCCAATTGTTTGAATCAAAGAACGTTCACTTCTTAAGAAACCTTCTTTATCTGCATCTAAAATACAAACAAGTGAAACTTCTGGTAAGTCTAAACCTTCACGTAGTAAGTTAATTCCAACTAATACATCATATTTACCTAAACGTAAATCTCTTAATATTTCAGTTCTTTCTAATGTTTTTGTATCAGAATGCAAATACGCTACTTTTAATCCTAACTCTTTTAAATAAGCACTTAAATCTTCTGCCATTCTTTTTGTTAAGGTTGTGATTAAGGTTCTTTCATTTTTTTCAATTCTCTCATTGATTTCATTAATAATATCATCTATTTGATCTTTGGTTGGTCTCACTTCAATAATAGGATCTAACAAACCTGTTGGTCGAATAATTTGTTCAGCGTATTGTCCTTGCGTTTTTTCTAATTCATAATCACCAGGAGTTGCTGAAACATAAATGACTTGATTAATGACTTTTTCAAATTCTTCAAAACGTAATGGTCTATTATCTAAAGCACTTGGTAAACGGAATCCATATTCCACTAATGTTTCTTTACGGCTACGATCACCATTAAACATACCACGAACCTGTGGTAACATGACGTGACTTTCATCAACAACCATTAAGAAATCTTTAGGAAAATAATCTATTAATGTATAAGGACGTTGTCCTGCCTCTCTGCCATCAATATGACGAGAATAGTTTTCTATCCCTGGACACATTCCTACTTCTCTTAACATTTCTACATCATGACGTGTACGTTGATCTAAACGTTCATATTCCAATGGTTTCATTTCATCTTCGAAATATTTTAAACGTTCTTTTAATTCTGTACTGATGGTATCACAAGCCTTTAGCATTTGTTCACGTCTTGTCACATAGCCATAGGCCGGATAAATTGTATATGTATTATATGCTCCTAAAACCTTTCCAGTTAAAGGATCTACTTCACATATACGTTCAACTTCATCACCAAATAATTCAATACGTATTAACCAACTTTCAGTGTGTCCTGGTACTATTTCAATAACATCTCCACGCACTCTAAAAGTTCCTTTTGTCTGATCTATATCATTACGTTGATATTGACGATCAACAAGATAAGTTAATAATTCTTTACGATCTATTTCTTGTCCAACTCTTAAAGAAAAAATCATTTCTTTATATTGTTCAGGATTTCCAAGTCCATAAATAGAAGCCACTGATGCAACGACTATTGTATCACGTCTTTCTAATAAAGAATTCATTGCAGCTGAACGTAGCATTTCTATTTCATAGTTTGTTTGAGCAGTTTTATCTATATATGTATCACTTTTAGGAATATATGCTTCTGGTTGATAAAAATCAAAGTTAGAAACAAAATACTCAACTCTATTTTCAGGAAAAAACTCCTTTAATTCAGAATATAATTGTCCGGCTAATGTTTTATTATGAGCTAAGACAAGGGTCGGTTTATTCACTTGAGCAATGACATTAGAAACAGTAAAAGTTTTCCCTGTTCCTGTTCCACCTAAAAGAACTTGTTCTTTTTTTCCTGCTCGTATTCCTTCTACCAATTGTGCAATTGCTGTTGGTTGATCACCCATTGGTTTATATTCAGAAACCAACTTAAACTTTTCCATATGTCCACCACCTTTATTTAATCAATTCTTTTACTTTTTGATATTGGGTATCTGTAGCTTCTTGATATATATAATAAGATGTTGCACTTAATAATAGTGTTGCATCTTTTTGACTATAAATACCATCTGTTTTTAATCCATATTTATTTTCAAATTGTTTTAATGCATTTTCTGTTTGTTTAGAAAAATAACCATCTGTTCTATCTACTTGGTATCCAATTATTTTTAACATTTTTTGTAAAGTTTCTATTTCTTCATCAACTTGATCATATTGATATGATTGTTCTATTTTTCCCACAACAATATCATCCATCGTTTGTCTTTTTACTTCATAATCAGGTGTAATACCTTTTTCATTAATCCATGTTCCTTGAGAAGTTAACCATTTTTGATATGTTAACTTTAAAACTGAAGAATCTGATAATGAAATTTGTGTTTGAACTGTTCCTTTACCATATGTTGTTTCACCAATAACAGTATAATTTAACTGTTCTTTTAAAGCTGAAGTCATGACTTCAGAAGCACTTGCTGTTCCATTATTAACCAATATAAACCCTTGATCAAATGTATATTTTTGACAATCAGTGCTTTTATATTCTTTTTTATTGTCTTTCTTATCTACAACTTGAAACATAGTTGTTTCATTTGGTAAAAATAAATCCAATAATCCACGAGCAGCATCTAAATATCCACCACCATTATCTCTTAAATCAATACAAATATTTTTAATATTTTCTTTTTGAAAAGCTTGTAATGCTTTTTCTACAAGTTCAGTTGTATGATTTCCAAATGTTGTAATTTGTAAATATCCAATATTTTGATCAATATGATAATTAACTGAGGATTCAACATTATTTCTTGTGACTTGAATTGTTTTTTCTTGCCCATTTCTTAAAATTTTTAATGAAACACTTGTTCCTTTTTCACCTTGAATACGCTCTTTAATCTTATCAGAATCATACCCTGCAATTGATGTTCCTTCAACATGAGTAATCAAATCCCCTGCCATAAGTCCTGCTTGATTAGCTGGTGTTCCTTCATATACATCTAATGCTAATGCACCAAAAGGAACTGCACGAAATAACACACCTATTCCTTCAAACGATCCATTAATAGATGTTGCATATTCAGCAGCTTGTTTCGATGTCAAATAAGAAGAATGTAAATCTCCTAAAGCCGCTACCATTCCTGCTAATATTCTTTCTTGTAATGAATATTGGCTATCTGTTGTATCTAAATAAAATGATTCTATATTTTTTGCCATCTCATCATACAATGTTGATTGCTTTGTCAAATCTGTAGTTATATTTTTTGTAGAATACCAGTAACCACCAACACTCCCTATAACTAAACATAATAAACAAAGAATCATATAAATCGGTTCTTTTTTTAGTTTTTTCTTTTTCTTTTCATATTCAAATTCTTCCATTATATACACCTCATCGATTTATTTTACCATATATTTATGCATTTGATAATCAACTTTCACAAGCAAATAAAAGCAATCTTACGACTGCTTTTGCATAAATGAACGAATGCATTGATAAGTTTCATCACTAATAATATGTTCTACACGACAAGCATCTTCTTCGGCTTGTTTAACACTAACCCCAATATATGTAAAAAACTGAGTTAATGTAGTATGTAATTCAAAAACCTTTTCTGCAATCATTTGACCTTCTTTTGTAAAATCAATAAAACCTTTAGAATCAATTGTAATTAAATTTGATTCTTTTAATAACTTCATTCCTCTTGAAACACTTGGTTTAGAATAATCTAATGCATTTGCAACATCAATAGATCTTACACTACCCTTTTTCTTCTTTAATGTTAAAATTGTTTCTAAATACATTTCTCCAGATTCATGTAATTCCATATTCTCACCTCATATTATGATACATTATAACACAAAATAATCGATAAATAAATCATTAACCCAAAGTCACATCTAAAACCATCATAACAACAAAGCCAAGTGCAAAACCAATTGTCGCAAGATTAGAATGTTTACCATTTGATGCCTCAGGAATCAATTCCTCAATCACAACATAAACCATAGCCCCAGCAGCAAAAGATAAAAGATAAGGCAAATAAGGTAAAATAAAATGTGATAATAAAATAGTAACAAACGATGCAATAGGTTCAACAATCCCTGATAAACCTCCATATAAAAAAGCTTCTTTCTTACTCATACCTTCACTTCTTAATGGCATAGAAATAATAGCTCCCTCAGGAAAGTTTTGAATTGCAATACCAATTGATAAAGCAATAGCTCCCATTATAGAAATTGATGTATCTCCACTCATCATCCCAGCAAAGACAACACCCACAGCCATTCCTTCTGGAATATTATGTAAAGTCACAGCTAAAATAAGCATTGTTGTTTTCTTTAACTTTGATGCTTTTCCTTCTATCTTTAAATCTAAATGCATATGTGGAACAGTTTCATCCAAGACAAGTAAAAATCCCATTCCCAACAAAAAACCAATTGCTGCCGGAATAAAAGAAAATTGTCCCATTTCACTAGACATATCTAAAGAAGGTATTAACAAAGACCATACAGATGCCGCTATCATAACTCCTGAAGCAAAACCCAATAATATCTTTTGAACACGTACATTCATTTTTGATGACATGAAAAACACACACGCTGAACCTAAAACAGTTCCAACAAAAGGAATCATAATCCCAATAATAATTGATGCTTCCATATTATTTCCTCCCTCTTTTAAGATATTCTCATATTACTATAATAAAAATTTTTTTACAAAAGATATGCAAAAAAAAGAGACTATTTAAAATTTCACGTGGTTTGAATTGGCTACGCATTATTGCGTGGCCTTTTACTATTTATTTATTTTCAAGCTATAAATTCTTTTGGGGTTTCTATGACTTCATTTATAATTATATA
>Ga0129317_1002363_pt1 | contig 10956 bp, 11 predicted proteins | sample Cm1ome_FD_94430 | JGI IMG/M metagenome (GOLD analysis project Ga0129317, IMG submission 94430) | Eastern black-and-white colobus group fecal microbial communities from Wisconsin, USA - Cm1105 metagenome | ecosystem: Host-associated > Mammals > Digestive system > Large intestine > Fecal | place...
AGAATTTTTCCTTCCTTTTTCAAGAATACTTCGATTTTTCTCTCCTGCAAACAACTTTTCTTGGTCTCACAGAGAATCTCAGCTCGACGCCATCATCTTTTCTCTTTAAAAGCAAGTGCAACTTTCTCCACAGAGAATTCCATTCCTAACGCCACTTCGTCACTGACAATTTTCTCTCCAGAAACAAGTGCAACCCTCCCCACAGAGAATTTCTTTCTTACCCACAGCATCACCCACTACTTTTTCTCTCCCACCCACAATTTTTCTTCTCCTACAGAGAATCTCAACTTACCGCCAGCTCGACGCCATCATCTTTTCTCTTTATAAGCAAGTGCAACTCTCTCCACAGAGAATTCCATTCCTGACGCCACTTCGTCACTGACAATTTTCTCTCCAGAAACAAGTACAGCCCTCTCCACAGAGAATTTCCCTCTCACTCGTAACATCACCCACTACTTTTTCTCTCCCACCCACAATTTTTCTTCTCCTACAGAGAATCTCAACTTACCGCCAGCTCGACACCATCATCTTTTCTCTTTATAAGCAAGTGCAACTCTCTCCACAGAGAATTCCATCCCTAACGCCACTTCTTCACTGACATTTTCCTCTTTCTAAGCAAGTGAAATCCTCCCCACAGAGAATTAACTCTTCCTCCCTCTCCCTGCCCCACAAATAACCTCCTATTTTTGCCTTTTCATTTTTTTGAAATTTTTAAAAGTATAAAAAACAGCGTGTAGCCTGTGGCGTAATTCCAGCAATATATGGCTATATGCTGTTTTTTTATACGAAAAGAAAGGAAAAGGTGAACTTTAATGAATCAATCTAATCAGTTCCTGGGAACTGAGCGTATTGGAAAATTAATGAAACAATACGCAATCCCTTGTATCATTTCTCTTTTGGTCGGCGCGCTCTATAATATCGTTGACCAGATTTTTATTGCCAATGCCAGTTATCTTGGCTCTTACGGAAATGCAGCAAATACTGTTGTATTTCCACTGACTGTAGTCGCACTTGCGATCGCAGTTATGATCGGTGACGGTTGCTGTGCATTTGTCAGCATTTTTCTCGGAAAAGGCGAGTCTGACAAAGCAAAGAAAAGTGTAGGAAATTCTATCGTAATGACTGTTATCAGTAGTCTGCTTCTGATGATCATCTATTTGGTTTTTGCCAATCAGATCATCACTATGTTCGGCGGTACGGTCAATGAAGAAACATTCTATCATTCAAAAGAATATTTCTTCTATATTTCGCTCGGCATTCCATTCTATATGTTCGGGCAGGCTATGAATCCAGTGATTCGTGCAGATGGAAACCCAAAATTTTCCATGATTTCTACGCTCTGTGGTGCCGGTGCGAATATCGTTCTCGACCCTGTTTTTATCTTTATTCTTAAATGGGGAATGAAGGGAGCCGCGATTGCGACTGTCATCGGGCAGTCTATTACAGCCATTCTCGCTATTTGGTATATATTCCATATGAAAATCATCAAACCGGCACGAAATGATTTTGCTGCTGATTTTTCTGTCTGTGGACATACACTGCTTCTTGGAATTACCAGCTTTCTATCACAGATTTCACTTGTTGCAGCCATGGCTGCGATCAACAATATGCTTCGCAAATATAGTGCGCTGGATCCTGTTTTCAATCAGCAGCAGTACACGCAAATTCCTATGGCTGTTGTCGGTATCGTAATGAAATTTTTCCAAATCGTCATTTCTATTGTTGTGGGAATGGCTGCCGGATGTATTCCAATCGTCGGTTTCAATATGGGCAGCGAGCAAAAGCATCGTGTCAAAGAATTATTTACCAAGCTTCTTATTGCCGAAGCAGCTGTCGGAGCCATCGCTTTTCTTTGTGTTGAAGTCTTTCCCCGGCAGCTCATCAATATCTTCGGATCCGCAAACGAAAGCGTTTACTATACTGACTTCGCAATCAAAGCTTTCCGTACTTATTTATGCTTGATCATTTTTGCCTGCATCAATAAGGCATGCCTCATTTTCCTGCAAGCCATGGGAAAGGCCGCCGAGTCTACGCTCCTCTCCATGATTCGTGAAGTAGTATTCGGAGTTGGATTCGCACTCCTTCTTCCGATGTTCTTTGGACTAGACGGTATTCTGTACTCTATGCCGGTTTCAGACTTTTTGACATTCATTTTGGCAGCGTTTTTGATTTATAAAACCTATAAAGAATTAAATAGAAAAAAGGAAAAAGAGGTGTAAATTATATGAAAAACAGAATTATCACAATCAGCCGTGAATTTGGAAGTGGCGGACGTACAATCAGAAAAGAAGTTGCCAGACAGCTTGGAATTCCCTGCTATGACAGTGAACTGATCCATAAAATTGCTCAGGAAAGTGGTTTTTCCGAGGACTATATCAAAGATGCCGGTGAATATGCTCCTTCTGGTTTCATGTCATCCTTATTTTCCAACCGGAATTTAGGTCCGACAAATGAAGATTATTTATGGCAAATCCAGCAAAAAATCATCACTCAACTGGCAGAAAAAGAATCCTGTGTCATTGTGGGGCGCTGTGCAGATTATATTCTGCGGGACAAAGCAGATTGTCTGAAAGTATTTATCCACGCAAGTATGGATTACCGCGCCAACCGCATCGTCAAAGCATATGGCGAACGAGAAGAGACACCGGAGCGCTCGGTATCGACAAATGTGTTGAACTGATTAAACAGCTCTATTAGAATCGAAGAGCTTATTTCAGTCAAACAACCTTTTTGACGTAGCTAACACCGGAAGTGCCAAAAGGCACGTTCCGGGATTGTATGCGGTCGCCAAGGTCTTAAACAAGCTTAAGACTTTGGCTCGTCGCTTATACAAAAAAGCGGAACGGACTTCTTTGCAGCTTACAAAAAATCTTTGCAGCCTGCAAAAAATCCGTCCCTTTTTTTAACTATGGCTTTCCATATACTCTTTTATCACTTCCATGATAATCGGTGAACATCATGTTTTGCGCGGACTTAGTTCTTTACAATTTCCCTTCGTACATGCTCCGGTCATTTCCTGGATATCTTTAAGCGTCCTTGCTCCTTGATCCATGGCCTCCACAATCTGCCCTTTTGTCACATGATTGCAATAACAAACCATTTCATTATTTTCCATTTTCTCATCTCACTTTTATTTATATTTTTAATAAATATTATCACTATTTTCAATAAATGGCAACGTTTAAAAATAAAGGGCGCTCTCCCCGAAATCGACATAACCTGGTATTAGGGATTGCAGGACTTACATGGACTGTAACCTGCCTTTTCCAGATCCTTTTTATTTCCTTTATACACTTTCTTATTTTGCTCAGATATTTTGTCTACACTTTCACAAGTCGGTAGATGATATTTAAATGAATTTGTATTCAAAATATACTTTTTAGTTTCTTCCGAATTATTTTCCGTTACTTTATTTTCTGAAAGCCAGCTATCTCCCGTTGTATAATCAATCCCCACACCAGGCTGAACATTATAGCAGAACACATGAAAGGAAACACCTTCCCCTTCGTCTTCCACAGAATAGGCTTCCATCTCCACACCAGTGACAAGTAGATTCTCGCCTTCGAAAACCGGAGTTACGCGATACATAACATGGTTATCTGTTTCTTTCACATATTCTGCCACCATATTTTCAAATGGAAGCATCTCCGTTGCATTCAGGTATCTGGTACCTGTGATCAGGTTTTTTTCATTCAAATTCTCACCGGTAAGCTGATAGCCGAGTAGATGGCATCGATTATACAAATAATTGCCATCCACACAGTCATATTTAACTGTATGCCAACCTGTAGGCTTAATTTGACCGATAGCTCCTCTTTCTTCTGTCGGCATGATTTCCTGACCCACACATGCCTCCGCCGGCCCACAACGGCCTAATACATCAAGCTCACTGTAAGTTTCATACGCAGCATCTGCAATCTCATCATCCGTAAATCCCGGAACATTATCATCAATGACAACAAACGGATTACCATCGTACGGTGGAAGTTCTTCCGCAGATGCATAAGATGGAACCTCTGCCAGAAGTTCCTCTACTTCGTTCTGATATTGAAGCAACATACTTCCGTATTTTTGAATTTCATTCACATACCCTGCCATATCACTACACCCGGAAATCCCCAGATGAACAGTGAGCAAGAATATCAATGCCAGACATCTTTTTTTCATATTATCTATTTTCCTTTCATTTTCACTTATCCTATATCTTCATATAAACGAGCCGAAACGCGCTTTGCGAGTTTCACTCGTTCGTGTGCGGCGGCGAACGGAAATGCAGGCATTTTTCCTCGCCTTGTGCCTTCGCGTAAATAAAAAGAATCCTGCAGATATAATCTACAGGATTAAACTCCCCGAGTTGGGTTCGAACCAACGACCCTTCGGTTAACAGCCGAATGCTCTGCCGCTGAGCTATCGAGGAATATCTATAAAATAATTATAAAACGTTTTGTAAAAAATTCAAGTACTAATCTTTATTTTTTGTCGACATTTTTCTCAAAATTCCCATTGAACAATAATTTTTTCTGGTTTCCCAGAGTTATTTTTTCTGTATAGATACTCGTGTCCTATTATTGGATATCTGTGATTTCCATTCACCGCCACACGCAAATGAAAACAAAACAACGCAAAGAGCGTTTCTGCTCTTTGCGCTGTCTGTTGTTATTTAAAACATCTTATCTACCAAACTGCATATCATTGTTTCCTGAGTTTGTTTCCCACATTTCAAGCATGTTGATTGGGTCATTGTAATCAGCTAACCAACCTTCACGACAGAAATCGAATTTACCATCTTTTCTTTCGTTAAGGAATACTGACCATTCACGAGTTTCAACTACTAAGTTGATACCGATTGCTGCTAAATCCTGCTGAATAGCTTCACCGATCTTTACATTACCTTCTGAATCGTTTGTTAAGTATGTAAGGTTGATTGGTGTGCTTTCTGATAACATTCCGCTGTCATCGAATTCGTAACCAGCAGCTTTTAATAATTCTCTGGCTTCTTCAACGGCTTCGTCTGTTAACTTTGGATCATAGTATCCAACATTTTCTTTATCCGGATATGTATAAGCGTCGTCGTTTACTCTGAATTCTCCGCCATTTCCATCAGCCATACCTGTTGGAATAAATGTGTTAGCCGGTTCCTGTCCAGCCTGTGCGATAGCTTCTACAATATAATCACGGTCGATAAGAAGTGAGAATGCTTTTCTCATTCCAGCAGCCTGTTCTTCTGTTAAACCAGCAAAAAGATCACTGTTTACATTAAATCCACAGTAGTATGTTCCAAGTGTATCAATCTTGTGGAATTCCGCAGTATCTTTTACTGTTTCCATCATATCTGATGCAACTGTATCAGTAAACTGTAAAGATCCGTCTACAAATGCATTGTAAATAGCTGTATCATCTGAGCTTAACATGAAGTCGATCTTTGTTAAAGAAACTTTGTCAGCTGCCCAGTAGTTTTCATTTGGAACATATGTCATAGATTCGTTGTGTTTCCACTCAGTTAATTTCATAGGTCCAGATGTTACAAATCCAGCCTCAAGTGCCCATGCACCTGGATTTGTATCAGCGCCTTCAGCAGCTTCTACACATTGCTGTGGTACAGGATAGAATGCCGGGAATGCACATAAGTCAAGGAAGTATGCACATGGAGCTACCAACTGTACTGTAAATTCGCTTCCATCTTCTGATGCTTCGATCTGAAGTGTTCCGTCATCATTTGTAGCGATAGCTGATGTTAGGTAAGAATAATTTGCTGCAGTATCTGGATTTGCAAGTCTGTTCCAGCTATATACTACATCATTTGCATCTAATGTTTCACCATCAGACCATTTTAATCCATCACGCATTTTGAATGTGTATGTCATAGCGTCTTCGCTCATTTCATAGCTTTCTGCTAATTCTGGTACTAACTGTCCGTTTTCATCATATGCATATAAACCTGAGAATGCAAGAATCGCAAGACAGGCACCATCTACTGTTGAGTTAAGTGCCGGATCAAGTTTATCTGGTTCAGATGCAATCTGAAGTGCCAGCTCGTTTGTTGGAGTCTTAGCAAATCCAAAATACTTGAATCCAAATAAGTTAGCGTAAATGCCTTCTACATCTGTTTTCTGAAGATATACATCATTGTAGTAGTAAAGTGGTACTACTGCCCATGTTTCCATAAGCTGATCTTCTGCTTCATGCATCAATGCTTCACGTTTTGCAAGATCTGTTTCTAATCTGATCTGTGCAATCTTTTCATCATATGATTTCCATTCTGGTGCAGAACTTTCTGTTGTCGTGTTACCTGTGTTAGTTGTTTCTTTTTTGTCGCCACCACCACAAGCTACTAATCCAGCTACCATGGTAAGAGCGAGCATAAGTGCAACTACTCTCTTTTTCATAATAAGTTCCTCCTTATTTTATATATGAACATTACATTTAAAAGTTTCTTTGTTTACTTTTTAATGCAATATTTCATTTGTTTGTCAGAATACATCTTTTTTTCTTAAAAGTCAAGACATATTCTTTGTCACAATGTAAACTGTTACCTGTTCCAACATGCAACCTGATGTCCGTTTCCTTTATCTACAAGCGGCGGGCACTCCTTTGCACATTGTTCTGTTGCGTATTTACAACGGGTACGGAACGCGCAGCCACTTGGCATGTGCAGTGGACTTGGAACATCACCTTCCAACACAATACGTTTCCGTTCTTTCGCCATCTTTGGATCCGGATACGGAACTGCACTTAAGAGCGATTCTGTATATGGATGAATCGGATGTTCACTTACTTCGTCTGCATCTCCGATCTCAACAATTCGTCCCAGATACATTACAGCAATTCTATCTGAAATGTGGCGGACAACCAAAAGATCATGAGCGATAAACAAATATGCTACTCCGAGCTTTTCTTGAAGTTCTTCAAACATATTGATTACCTGTGCCTGAATAGAAACATCCAGAGCACTTACCGCCTCATCACATACAATGAACTTTGGATTAGTAGCCAATGCACGCGCAATACCAATACGCTGTCTCTGTCCGCCAGAGAATTCATGTGCATAACGTGTTGCATGTTCTGCATTAAGTCCAACCAGTTTCATCAATTCCAGAACTTTTTCTCTTCGTTCCTCTTTTGTCTTGTACATTTTATGAACATCCAGAGGTTCTCCGATAATATCTTCTACTGTCATACGTGGATTCAATGAAGAGTACGGATCCTGGAACACCATCTGCATTTCTTTACGCATACTGTCAATCGTCTTCGGTGTAACCGGTTTTCCGTCAAACAAAATTTCTCCACCTGTTGGATTATATAAATGAAGAATCGTACGACCTACCGTTGTCTTTCCACAGCCTGACTCTCCTACAAGCCCAAGCGTTTCACCCGGCTTGATATTGAAAGATACACCATCAACTGCTTTCAGCGGAAGACTCTTCATAAATCCGGTCTTTACAAGGAAGTACTGTTTCAAATCTTTAACTTCTAATAAATATTCATTTTTAGTTGTTTCATTATTGCTCACAGTCTTACACCTCCCCTTTTTCCATGGCTTCTTTTACATTTAACCAGCACGATGCAAAATGTCCATCCGGCATCAGCATTTCCGGTGGAATCTCGTCGAGGCAAATCTTCATGGCATTTTCACAACGAGGGCAGAACGCGCATCCCTTTGGCATGTTCAGAAGGTTGATTGGTGTTCCCGGAATCGGAACCAGTTTTTCTCCCATTCTGTCTACATTTGGAATAGACTGAAGAAGTCCTTTGGTATATTCATGTTTTGGGTTATAGAAAATATGCTCCGCTGTACCTCTTTCACATACGCGTCCACCGTACATAACAATAATTTCATCACACATATCGGCAATAACACCAAGGTCATGTGTTACCATGATGATCGCCATTCCAAGTTTCTTCTGAAGATCCTGCATCAGTTCAAGGATCTGCGCCTGAATTGTTACGTCCAGCGCAGTAGTCGGCTCATCAGCAATAAGGATATCCGGTTCACAAGAAAGTGCCATAGCGATCATAACACGCTGGCGCATACCTCCTGACAATTCAAACGGATACTGCTTAATACGTTTCTCCGGTTCATTTACTCCAACCAGAGTCAGCATCTCAATCGCACGTGCTTCCGCTTCTTTTCCTTTACGTTCTGTATGAAGTTCAATCGCTTCTTTCAGCTGCGAGCCTACAGTAAATACCGGATTCAAACTTGTCATTGGATCCTGGAAAATAATTGAACAACATTTTCCACGGAATTCACGCATTTCTTTTTCTGTAAACTTTGTAATATCTTTTCCTTTAAAAAGAATCTGTCCACCTGTAATATCGCCATTACTTTCAAGAATACGCATAATCGAATATGCTGTAACAGATTTACCGGAACCTGATTCTCCTACAATTCCCAGAATCTTTCCCGCGTCAAGATTAAAGGAAACACCATTGACAGCATGTACATCCCCTTTACTTGTCTTAAAGGAGGTGTGCAGATTCTGTACCGAAAGAATATGTTCACTCATAGTATTACCTCCTTAATTTCGGGTCAAACGCATCACGTAATCCATCTCCGAGAAGGTTACATGAAAGCGTGATCAAACAAATCATTACTGCCGGGAAAATCAACTTATAAGAATACTGTGAAATTCCGGCTCTCGCTGCATTGGCAAGTGATCCAAGGGACGGCATTGGCGCCTGTACACCAAGACCGATAAAACTCAGGAAACTTTCTGTGAAAATCGCAGATGGAACCTGAAGCGCTGCAGTGATAATGATAACACTGATACTGTTTGGAAGAATATGTTTTCTGATAATTCTTCCAGCCTTGGCTCCGCTGACTTTTGCAGCCAGAACATAGTCGTTCGACTTAATCGTCAAAATCTGCCCACGCACCATTCTTGCCATACCGGTCCAGTAAAGGAGCGCAAATACCATAAACAGCGAAATCATGTTGACACCAAGCTTTCTCAAAAACGGGAACTGGTCAACATTCAAAATTTCCCGCAAAACTACAGAGAGAAGTACTACCATCAACATATCCGGAAGGGAATAAATAATATCCACAATACGCATCATGACCAGATCGACCTTTCCGCCCAGATATCCGGAAATACTTCCGTATATAACACCGATAATAAGTACCAGAAGTGCTGCGAAAATACCTACGACAAGAGAAACTCTTGTTCCGTATATAACACGCACAAAATAGTCACGCCCCATCTCATCCGTTCCCATAATATGAGGGAACAATTTTCCGCCGTCATCAATATATTTCTGTTCCATTTCAGACCATGTAAACGGCGCCATATTTTTGGCAGCCTTATCACGCACACCATTTACAGAAATAATATCAGAATAACCATATGGAACAATATGCGGAACAATAACAATCATTAACACAATTGCAATCAACGCAATAATACTTCCTACAGCAAGAGGGTTTTTCATAAGCTTACGTACTCCATCCTTAAAGAATGAAATTGATTCACTCATCACTTCCTGCTGTCTTTTTTCTTCATCAGTTGCCTTTTCAAACTTTTGCAAATCTATCTGAAAGCTAAGCGGAGACTTCTTAGGCATCTGATTGATATCTTTCATTTCGTCATTCATTTCAGATCCTCCTAATTAGTCAAGCTGGATTCTCGGATCAACGATTTTATATACGATATCCGTAATCAAACTCATAGTAATCATAAGTGTAGCAAGGAAGATTGTTGTTCCCATAATCATTGGATAATCACGATTCGTGATACATTCAACAAACTTCGCTCCCAGTCCACCAATTGTAAAAATTCTTTCTACAACCAGTGAGCCTGTCAGGATGGATGCGGTCATCGGTCCCACGTATGTAATAACCGGGATCAATGCGTTTCTCAATGTGTGTTTGAAAATAACTTTCCAATGCGCCACACCTTTTGCTCTTGCCGTACGCACATAATCCTGTCCTAACGCATCCAGCATACTCGTCTTCGTCAGACGGATGATATATGCCATTGGTGATGCCGACAATGCGATAACCGGAAGGATATAATTAGGACTCTCCGGACTCCATGACGGTACCCATTTCAATTTGATACAAAATGCAAGAAGTAACAACGTACCAAACACGAAACTTGGCAATGATGTAAACAACGTTGAAAGGAAAATAATCAATCTATCCAGCAATCCATTTCTATTCAGCGCAGCAACACTTCCCAGAATAATTCCAAAGATAACTGCAACAATAATTGCCTGACCTCCCAATCTTGCTGAAACACCAAAAGATCCTAAAATGGTTTTTCCAATATCTCGCCCTGTTTTTGTAGAAACACCAAAATCGCCATGTAACAGATTACCCAGATAAAGTACAAACTGCTCCGGTACTGACTTATCAAGATTAAATCTGGCTTCCAGAACCGCTCTGACTTCCGGCGAAATTGCTTTCTCACCGTCGAATGGTCCACCTGGAATCGCATTCATTGAAAAGAATGTGATTGCACATACAATAAACAACGTCGCTATGGCAAGAAGAACTCGTTTAACAATATATTTTGTCAACTTTTTCCACTCCTTTTCTATTATTTTTCTTTTGTCTATCAGTTTTTATACTCCCGATAGATTCTATAATGCATGTGCTTTATCACTTTATCAATTCAAAGTATTGGAAGCTACATGTCATGCGTATTACTATAGCACATTTTATAAAAGAAATCAATATAACTTTACAACTATACTTTAGATAACTTTGTAATTATTTTCCTCCATCTACAGTTTCCTGTAATACGCAATCACCGGAAGTGCCAAAAGGCACATTCCGGAATTGTATGCGGTCGCCAAGGTCTTAAGCAAGCTTAAGGCTTTGGCTCGTCGCCTATAGTCGCCGCCACCCGTAAAACGGGTGGCTCGGCTCGCTGGGTATAACCCCCTGACGCCGGACAGCGTCTCAAGGCGCCCCAGACTTTCTCTCCGTTCAAGTCACTATTGCACTTGACG
>Ga0129317_1002370_pt1 | contig 10916 bp, 6 predicted proteins | sample Cm1ome_FD_94430 | JGI IMG/M metagenome (GOLD analysis project Ga0129317, IMG submission 94430) | Eastern black-and-white colobus group fecal microbial communities from Wisconsin, USA - Cm1105 metagenome | ecosystem: Host-associated > Mammals > Digestive system > Large intestine > Fecal | place...
GATATTCATAAACCTATTATGCAAGAAGAAGTAAAAAAAAGAAACCCCTATCCCCTCAAGATTGAGGGGCAGGGGAGTTGAATAGGCAAAGCCTATTTTTTATAGCAAATTTGTAATATTTTTTTAACAATTTAGGCGTATATTTTGACAATCAGCAGGTCTTTATGATAAACTGATATCAGTGAAATTGTAACTAAAACTATAATTTAATATATTTTGAGGTGAGAGAATTGGATAAATATGAATATCGGGTAAAGACAGAGCAGATGCTCGAATACGCAGAAGAAAAGCAGTATAAAAAGGCTATGGAAATTGCGGACACGATCGACTGGCGCAGGGTAAAGAACCCTTCTATGTTGAATACCGTCAGTGAGATCTATGAATACAATGGGGAGTTCCAGAAGAGCCGTGATATTTTATTTGTGGCATATGATCGCGCTCCGGAGAGCCGTAAGGTCATATATCGCCTCGGATTGTTAGCTTTGAAGATCAATGATACAGATGAGGCATCTGATTGCTATGAAGAGTTTGTTAAGGTTGCGCCAAAAGATCCGAATCAGTATATTTTGAAATATAAGATACTCAAGGCACAGAATGCACCGTTTACAGAGCAGATCAGTGCGTTGGAGGACTTTAAGAAAGCAGAGTATGTGGAAAAGTGGGCGTATGAGCTGGCAAGTCTGTATCATCAGGCAGGAATGACTGCAAAATGTCTTGAGGAATGTGATGATCTGATCCTTTGGTTCAGCGAAGGAAAATACGTATATCAGGCGATGGAGCTGAAGATGAAGTATAAATCTTTGACACCGCTTCAGCAGGAAAAATATGACAGCAGACCGGGTGCGAGACCGAAGGTAAATACATTGGCAGCAGTGAAAGCAAAAGCTGCACAGACAAAAGCCGCAGAACAAGTAAAAGAAGAGAATACAGGAAAAGAGGAACCACAGGAAGCGGAAGCGGTTCGTGAAGAGCAGGCAGAAGAGAAGCCAGAAGAAGCACTGCAGGCAGATACAAGGGAAGAAGCAGTGTCTGAAGAGGCGGAAGAAAGAGAAAAACCGGCAGAGAGTGAGAAGAGTTCTGCGATTACAAGAGTTGTTGCGGGCGCAACGTTAGAAGAAGCGTTGACGAATCTTGCCAGTGGTATCAAGATTGAAGAAGAGGCAATGGCACAGAAAGAAGAAGAACTTCTTCTCGGAGGCCAGATGAAGATTGATGAGATTCTGCAGGAATGGGAAGAAAAACAGAAAGTTCATGCGGATGCCATTGAGGAACAGAAAAAGAAAGACGAAGAGCGAATCCGTAAAGAGCGTGAAGCTGCCGAGAAAAGAAGAGAGGCAGAACGTCTTGAGATAGAACGCAAGGCAGCAGAAGCAGAGGCTGCAAGAAAAGCAGCAGAGGAAGAGGCTGCAAGAAAGGTGGCGGAAGAAGAGGCTGCGAGAAAGGCGGCAGAGGAAGAAGCTGCAAGAAAAGCAGCGGAAGAGGAGGCTGCAAGAAAGGCAGCAGAAGAAGCGGAGCGAAAAGCAGAACTGGAAGCAATCGTTCAGATGGCAGAAAAAGACAGAGATCCGGGTCTTGAAGGTAAGACACAGAGACTTCCGGATGATATTCTCGAACTTGTAGAGCAGCTCGAAAGCAGAGTTGCAGGCGCAGAGGCTGCGAAAGAGATGGAAGCAGAACTGACGGAAGAAGATGAGATGGAAGAAGAGATCTTCGGAGGTGCAGAAGACGATTTTATCGGTGGAGAAGAGACAGAACTTCCAGAGATTGATGAAGAATATTTACAGGCAGAGTTTGAGAATGAAGCTGCATATGATGATATGGAATATGCAGAGGAAGATGACTTTGCCGAAGAAGAATACGAAGAAATAGAAGCCGAGGAAGACTTCGAAGAAGAAGATTTCGAAGAGTACGACGAGGAAGACGACTTTGACGAGGAAGAATATGAAGAAGTAGAAGACGGTGAGGATTTCGAAGAGTATGAAGAAGTAGAAGACGGCGAGGATTTCGAAGAGTATGAAGAAGTAGAAGACGGCGAGGATTTCGAAGAGTATGAAGAAGTAGAAGACGGTGAGGATTTCGAAGAGTATGAGGAAGAGGACGACCTCGAGGATGCGTACGAAGAGGATTTTGCCGAAGAAGAATATGAGGACGATTTCGACGACGACTTCTCAGAAGACGATTTTGATGAATTCGATGAAGCTGAGGATGAAGATGATTTTGAAGCGGATTTTGAGGAAGAGGACTTCTCAGAAGACGATTTTGAGGAGGATGAAGAAGATTTCGATCTTGACAGCTTTTTTGCCGAGGAAGAACCGGTGAAGGCAGCGGACTTTGAAATTGAGGAACCGTCAGAAGCAGAGATTCAGAAGCGTATTAAGAAGTCCAAGGGAAGCGGTGTTCCGTTTGATACCGGATTCGTTGTTACCGGACGCTATGATTTAAGTGCTACCAGTGAAATTGGATTAAAGGCAGGACTTACAGAGGAACAGAAAAAGTTATTCTCATACTTTGTACCGGTTCGTGGAATGAGTGAGCAGATCGTAGAAGTTCTTGATAATGATCGAAGAGCTCAGAGAGAAGGCACATCAAAGACAGGAAACCTGCTCGTAATCGGAAGAAAAGGTTCCGGTAAGACGGTTCTTGCAGTAGATATTGTAAAAGCGATTCAGAAGCAGAGAAACTTAAAGCAAGGTAAGGTTGCGATTGTAACCGGAGAATCTTTGAATAAGAAAGAGCTCTCTAATATCATTCAAAAGCTGCGCGGCGGAGCGATCATTATCGAGAAAGCAGGAAAGCTGAATGCGAGAACGGTAAAAGAGTTAAGCTATCTGATGGAAAAGAAGACCGGAGAGATGCTCTTTGTTCTGGAAGATCAGAGAAAGCCGCTTGAGAGAATATTGACCGCAAATCCTGACTTCAAGAGAAAATTCACATCCAAGCTCGAGCTTCCGGTATTTATCAATGATGAACTGGTGACATTTGGTCAGACCTATGCAAAAGAGAATGGATATAAGCTGGATGAGATGGGTATTCTTGCATTGTACAGCAGAATTGATGTAATGCAGAGAGAAGATCACGCAGTGACTGTTGCAGAAGTAAAGGAAATCATGGATGAGGCGATTGCTCATTCACAGAAGGCAAATGTAAAACATCTTGCGAGAAGAGTATTCGGAAAGAGTACAGATGATTCTGACAGAGTAATTCTGAAAGAAGAAGATTTTAAGATTTAATTTCAAATGGACATTCTTATAAAAAGTGTCGGCTATCGTAGAAAACCGACACTTTTTTCACTAATTTCAGTGAAAGGATTGGTCAGATTGTACAGGTATGCTTGAATTTTAGTTTGTCCTAAAGTATAATATTACTATAATTGCTTCGGAATGTGAGGGATGAATCTATGGCAGCTAAGAAAAAGAAACCATATGAGATTGGAGAACTTGATCAGTATCTATTTGGGCAGGGAAACCATTATGAAATATATAAAAAATTAGGTTCTCACTGTGTGAAGAATGGGAAACAGGAAGGGGTATACTTTGCAGTATGGGCGCCGCATGCAGAATCTGTTTCCGTAGTCGGAGAGTTTAATGACTGGGATGTAGAGGCAAATCCTATGGTGAGAGAGGAGCCTTTGGGAATTTATACGTGCTTTGTGCCGAAGGTAAAAGAGGGGACGCTGTACAAATATTGTATTGAAACATATCAGCATGAATATATTTTTAAGGCAGATCCTTTTGCGAATTATGCAGAGCTTCGTCCGGGAACTGCATCCAAGGTTGTGGATATCAGTCATTTGAAGTGGACGGATGATAAGTGGATGGAAGCAAGAAAGACATGGAAGAATGAAGAAGAACCTATGTCAATCTATGAGGTACATATCGGCTCATGGAAGCGCCATCCGGGACGAGAGGATGAAGGCTTCTATAGTTATCGTGAATTCGGTAAGGAGATTGCGGCATATGTCAAGGATATGGGCTATACACATATTGAGTTGATCGGTGTAGCAGAGCATCCGTTTGACGGTTCATGGGGATATCAGGTGACCGGATACTATGCTCCGACATCCAGATACGGAACGCCGGAGGACTTTGCGTGGATGATCAATTATCTTCACCAGAATAAGATCGGTGTAATCCTTGACTGGGTACCGGCTCATTTCCCAAGAGATGCACATGGACTTGCTGACTTTGACGGAACGCCGACATTCGAATATGCAGATCCAAAGAAGGGTGAGCATCCGGACTGGGGAACAAAGATTTTTGACTATGGAAAGAATGAGGTTCGCAATTTCCTCATTTCCAATGCATTATTCTGGGTAGAATACTTTCATATTGACGGTCTGCGTGTGGATGCTGTGGCATCGATGCTCTATCTTGACTACGGAAAGCAGGATGGACAGTGGATTGCTAATAAATATGGTGAAAATAAGAATCTGGAAGCGATTGACTTCTTCAAGCATCTGAATTCTGTTGTTCTCGGCAGAAATCCGGGAGCGCTTATGATTGCAGAAGAATCTACTGCGTGGCCAATGGTGACCGGTCCGGTAGAGGATGATGGACTGGGCTTCAGTTTGAAGTGGAACATGGGATGGATGCATGATTTTACAGAGTATATGAAGTTAGATCCTTATTTCAGGAAAGATAACCATAATCTGATGACATTTGCAATGAGTTATGCTTACAGCGAGAATTATATTTTAGTTCTTTCTCATGATGAGGTTGTACACTTGAAATGTTCGATGCTCAATAAGATGCCGGGACTTGGCTTTGATAAGTATGCGAACTTGAAAGTCGGATATGCATTTATGATGGGACATGCCGGTAAGAAACTGCTCTTTATGGGACAGGAATTTGCGCAGCTTCGCGAGTGGAGTGAGGAACGGGAACTTGACTGGTATCTGCTGGCAGAGAGAGAGCATCAGGCAATTCAAAACTGGGTGAGAGATTTATTGCATCTGTATAAGAAGAATAAGGCAATGTACGAACTGGATCATTCGTGGGAAGGCTTTGAATGGATCAATGCAGATGACGCTTACAGAAGTATTTTCAGCTTCGTGAGACATTCGAAGGATAATAAGAAGAATCTGTTGTTCGTATGCAATTTCACTCCGATGGAAAGAGAAGATTATCGAGTTGGAGTTCCGAAAAGAAAACAGTACAAGCTTGTTCTAAATAGTGATGAAGAAAAATACGGCGGAACAGGAGAAGAAAGACCGCTTGTATATAAGGCGGAGAAGAAGGAGTGCGACGGAAGGCCATATTCTTTTGCTTACAGTCTGAAACCATATGGAGTAGCTATATTTGAATTTTAAATAATTTTTGTGTTAATGAAGTGTGCCTTCTGTTTGTTTGGAAAGGGATAGAACGATTCCGTGAAAACAAACAGAAGGTTTTTGTATGGGAGGGCCCAATGGAAAATTCATATGTACTTCAATTGTCAGATTCAAAATTTAAAGATTTGATGTTGTGCTTTTGTGGTTATGCACAGTGCAGTTCAAGGCATTATTTCGGACCGGCGGCGAGACCGAACTATTTGATTCACTACATTTTGTCCGGAAAAGGCGTATATCAGGTGGGAGAGAAACGCTATGAACTGCAGGCTGGTCAGGGGTTTTTGATTGAACCGGAGGTGCTGACATTTTATCAGGCAGATAAGGATGATCCATGGACATATTGCTGGATTGGCTTTGGTGGAACGCGGGCAGAGGAATATGTCAGAGATATTGGATTGAACAGCAATCACCTGATCTTTCAGTCAGAAAATGGAAAAGAGCTGAAAAAAATCATATTGAATATGATGAAATTAAAGGAAATGAACATAAGTAATCAGTATCGTCTGCAAAGCCTGCTGTATGATTTTTTTGCAGTGCTTACACAGGATGCGGTTGTGGACGGAAGTGAAGAGGAATCAAAAGAAAGTATTTATATCAGCCATGCAATACAATATATCAGAAATCATTATGCAGATGATCTGAAGGTTGTGGATATTGCGAATTACGTTTGTATAGACAGAAGTTATCTGTATAAATTATTCGAGAAAACTTTACAGATGTCACCAAGAGATTTTCTGATACGTTTTCGGATTTCCAGAGGAAAGGAACTGCTGACAATTACAGAACGTTCGGTTGAAGAAATTGCGGCTGCCTGCGGATATAAGGATTTTCGCGCGTTTTCCAAAGTGTTTAAGAAATTGATCGGCATGTCTCCGTCCAAGTATAGGACAGAACATCGGGAAGAAGTACGGAAACGTCTGTATGCGGCGGAACAAAATCTGGATGAATTAATGAAAGACGAAAATTTGCTGCACTTAAAGCAGAAATAAGTGTGGAATATATGTAAAAAGGAAACATTTAGACACATTGCGGAAACAAAAGAAACTAACGGGACAGGCGGACAATGCTTATAATAAACTGTAGAAAGAAGAAATGTGCACAGACCTCTTCAAGATCTAGGAGGATGAAAATTTATGAGTACGATGTTTGAAAAAGGCGATGTAATGCAGTATAAGAAAGTGTCTGCCCGTGAAAAATATTGCTTTGGAATCGGAGCAATTGGAAAAGATGCAATATGCAACATGGTTGGTGTATTTTTGATGGTATATTTTACAGATACGTTGTATCTTGCACCTGCATTTGTAGGTGTACTGTTTTTTGTGGCGCGTATCTGGGATGCTGTAAATGATCCGATGATGGGAATGATCGTGGATAATACCCATACAAAATATGGAAAGTTCCGTATCTGGCTGGTCATTGGAACAGTTGTAAATGCAGTTGTATTTGTTTTGTTATTCTGCAGCTTTCATCTGCATGGAACGGCGCTTTATACCTATGTTTCTGTGATGTACATTCTGTATGGAATGACTTATACGATCATGGATGTTCCTTATTGGTCATGGCTTCCGAATCTGACAAATGACCCTCATGAGCGCGAAAAGGTGTCTGTAATTCCACGATTTTTTGCGAGTCTTGCAGGATTCTGTGTTGCGACATTTGGTCTTTATGTGATCACAGGATTGAATAAAATGAGTGGCAAAGAACAGTATGCAGAGACAGGATATACTTTATTTGCAGTTATCATTGCGGTGGTGTTCCTGATCACTATTGGAATCACTGTTTTTAATGTAAAAGAGGAATCTACGGTTGGAGCGAAAGGTCGGAAGACAAGCTTGAAAGAAGCCTTTCAGGTGATTATCCAAAATGACCAGCTTCTGGCGTTCATTGGTCTGCTTCTTGCTTTTAATTTATGTACACAGATTGCGAAAGGATTTGCAGTTTACTATTTCAAGAGCGTATGCGGAAACGAGTTTTTGTATTCTATCTTCGGAATGGCAATTATTGCAGAGATGATTGGGTTGGTCTGTTTCCCGAAAATTGCGAAAAAGATCAGCAGAGAAAAAGTATATACAGTGGCATGTCTGCTTCCGGTTATTGGATTCGTGCTGCTTGGTATTCTGGGTTATATAGCACCGCAGAATGCAGTGGGTGTTGTTGTCAGCTGTGTATTCATTTTTTTTGGATCAGGACTTTCTCTGGGAGTTACAACCTGCTGTATCGCAGATGTTATTGATTACGGTGAGGTAAAATTCGGCGTGAGAAATGAAAGTGTGACTTGCTCTGCACAGACATTTTTAATGAAAGCGGCAATGGCAGCGGCAGGAGGACTTACAGGTATTGGGCTTCAGCTTGTAGGATATCAGGCGAAATTAGAAGTACAGTCAGCAGGTACAATTTTAGGAATCCGTGTGTTGATGCTGGTAATTCCGATCATTCTTGCTTTTGTCAGTCTTGCGATCTATAAGAAACATTATAAGTTGAAAGAAGATGCAATGCAGGAAATCGTAAAGAAATTAAATGAGCTTCACGCAGTAGAGTAGGATGCAGGAGGGGACAACTATGAGCATTGTTTTTCATGAAAAAAGTAAAGTTTTTCATTTATATAATGATGCCATCAGCTATATTATGATGGTAATGGAGAACGGACATCTGGGGCAGTTATATTGTGGAAAGAGGATTCATGACCGGGAAGATTTTTCTTATCTTTTGGAAAAAGCGCCCCGTCCGATGTCTTCCTATGTATATGAAAATGAAAGATTATTTTCGTTGGAGCATATTCGTCAGGAATTTCCGGTATATGGAACAACAGACTATCGCCACCCGGCAGTGGAAGTCCGGCAGAATAATGGAAGCAGAATTTCAGAATTTCACTATCAGGGTTATCATGTGTTTGCAGGGAAACCGGAATTAGAGGGGCTTCCGGCAACTTATACAGAGGAAGCTTCAGAAGCTGAGACGCTGGTGGTTGACGTAAAGGATGCATTGACCGGGGTGAAAGCAGAGCTGTCTTATACTATCTTCAGGGAGGGCGGTATCCTGGCAAGGAATGTACGTTTCCTGAATGAAGGAGAGGAAAGTGTTCATCTGACGCAGGCAATGAGTCTTTGTCTGGATCTTCCGGATCCTGATTATGAATGGCTGCAGTTGTCCGGCAGTTGGGCAAGAGAGCGTCATGTGAAGAAACGCGCCCTTACGCAGGGGATCACAGCCATTGACAGTATGCGCGGTAATTCTTCCCATGAGCAGAATCCATTTATTGTTCTGAAACGTCCGTCTGCGGATGAACGTCAGGGAGAGGCGTTTGGAATTTCACTTGTATATAGTGGTAATTTTCTCATGCAGGCAGAGGTGGACGCTCATAATACGCTGCGCTTGCTGGCAGGAATCAATCCGTCTGGATTTGATTGGAAACTGGAGCCGGGAGAACGTTTTCAGACACCGGAAGCGGTGCTGGTATATTCTGACCGGGGATTGAACGCAATGAGCCAGACTTTCCATAAATTGTATCAGAAGCGGCTAGCAAGAGGATACTGGAGAGACAGGGAGAGGCCGATCCTGAATAACAACTGGGAAGCAACGTATTTTGATTTTACAGAGGATAAGCTTGTAAATATTGCGAAGAAAGCGAAGGAGTGCGGCGTAGAGCTGTTCGTACTGGATGACGGATGGTTCGGAGAACGCAGTAATGACCGGGCGGGTCTTGGAGATTGGATCGCGAATCCAGAGCGGTTGCCAAATGGAATTACCGGACTTGCAGACAGAATCGAACAGCTTGGGATGAAGTTTGGGCTTTGGGTGGAACTGGAAATGGTAAATAAGGATTCGAACCTTTACCGGGAGCATCCTGATTGGATCATTGCCGTGCCGGGACGTAATCCCTCCCACGGAAGATATCAATATGTGCTTGACTTCTCCAGAAAAGAAGTGGTAGATTACATTTACCAGATGATCGCCAGGATTTTGGAGGAAGCGAAAGTATCCTATATTAAGTGGGACATGAACCGTAGCATTACAGAATGTTATTCAGCGGCGCTTCCGGCAGACCGCCAGGGAGAGGTATTTCATAGATATATCCTTGGTGTATACAATCTTTATGAGAGATTGATCCGCCGTTTTCCGAAGATCTTATTTGAGTCTTGTGCAAGCGGCGGTGGGCGTTTCGATCCGGGAATGCTTTACTATGCGCCGCAGGGCTGGACAAGTGATGATTCCGATGCTGTTGAGCGTCTGAAGATTCAGTATGGAACGTCAATGTGCTATCCGATCAGCAGTATTGGCGCACATGTGTCTGTGATACCCAATCATCAGGTATTTCGTAACACTCCGCTGCACACGAGAGCGAATGTAGCATATTTCGGCGCGTTTGGTTATGAACTGGATCTGAATAAACTGTCGGAAGAAGAGCTTGTACAGGTGAAAGAGCAGATACAGTTTATGAAGAAATATCGTCATATCCTGCAGTATGGAATGTTCTATCGGCTGAAAAGTCCGTTTGAGGGAAATGAAGTCGTATGGATGGTGGTAAGCGAAGACAAAAAGACAGCGATTGTAGGGTGGTACCGTATTTTGAATGTTGTAAATGATGCATATACGCGGGTATGTCTGGAAGGCTTAGATCCAGATGTGCAGTATTGTAATTCTCTGACAGGAAAAGTGCATTATGGAGATGAATTGATGAATCTGGGATTAATCACATCAGATGCAACGGCGGGAGAGACAGAAAGCGGTATGAAACCATGTACAGATTTTGAATCACGGATCTATGTACTGGAAGCGGTAGAGGAAGAGGAAGCGATTTGATCATGGAGGCAATAGTGAAAGGAAAACGAAAAATGTCAGATTGGGTTCGTGCAGATTGCATCGGAAAGATGCTGCTTGGGATCCTGTTGATCGGAATGTGTGTAGCAGCATATCGGATCAGTCTGTTTGGTGTGGATGCATTCAGTTGTATGAATTTGGGAATCAGCGGATTTCTGGGGATCAGCTTTGGAACATGGCAATTGATCATGAATGCCGCAGTTCTGATCGTTGTATTTTTTACAGTGCGGGAAAATATCGGACTCGGCACAATTGTAAATATGGTTTGTGTGGGGTATATTGCAGATCTGCTCTGCTGGATCGTACTTGAAGTGCTGGGACTTAAGGCAGGACTTTTCCTGAGAATTGTATTTATGCTCATCGGAACGTTGTTTGCTTCTTTTGGATGTGCGTTATATATGGAAGCTCATCTTGGAATTGCGCCTTATGACAGTGTGGCATTTGTTGTTACTAAAGTGACGAAAGAAAGGATTTCTTTTCGCTTAGCAAGAGTAATGTCGGATGTGACGGTTGTATGTATTGGAGTGATTTTCTGTCTGGCAGCCCATAATCCGGTGGGAGAGATCCTTGGACTTGGAACGATTGTAAACGCATTTTGTAATGGTCCGCTCATCCAGTTCTTCCGGGGGAAGATTACAAAAAGATAGTGAGATATTATTAAGATATTAGAGAAAAAATGGGGAAATCGGCTAATGCCGATTTCTACCAATTTTAAAGAGAAATAGAGATACCCTGCGGAAACGCGTGCTTCTCAGTACTGGCATATTCC
>Ga0129317_1002374_pt1 | contig 10900 bp, 10 predicted proteins | sample Cm1ome_FD_94430 | JGI IMG/M metagenome (GOLD analysis project Ga0129317, IMG submission 94430) | Eastern black-and-white colobus group fecal microbial communities from Wisconsin, USA - Cm1105 metagenome | ecosystem: Host-associated > Mammals > Digestive system > Large intestine > Fecal | place...
AGAGAGGAGTTTTACCATGAACCGGGATCTGAAAAAACAGGGCAGCGGTCTGGCGCTGCTTCCGTTTCTGATCTTCATCGTCATCTATCTGGGGGCGGGATTGTACCTGCAGGCGAAAGGGGAGGACATGGCCTTCTACCAGTTCCCCTCCGTCACCGCCATGTTCATCGCCGTGCTGGCGGCCTTCTGCATGGGCCGGGAGAGCATCGACCGGAAATTTGCCATCTTCGCCCGGGGTGCCGCCAATGAAAACGTGCTGACCATGCTGATGATCTACATTCTGGCGGGCGCCTTCTCCACCGTCGCCAAGACCATGGGCGGTGTGGACGCCACCGTGAATCTGGGATTGTCCCTGGTCCCCGTGGAGCTGCTGACCGCCGGTGTGTTCGTCATCTCCGCCTTCCTGGGCACCGCCACCGGCACCTCCGTGGGCACCATCACGTCCCTGGTGCCCATCGCCGTGGGTCTGGCCGCCGAGAGCGGCCTCAGCGTGCCCATGATGCTGGGCGCCTGCGCCGGCGGCGCCATGTTCGGCGACAACCTGTCCATGATTTCCGACACCACCATCGCCGCCACCAAGACCCAGGGCTGCGAGATGCGGGACAAGTTCCGGGTCAACTTCTTCATCGCCCTGCCTGCCGCCTTGGTGACCCTGGTGATCCTGCTGGTGTGCGCCCGGCCCGAGACCGCGGCCGCCATGGAGCCCCGCTCCTTTGAGCTGATGAAGGTGCTGCCCTACGTGCTGGTGCTGGTCCTGGCCGTCATCGGCATCAACGTGTTCCTGACCCTGACCATCGGCATCTTCGCCGCCGGGATCATCGGCATGGCCTGCGGGGACCTGACCATCTTCACCTATGCCCAGGCCATCTGGAACGGCTTCACCGGCATGAGCGAGGTGTTCTTCCTGGCCCTGTTCTGCGGCGGCCTGTCGGAGCTGATCGCCCATCACGGCGGCATCGTCTGGCTCATTGAGAAGCTGCGGGGCATGATGCGGGGCAACAAGTCCGCCCAGGTGGGCATGGCGGCCCTGGTGTCCCTGGCGGACTGCGCCACCGCCAACAACACCGTTGCCATCATCCTCTGCGGCAACGTGGCCCGGGATATCAGCCGGGAGTACAAAGTGGACCCCCGCCGGACGGCGTCTTTGCTGGACGTGTTCTCCTGCGTGTTCCAGGGCATCATCCCCTACGGCGCCCAGCTGCTGATGGCGGCGGCCCTGACCACCACCACCTACGGCATCGCCATGAGCCCGGTGGAGATCGTGCCCTACATGTGGTACTGCTGGGTGCTGGCGGCCTTCGGCCTGCTGTCCATCTTTGTGCCCTACGCGGACCGCACCTGCCGCAAGGACCCCTGGAACTGGGAATACGACGTGGCGGAATCCGGTGTAGAGGCCAAAAAGCTCCTGCTGAAAACGGAAAAAGAAGACTGAACAGAAAGAGGACCTGCGTGAGCGGGTCCTCTTTTTACGGGAGCCATGGCGTGGTTGCATTTTTCGCCCGCCTGTGCTACCATATCCAACCGGAAATGGCGGTGGAATGATGAAATATTTCTGGAATTTTCTGAAAAGTGAGACGGTCCTGGCGGCGGCGTGGGTGCTGGCCCTGGTGACCATGTTCCTGGTGCCACCGGACAGCAGGTATCTGGCCTATATCGACTGGAACACCCTGATGCTGCTGTTCTCCCTGATGGCCGTCATGGCGGGGCTCCAGCGCCTGGGGGTGTTCCGGCGGTTGGGGGAGGCCCTGCTGGCCCGGACGGCCACCACCCGGCAGCTGGAGGCGGCCCTGGTTTTTCTGCCCTTTTTCACCAGCATGGCGGTGACCAACGACGTGGCCCTCATCACCTTCGTTCCCTTTGCCCTGGAGGTGCTGCGGCTGGCGGAGCGGGAGGAACGGCTGATTCCGGTGGTGGTGCTCCAGACCATCGCCGCCAACCTGGGCAGCATGACCACCCCCATCGGCAATCCCCAGAACCTGTATCTCTACTCCCGGTACGGCCTGTCCCTGGGGGTGTTTTTCCGCACCATGCTGCCCCTGACCGCAGCCGCGGCGGTGCTGCTGGGGCTGTGCGTGTGTACGGGAAAGTCCATCCCGCTGACCGTGCCTGAATTTCCCCTGCAGCCGCCTCCGGACCGGAGCCGGCTGACCATGTACGGCGGCCTGTTCCTCCTGTGCCTGGGCGCGGTGGCGGACCTGGTCCCGGCCTGGGCGCTGGCGACCCTGGTTCTGCTGCTCCTGCTGTGCGCGGACCGGCCCGTGCTGGGGAAGGTGGACTATTCGCTGCTGCTGACCTTCGTGGGCTTTTTCCTGTTCGTGGGGAACCTGGGGCGGCTGGAGGTATTCCGGGCGCTGTTCCAACGGCTCCTGGCGGGCCACGAGGTCCTCTGCGCCGTGCTGGCAAGCCAGTGCCTCAGCAACGTCCCGGCGGCGCTGCTGCTGTCCGGCTTCACGGAAAACGGCACCGCCCTGCTGGTGGGCACCAACCTAGGGGGCCTGGGCACCCTGATCGCCTCTATGGCCAGCCTGATCTCTTACAAGCAGGTCGCCCGGAGCGCTCCGGGCCTGCGGAACCGGTATCTGGGCTGGTTCACCCTGGCAAACGTGGTATTTTTGCTGATATTATTGGGCCTGCAAAGTCTGCTGCCTTAACAGAACACGTCCGAACCGAAAGGGTCCGGGCGTGCTTTTTTGTTCAAGTTTCATGTCCCTCCGCCAGAGACTGGTGCATTTGGGCCGTGAAGCGGATGGACGCCTCCACGGACTCCTCCAACTGCTGCACGAACTGCTCCGTCAGGGGGGAGCGTTTTCCGCCCCGGGGGACGATCCAGCCGATGCGGATCTGGCTCTTTCCCTCCAGGGGCACCGTCACCACCGCCTGGCTGATGAAGCTCTCCACCAGCAGGCCGCTGCCGGTGGTGAAGGCGTCCGTCCGGGCCAGGACGTTCATCATGGTGGCCCGGTTGTTGACGCTGATGCAGCGGTCCGGCCGCTTCATGGACATCATCTGGTACTCCTCAGAAAAGTCGGCCGCCACGCCCTGGGCGTGCTCAAAGGACACGTAGGGGTACCCCTCCAGGTCCCTTTCGCTGACGGCGTCCCGGCTGGCAAGGGGATGGCCCTTGCGGACGTAGACGCAGGGGGCCACGGCAGCCACCTCGTGGAACTCCAGCTCCCGGGCGTCCAGCAGGCGGCGGATCATCTTCTCCGTCAGCTCCGTCAGGAAGATAACGCCCACGTCGGCCCGGTGATCGTACACGTCGTCGATGACGGCGTCCATGCCGGTCTCCTTGATGGAGAAGTGGAAGCGGCTGGCCCCGGCGGTGTCCAGCATCCGCAGGAAGGCGTCCTCGGTGAAGGGATACCGCTGGGTGGAGACGGAGAAGCGGGCCGGGGCCGCCGTATCCCGGGTCTCGTAGAGCCGCTCAATGCGCTGCTTCTGCTCCAGCAGGGAGACGGCGTAGCTGAGGAACTCCTTGCCCTCGGGGGTGAATTCCACGCCCCGGTTGCTGCGGACAAAGAACTGGATGCCCAGCTCCTCCTCCAGCTCCCGGACGGCGGAGGAAATGCCGGACTGGGACAGCACCAGCTTATGGGCCGCCTTGTTGATGGAGCCGCACTTGGAGATCTCCACCACGTAGGTCAACTGCTGAAAGGTCATGCCGCACCCTCCTTGACTGCGAATTGGTTATCGCTTTTTATTATAACCAGAGAGGGCGCCCATGTCAAATCCCGCGGTTCTTCACACCCCCATAAGCAAAAAAGAGAGACATCCGACGGATGTCTCTCTTTTTTGGTGCATGAGGAGGGACTGCGTCACCGCAAGCTGCGCATTTCTCACTTCCGCTTGACGGCGAAAGCTCGGCCGCTCCGCTACGGCTCCTTTCCCCACGCGAACTGCTTCGCTGGATTCGCGCGGGGGCTCCGGTAAAGGGCAGATTCTTCACACCACAGGCCAAAAGAAAGACAGGCAAAAGCCTGTCTTTCTTTTTGGTGCGCGAGGCGGGACTTGAACCCGCACGTCCGTAAAGGACACTAGAACCTGAATCTAGCGAGTCTGCCAATTCCACCACTCGCGCGTATCAATATGAAATTCAAAGGTCGCCGCAACTGCGGCGTCCAAGCATTTTCCCGAAGGCAAAAATCTTGAAATCGACCGAATTCATTTCGGGCGATTTGAGTGAAATCTGCAAGGGTTCCTAAAAATGGACCACAGGTCCATTTTTGGGATGGTGCGCGAGGCGGGACTTGAACCCGCACGTCCGTAAAGGACACTAGAACCTGAATCTAGCGAGTCTGCCAATTCCACCACTCGCGCGCATATATGGAGCCTTCTGAGAGGAAATGGTGCGGCTGACGGGACTTGAACCCACACGTCGATACGACACCAGCACCTCAAGCTGGCCTGTCTACCAGTTCCAGCACAGCCGCAAATGAAGCTCCCCGGAAAAGACTGCTTGATTATTATAGCGAGAAGAGGACGTTCTGTCAAGCCTCATTTTTCGATTTTTTCGGAAATTCGGGAAAGCCGGTGTATTTCTGCGGAAATAGGGAAAAACCGCCCGGATGGTTTCCCATCCGGGCGAGGAAAGTCAGCGGTTTTCCATGGGAATGTACGGGCGGAAGTCCTCCACGCACTCGTAACGGGGGCGGATCAGCTTGCTGCCGGAGGTCAGCTCCTCCATGCGGTGGGCGCTCCAGCCGGCGATCCGGGCCACGGCGAACAGGGGGGTGTACAGCTCCATGGGCAGGCCCAGCATGTCATAGACGAAGCCGCTGTAAAAGTCGATGTTGGTGGCCATGGCGGACTTGTGCTGCCGCTCCATCAGCAGCTGCTTGCCGATGCGCTCCACGTTGGCGTAGAGGGTCAGCTCGGCGTCCCGGTGCTTTTCCGCCGCCAGCTTGTGGACGTAGTCCCGGAAGACCTCGCAGCGGGGGTCGGACTTGGTGTAAACGGCGTGGCCCAGGCCGTAGATCAGGCCACTGCGGTCAAAGGCCTCCTTGTTGAGCATCTTGGTCAGATAGTCGGCCACGGCGCCCTCGTCGTCCCAGTTCTTCACGTGGAGCTTGATGTCGGCCATCATGGACATGACCTTGTTGTTGGCGCCGCCGTGGCGGGGGCCCTTCAGAGAGGCCATGGCCGCCGTGATGGCGGAGTAGGTGTCCGTGCCGGAGGAGGTGACCACGTGGTTGGTAAAGGTGGAGTTGTTGCCGCCGCCGTGGTCCGCGTGGAGCACCAGGGCCACGTCCAGGGTGCGGGCCTCCAGGTCCGTGTAGCTGCAGTCCTCCCGCAGCATCCGCAGGAAGTTCTCGGCGGTGCTGAGCTCCGGCTTGGGCACGTGGATGAACAGGCTCTCGCCGGGCAGGCTGTACCGCCAGGCCTGATAGGCGTAGATGGCCAGCACCGGCATGTTGCTGGTCAGCTGCAGGCACTGGCGCAGCACATTCTCCAGGCCGATGTCGTTGGGCTTGTCGTCGTAGCAGAACAGCGTCAGGATGCTGCGCTGCATGGTGTTCATCAGGTCCTGGGAGGGGGCCTTCATAATGACATCCCGGAAGAAGTTGGAGGGCAGGGTGCGGTAGGAGGACAGCTGCACGCAGAAGTCCTTCAGCTGCTCCTCAGTGGGCAGCTCGCCGAAGAGCAGCAGGTAGGCGGCCTCCTCAAAGGCGTAGCGGCCCCGGGTGGCGGAGCCCTTGACGATGTCCCGGCAGTCGATGCCGCGGTAGTACAAAACGCCCTCGGCGGGAGTGATGTGCTCCCGGTCGGCGGCGTCCATATAGACGTTGTAGGACTGGATCTCAGCCACGCGGGTCAGACCGGTCAGCACGCCCCGCCCGTCCTCGTCGCGGAGGCCCCGCTTCACGTTGTACTCCTTGTACAGACGGGGGTCGATGTAGTTCTTCTTTTCCCACTGCTCCTTCAGGGCCAGAATGGCAGGGGTGATCTCACAGTAGGCGTTTTCTCGGTTCTCTTTCCAGATCATGGCAGGGTCTCCTCTCCGCTTTAAACAGGTGATGTTGCAATATTACCACGCACCACTTTCATTTTCAATGGGAAAACCGCTAAAAATCAGGAAAGATTTTTAAAGTTTTGCATGATAAAAACAAACTCTTGCAAATAATGGGTGGATCTTTGTAAAAACCGACGCCTTCCTCCACCGGAAGGCGTCGGCTTGGGACGCACATTTGTCGTTTTATACAAAGACTCACAGCTGGGAGAGAACTTCCCCGATGGGGTCTGTGATTACCAGCCCGGCGGAGAGGTCCTGAGCCACGGCGGATTTGTTGATCAGCACCAGCTTATGGCCCCGGTAGTAATTGATAAGCCCGGCGGCGGGGTAGACGTTGAGGGAGGTGCCGCCGATGATCAGCATGTCGGCCTCGGCAATGGCCCGGATGGCCTTGTTCAGCGTCTGCTGGTCCAGGCCCTCCTCGTAGAGCACCACGTCGGGCTTGATAATGCCGCCGCAGGGGCAGCGGGGGACGCCGGTGGTGGCCAGAATGTGGTCCAGGCTGTAGAAGGTCCGGCAGTGGTCGCAGTAGTTGCGGTGGACGCTGCCGTGGAGCTCCAGCACGTTTTTGCTGCCTGCGGCCTGGTGGAGCCCGTCGATGTTCTGGGTCACCACGGCCTTCAGCTTCCCGGCGGCCTCCCACTCCGCCAGCTTGTAGTGGGCGGCGTTGGGCCTGGCCTCCGGGGCCAGCATCTTGGTTCGGTAGAAGCGGAAAAATTCTTCGGGGTTGCTTTCGTAGAAGGTATGGCTTAAAATCGTCTCAGGCGGATACCTCCACTCCTGGTGGTACAGGCCGCCGGTGCTGCGGAAATCCGGGATGCCTGACTCCGTGGAGACCCCGGCCCCGCCGAAAAACACGATGTTGTGGGAACTGTCCACCAGTTCCTTCAGCTTTTTCACTGCGTCTGTCATCAAAATCCCTCCAATTGACAAGTAAGGAGTTCTCCCCATGAATATTCAGATCTTCGGTTCCTCCAAATCCTTCGACACCAAGAAGGCGGAGCGGTGGTTCAAGGAGCGCCGCATCAAGTACCAGTATATCGACGTCCCTTCAAAGGGATTATCCCCCCGGGAGTACCAGTCCGTCAAGCAGAAAGTTGGCTTTGACGCCCTGGTGAATACGAAATGCCGGGCCTACGAGGACCTGTTCATGGCCTATATCACCCCGGACGCCCGGGAGGAGAAACTGCTGGAGCACCCGGAATTGTTCCAGACCCCCATCGTCCGCAACGGCAAAGAGGCCACCGTGGGGTATTGTCCTGATGTTTGGGCAAAATGGGAATGAACCGCCATGCTCCGGTTTTCGGGAAAGAAAGGAGGCCTGCGCCGTGAAAACATTCTCTCCGCCGAAAAACCGCTTTCTGCGGGGCGTGTATCTGCTGGTCCGCCGGTATCTGCGGCATCATGTGGGCGCCCAAAGCGCCGCGCTGGCCTTTTACCTACTGTTCATGCTGTTTCCCTTTCTGATCTTCCTGAGCGCCCTGCTGGGCCTGCTGCAGCTGGATGTGGCGGGCATCCTGGCGGCCCTGGGGGAGTTTCTGCCGGCCCAGGTGGTGGATGTGGTGGAGGTCTATCTGACCTATGTGGGCAGCAGCTCCAGCCCCCAGCTGCTGGTGTTCGGTCTGGTGTTCTCCATCTATTTCCCCATGCGGGCCACCAACGCCCTCATGCGCTCCGTGCGGACGGCCTACCATCTGGGTCCGGCCCACGGCGTGGTCCAGATGATAAAGACCCTGGTGTACACGGTGCTGCTCATCGCCACCATCGCCCTGACCCTGGTGCTGATGAGCGTCAGCGACCGGCTGCTGGCCTACTGCGTGGCCAACTTCGGCCTTCCCGTTTTCATCGCGGAGCTGTGGGCCAAGCTGCGGTTCCCCCTGGCGGCAGTGGTGGGCTACTTTGCCCTGTTCCTCCTGTATGCCCTGGCCCAGGACGGCCGCCAGCCCTGGCGGAACATCTGGCCCGGGACCCTGGCGGCCCTGGCGGCCTGGATGAGCCTGAGCTGGCTGTACGCCTGGTACGTGGAGCACATGGCCCATTACTCCCTGCTGTACGGCTCCATCGGTACGGTGATCGTCCTGCTGATCTGGCTGAATCTCAGTGCCACCGCCCTCATCATGGGGGCGGAGCTGAACGGCACCCTCATCAGTCTGCGCAAGGAGACAAGGCTTGAGCGGGAGACCGCCAACTGATGTTCAAACTCATGTCCAAACTGTAAAATCTGCGCGTTTCGCCGTCCTTTTCTTTATTTCGGCGGCAGTTTGCACTACAATATCACATCATTGAAAACGCTTTGAAAGGATGAAGCATCTCATGGATGAAAAACTGCGGGAATACGCGAAGCTGCTGGTGCAGGTGGGCCTGAACGTCCAGAAGGGCCAGCGGCTGGTGATCTCCTCCCCGGTGGAGTGCGCCTACTTTGCCCGGATGTGCGCCCAGGAGGCCTACGCCATCGGCTGCAAAGAGGTGGTCATGAACTGGCATGACGACGCCATGGCCCGGATGAAGTACCTCCAGGCCGACGACGCCATTTTCGACGAGGTGGCCCTGTGGCGCCGCCACTTCTTCAACGACTACGCCCTGGAGGGGGCCGCCTATCTGGCGATCTCCGCCTCCGACCCGGAGAATTTCAAGGGCGTGGACTCCAAGCGCATCATCCGCGCCCAGCAGGCCTCCGGCAAGGCCTTGAAGGATTTCGACCGGCTGCAGATGTGCGGCGGCTTCCCCTGGTGCATCGCCTCCATTCCCATCCCCAGCTGGGCAAAAACCGTATTTCCGGACGTCAGTGAGGACGAGGCCATGGAGCGGCTGTGGGACGCCATTTTCCGGGCCGTCCGCATCAGCGGAGACGGCAAGGCGGTGGAGAAGTGGCAGAAGCACCTGTCCACTCTCCATGAGCGGATGGAGAAGCTGAATGCCCTGAACTTCAAGTCCCTGCACTACACCAATTCTCTGGGCACCGACCTGACGGTGGAGCTGCCCGAGGGCCACATCTGGGAGGCCGGCAACGACGTGACGTTGTCCGGCCAGGAATATATCGCCAACATCCCCACGGAAGAGCTGTTCACCTCCCCGCTGAAAACCGGGGTCAACGGCGTTGTGTACTCCGCTATGCCTCTGGTGAACGACGGCACCATCATCGACGGCTTCCATTTCGTGGTGCAGGACGGCAGGATCGTGGAGGCCCACGCCAAGCGCGGCGAGGAGGCGTTGAAGGGCGCCATCTCCGTGGACGAGGGCGCCAGCTACTTCGGCGAGGTAGCCCTAGTGCCCTACGACAGCCCCATCTCCAACCAGAAGATTTTGTTCTACAACACCCTGTTTGACGAGAACGCCGCCTGCCACATCGCCTTCGGCGAGGCGTACCCCTGCCTGAAGGGCGGCCAGCAGATGACCAAGGACGAGCTGAAGGCCCGGGGCCTCAACGACTCCATCACCCATGTGGACTTTATGATCGGCACCCCGGACCTGTCCATCGTGGGCACCACCCACGACGGGAAAGAGGTCCCCGTGTTTGTAAACGGCAATTTTGCGCCGGAGATCTGAGAAGGAGAGAGAATACCATGTACAAGCTGAGAGAGACAGACGAAAACGTCCTGATCTGCGATGGCGCCTGTGTGGTGGGCGACGTGACCCTGGGCAAGGGCGTCAGCGTGTGGTACAACGCCGTCCTGCGGGGCGACGAGGGCGCCATCACCGTGGGCGAGGACACCAACATCCAGGACGGCGCCGTGCTCCATGAGGAGACGGTGGTGGGCAGGGGCTGCACCATCGGCCACAACGCCATCGTCCACGGCTGCACCGTGGGGGACAATGTGCTGATCGGCATGGGCGCCGTGGTGCTGAACGGCGCCAAGATCGGCGACAACTGCATCGTGGGCGCCGGGGCATTGGTCACCGGCAAGATGGACGCCCCGGCGGGCTCCATGCTGCTGGGCAGCCCCGCCAAGGTGGTCCGCCCCCTGACGGAGGCGGAGATGGAGGGCAACCGGGAGTCCGCCCGGGACTATCTCCACGCGGCGGAGCAGTGCCGGAAGGGCTGAGCCTATGGAGTGGAACAAGCAGACAGTAAAATACCTGCTGCTGGTGGTCTGCGGCGGCGGGGCCTTCTACGCCGCCCTCCAGCACCTGAACGTGGTGGCCCGTGCACTGGGCTGGCTGGCGGGTATTCTGGCGCCCTTTCTGCTGGGCGCGGCCATCGCCTTTATTCTGAATGTGCCCATGCGGGCCATGGAGCGGCACCTGTTTCCCAACGCTAGGCGGGGCGCCGGAGCGCGGCGCCCCCTGGCCCTGGTGCTGACCCTGGTGGCGGTCATCGGCGTGCTGGTGCTGGCCTCCTGCGTCATCGGCCCCGGCATCAGGGACGCGGTGATGTCCATTGCCGCCCAGGTCCCTGTGGCTTTTGACCGGCTGTATAACTGGCTCCTGGGCCTGGAGCAGTACCTGCCCCAGATCGAGACCTGGGTCCAGGACCTGTCCATCGACTGGAAAACCCTGTCCCAGAAGGCCATTCAGCTGGCACAGTCCTGGGGCGGCAGCCTGCTGTCCACCGGCGGCGGCCTGATTGGCGGCGTGGTCAGCGGCGTCAGCACCTTTGTCATCGGGCTGATCTTCTCCTTCTACATCCTGCTGCAAAAGGAAAAGCTGGCCCGCCAGGGCCGCTAGGTGCTCTACGGCCTGCTGCCCGTGAAGCAGGCGGACCGCTTTCTGGAGGTCCTGCGGCTGGCAAACCGGACCTTCTCCAGCTTCCTCTCCGGCCAGTGTACAGAGGCAGTCATTCTGGGCACGCTGTTTGTCATCGCCATGTCGATCTTCCGCCTGCCCTATGCAGTGCTGGTGGGCGTCCTCATTGCCCTGACGGCCCTGATTCCCATCGTGGGCGCCTTTATC